>Ga0272446_1000359_pt1 | contig 72163 bp, 68 predicted proteins | sample YNPCB0061_FD_194587 | JGI IMG/M metagenome (GOLD analysis project Ga0272446, IMG submission 194587) | Hot spring microbial mat communities from Yellowstone National Park, WY, United States - YNP-CB-006-1 | ecosystem: Environmental > Aquatic > Thermal springs > Hot (42-90C) > Sediment | place... | reverse complement strand
GCCGTCGATCCCAACGCAGGTCGCGCCTTGCTCCGCCAGCGTGTCGAATCGGGCACCCAGTATCAGCACCGCATCTCTGTCGGAAAGGCCCGCCCGTGAGCCATCGCTATCCGATCACTGATGGTCGGTGATGCGAGCGCGCTCCTCGTCGGTGAGCGGGCGGCGGAAGGCGCGATCGGCGAGGTCGAGGAGGTACCTGCGCGCGCACGCCTCGTCGAGGTTGGCCGCCGGGCAGGGCACGACCGCGTCGAGGCGATCGAGCACCGCCGTCGAGACCGCGTGCGCGGCGTCGGCGTAGGCGCGCACCACGTCGGCGGTCGGCGCCTGCGCGAGCGCGTCGTTGTCGAAGTCGCCGACGACGGGATCGGGCGGCAGCGACACCGGCGGCAGCGTGACCCCGGGGAAGAGGTCGCGCAGCGTGTTGCGGTAGGCGACGTTGGTGAGCCGCACCACCGGCGGCGTCGCGATCGCCTGCGGGTCGGACGCCGGATCGCGGTTCGCGCCGCCCACCATCCCCAGGCAGGCCGCCGCGCCGAGCACGACGAGCGCGAGGGGCCACCGAGTGCCTGTCGTCTCCATGTGAGGCAAAGGACGGCAGGCGCGCGAAACGGCTCACGCGAATTCGAAGACCAGCGCAGCGGCGGAGCGAGAGTTCGATGTCGGAGGATGTCGCACCGGGCGGCCGCCGATTTCCTGAGCCATTCGACCGCGGTCCCGTCCTCCTGATATGGGTGAGATGTTGGCGCGCTCTTCCTATCTGAGGCTCGTGACGGCGGAGGCCCCGCCGCGCGACGAGCCCCCCGCGACGGCGGCGTTCCGCGAGAACGTCCGCTTCGCGCACGCCATCGCCTTCCGCATCCTCGGGCGCGAGGCCGACGTCGACGATCTCCTCCAGGATCTGTTCATCGCCGCGGGGCGCGACCTGCGCGACACCTCGAACGCGGCGGCGGTGCGGCGGTGGTTCGCCGTCGCCACGGTGCGCATGGCGCGGCGGCGCGCGCGGCGGCAGCGCTTGCTGCGCTTCTTCGGCGTCGACGAGCCGGGGTTCGACGCCTTCGTCTCGCCGTCGGCGACGCCGGAGCAGCAGGCCGAGGTGAAGGCGCTCCATGGCATCCTCCTCCAGGTGCCGCTCGAGGAGCGCATCGCCTGGACGCTGCGGCACCTCGAGGGGCTGCCGCTGGCCGACGTCGCCGACGCGTGCGGCTGCTCGCTGGCGACGGCGAAGCGGCGCATCGCGGCGGCGCACGAGCTCATCGAAGAGGTCTGGAATGGGTGACCCGGTCGAGCGCCTGGCGGCGCTGCGCGAGCACACGGCGCGGCCGCTCAGCGACGGCGACGTCGATGGGCTGATCGCGCGCGCGCAGCGGCGGCGGCGCGTGCGGCGAGCGCAGCGGGCGGCGGTGGCGGGGGTGCTGTGCCTGGTCGGCGCGGGGGCGGCGGTGTGGCGGCTGCGGCCGGCGGACACGGCGCTGCGCTTCGCCGACGGCTCGACTGCGCAGCTGGTGGGCGACGGGAGCGAGCTGTCGGTGACCGAGTCGTCGGCGGCGCGCACCGTCGTCGCCGTGCGGCGTGGGGCGGGGCGCTTCGAGGTCACGCGGAACCCGGCGCGCCTCTTCCGCGTCGTCGCCGGCGAGGTCACCGTGGACGTCATCGGGACGCGCTTCGTCGTCGAGCGCGGCGACGAGGTGCGGGTGCGCGTCGAGCGCGGCCACGTGCGCGTCACCTCCCCGCGCGGCACCGCCGATCTCGTCGAGGGCGACGAGCGCACCTTCCTGGCCATCTCGCTAGACAAGAATCCCGCGCCGACGCTCGACGAAAAACCCGTGCTCGAGCCCGAGCCCGTGCCCGTGCCCGATCCGAAACCCGCCGCGCCCGCGCCCTCCCCTCCACAGCGCGCGACGCCTCCGTCCCGCCCGTCGCCGCCGCCCAAGCCCGCGCGCCCCGCCTGGCGCGACAGCGCCGACCGCCGCGACTTCCCCACCGCCTACGACCAGCTCCGCAAGGCGGGCCTCGACTCCGTGCGCGACCTCCCCGAGGAGCTCCTCGAGGCCGCCGACGTCGCCCGCTGGAGCGGCCACCCCGCCGAGGCGGTCCCGCTCCTCGAGCGCGTCACGCGCGATCACGCCCGCGACCCGCGCGCCCAGCTCGCCGCCTTCACCCTGGGGCGCGTCCTCCTCGAGGAGCTCAAGCGCCCGAGCGACGCCGCGTCGGCCTTCGCCAAGGCGCGCGCCCTCGCCCCGCGCGGCCCGCTCGCCGAGGACGCGCTCTTCCGCGAGGCGCAGTGCTGGTCGCGCGCGGGCAACGGCAAGGCCGCCGCCGAGCGCGCGCGCCTCTACCTCGCGACCTACCCCGAAGGGTCGCACCGTCGAGCGATCGCCCGCCTCGGCGGCCTCGAGCCGTGATCGTCGCGCCGTGATCCTCCGCCGCGCCGCCGTCGCGATCGCCCTCGCGCTCGTCGCCCTCCTTGGCGCCCCGTGCCTCGCGCGCGCCGAGGTCCCCCTCGCCGTCGACCTCGGCGGCTGCCCCGACGTCCCGCGCGACGCCGTCGAGCGGCTGGTGCGCCTCGAGCTGCGCGCCACCGTGGTCCCCGACGGCGCGCAGGTCACCCGCGTCGCCGCGCGCTGCGCCCCGACCAGCGCCGCCGCCGAGCTCGAGGTCCGCGACGCCCTCACCGGGAAATCCGTCAAGCGACAAATCGACCTCGCCGCCGCCGGCCCCGTCGGCCGCCCGCGCCTCCTGGCGCTCGCCATGATCGAGCTCGTCTCCGCGAGCTGGAGCGAGCTCGAGATCGCCCCGCAGCTCGCCGCGCGCGCCCCGCCCGCCGTCGCCGCGCAGGCGCTCGCCTCGGTCCGTCAGCGCGCCCCGCGCCCGCGCGTGCAGCTCGGCGCGATGGGCGTCGTCCACGGCTTCTTCGCCGGCACCGGCCCCGTCGGTGGCGCCGGCGCGCGGCTGGTCCTCGATCTGCCGAAGAGCGTCTCCATCCCCATCGACCTCACCTACGAGCGCGGCCAGCCCGGCTTCGACCTCGGCAGCGTCTCCGTCGACGTCCTCAGCGTCGCGGTCGCGCTCACCTGGCGGCGCGAGTGGGCGCGCGCCGAGCTGCGCCTCGGCGGCGGCGTGCGCGGCGGCACCGCCCGCTTCGAGGGGCAGCCGCGCGACGCGACGACGATCGCGGCGAGCAGCTTCTGGACCGGCTGGATCGCGCCGGCGGTCGTGCTCGCGGCGGCCTGGCGCCCGACGCGGCGCCTCGCGCTCGAGCTCGGCCTCGACGGCGGCTGGGCCTTCTCGTCGATGGTGGGGCGCGTCGCCGGCACGACCGCCGTCGAGCTCACCGGCCCCTTCATCGGCGCGTCGCTGGGCGTCGCCGTCGCGGCGGGAGGCTGACCGTGCGCCTCGCCATCCCCCTCCTCCTCACGCTCGCCGCCTGCAAGCCGACCGCGCAGAGCCTCCTCGACCCCATCGACACGCGCGTCCAGGTCGACGCCGGCGCCGACCTCCTCCCGTCGCTGTGCAGCATCGCCAACGTCGCCCTCTGCGACGGCTTCGAGGGCGACGTGCTCGCCTACCCGCCCTGGCTCGTCGTCGCGCACGCGGGCGCCGTCGACATCGATCGCCTGCGCGCCTACCGCGGCCTGCGCTCGATCCGCTTCCACACCGACCCGATGCCCGACACCGTCGAGCCGCGCCGCCACACCGAGCTCACCGAGGTCGACACCATCCCGCCGTCGCTGGTCGCGCTGCGCTTTTTCGTCTATCTGCCGAGCCCGACGCCCGTCGCCGGCTGGCGCCTCGCCAGCATGCTCGACCGCGCCGACCCCAACGTCGGCGCGATGCTCTTCGTGACCCCCGAGGGCCGCTTCGATCTCGTCGGCGCCGCCGGCGACGAGCACCTCTCGTCGACGACGCTCCCGCTCGACCGCTGGGCCTGCCTCGAGTGGCGGCTCACCCGCGGCCCGACCGGCGGCTCCCGCCTCTTTCTCGATGGACAAGAAATCCCCGACCTCACGCTCACCAACACCCGCGTCGAGCCCCCCGCCGGCGTCGGCCTCCTCGGCGTCGGCCTCGCCTTCTTCGGCAACGCCAACCTCCAGCCCGCCTACGACCTCTGGGTCGACGAGCTCATCGTCGACCCAGCCCCCATCGGCTGCTCCCGTTAGGGGACACGTTCTATATCCACAACCACCCGACATCGCTCGGGGTCTCACGCAAAACGCAAAACTCTGACCGTTCACCGCGTGCTCGTGTTCGTCGCGATTTCGCAGGTCGAAGCGCTTCCTTGTACACGGAGAAAAGAGCGCGGAGCTCGGACGGAGAACTTCTGAATGAGAGGAAACTCCGTCTGAGCTCCGCCGTCACCGGCTCCGTGTCACCGGAAGTGCCACGGATACCGTCACGCCGCGCTCTTGCGATTCGGCCGCTCGAGCCGACGACGGTCTCCCGGCGGCGCCATCGCGAGCATCCGCGCGTCGGTGCAGGTCGGCCGCGTCCCCGCCGCACGGCACTCGTCGACCCACGCGCGGTAACGCGCCGCCCGCCGCTCGGGATCTCCGTCGAGCGACAGGTACCAAGAGCTCGGAGTCCACAACCCCGGCGAGACCTCCGATCGCTCGCCTCCGGCGTGCAGCGCATACGTCGACCACCGGTATTCCTCGGGCGAGCTCACGATCCCCGCGCGCACCGGGTTGAGCTCGATATACGCGGTCACGATGCTCAGCTCGACGGTCGAGATGAGCGGGTCGCTGAAGTACCGCTCCTCGAACAGACGACCACTGCCGAGGCGGCGCTGGTTCCTCGTCTGCGCGTAACGCTGGGCGACGCGCTTCACGAACCGCGGCAGCGCCTCCTCGGTGAACGGCGTGATGATGAGGTGGACGTGATTGGTCATCAGCACCAACGCCTGGAGCGAGCACTCGCGGAAGGCGAGCGCGCGCCCCATCAGGAACATGAACTGTCGGTACTCATGCGGATACGAGAACAGTCGCCGGCGATTGTTCCCGCGCATGGTGACGTGGTGAGGACGGCCGGGGAGGACGATGCGTGCAGTTCGGCTCATGATGCGGGCGTTATCGGGGCGAGCCCGAAAAACGGTGCGCGCGAGATGCGTTTTTGCGTTTTGCGTGAGAAGCGAAATGAGGACAGGTACTTGGGGATATAGAACGTGTCCCTAGTGGACGCTAGCGGACGCAGTTGCGGCCGGCGGCCTTGGCTTCGTAGAGCTTCTCGTCGGCGCGCTTGATCAGGCTGGCGGCGTCGTCGGCCTCGGTCAGCGTCCCGAGCCCGACCGAGATGGTCACCGAGATGCGGGTGTCCTCGAACTTGAAGGGCGCCTTCTCGACGATCTTGCGGATCTTCTCGGCGAAGATGACCGAGTTGCCGCTGTCGATCTCCGGCAGGATGATGACGAACTCCTCGCCGCCGTAGCGCGCGAGGATGTCCTCGCGGCGGATCTTGCCCTTGATCACCGTCGCCAGCTGCTTGAGGACGTAGTCGCCGGCGAGGTGGCCGTAGCTGTCGTTGATGTCCTTAAAGTGATCGATGTCGAACATCATCAGCGACAGCTCGCGACGGTAGCGCTTGGCGCGCGAGACCTCGCGCTCGAACTGCTCGAGGAAGTAGCGGCGGTTGAAGATCTGGGTGAGGCCGTCCACCGTCGTGAGGCGGTAGATCTCCTCGTGGTAGGCGTTCTCGATGTTTCCGCCTGACAGAAATTTGAAGATGGTCCGCCCGATCTTGATGAAGTCGCCGTCGCGCAGGACATATTCGTCAATCAATTGATCGTTGACGTAGGTCCCGTTCGTCGAGCCGAGGTCGCGCAGGATGATGTTCTTGCCGGTGTTGATGATCTTCGCGTGGTTCCGCGACACCGACTCCTGATCGATCTGGATCTCGGACTTCGACGAGCGACCGATGACGACGTTGGTCGTGTCGAGGTTGTACTTCCGCCCGAGCTCGAGGCCGTAGATCACGACGAGGCAAGCGTCCTTGCCGACCGGCCGCTCGCTGATCTTCGAGATCACGGTAACGACGGTCTTCGACCGCGCAGTCGTCATGGTGGGCCCGGCGATCCTATCGCGATCCTCGGGGGATCCGGAACGGTGATCGAAATTTTGCTACACGAACCTACATGTCGTAGCGTCGTCTACATCACCAGCGGAGGGCGAGCGCGACATGAACAGCAGGCACCCCCACCCACTCTCCCTCGTCGGCGCGATCCTCGCCGGCGGCTCCCTCATCGCCGGCCTGGCGATCCACGTCCGCCAGGGGCACGCGGCCCCGTCGAGCGCAGAAGGAGTCGCGCTCGCCGCCGCGTCGATCTCGAGCGCCCCACTGCCCTCGTTCGAACCGACGCCGGCCGCGCCGCCCGTCGAGGACCCCGGGCTCGAAGCCGCGCCCGTCGCGCCGCCCCCGTCGGTGAAGCCGTCGGCCAGGACCCCCCCGCGCCCGACCCTCGACTGGTCGCGCGTCATGCTCGACGACGGCAACTACATCATGGTCGAGCGCGACGGCGGCCGTGTCGAGCTCACCCTCGATCCGAAGTGGCAGCGCGCCGTCGAGCGCGCCCTCGACGACACCAAGGCGCCCGTCGCCGCCGCCGTCGTCCTCGGGCTCGACCGCGGCGCGTCGCAGGCGAAGGTCCTCGCGCTGGCGGGTCGCGCCGCCAAGCAGCGCGAGGCCGACGCGCTCGCGCTGGTCTCGACGCCGTGGGCCCCGGCGGCGTCGATCTTCAAGCTGGTCACCGCCGCCGCCCTCGTCGATCGCGGCGTCTCCGCCGACGAGCGCGTCTGCTACCACGACGGCGTCCACTCCGTCGAGGCGTCGAACCTCGTCTCGCACCCGAAGTGGGACGACGCCTGCCGCTCGCTCGCCTTCGGCGTCGCCAAGAGCCAGAACGCCATCATCGCCCGCCTCGCGCACGACAAGCTCGACGCCGCCGCCCTCGAGCGCACCGCCCGCGCCCTCGGCTTCGGCGGCAAGCTCCCCACCTCGCCCGCGCTCCCCGTCGAGCTCGGCGCCTCGCACATCGACGTCCCGCGCGGCGACGCCCTCGCCTTCGCCCGCGTCTCGGCCGGCTTCTGGCGCTCGACGCTGTCGCCGATGCACGGCGCGCTCCTCGCCGCCACCATCGCCGACGGCGGCGTCACCCCCAGCGTCCGCCTCGTCGAGCGCGCCGTCACCGCCGACGGCCGCGAGCGCCGCCCCGACGCCGCCCCGCCGCGCCGCGCGCTCTCGGAGAGCGTCGCCCGCGCCGTCGGGCAGATGATGGTCGGCACCACCGACTACGGCACCGCGCGCCTCGGCTTCCACGATCGCGGCGGCCGCCCGGTGCTCCCCGGCGTCCCCGTCGCCGGCAAGACCGGCTCGCTCTTCCGTCGCGGCGACTGCGACGCGCAGCACCTCGGGCCGCACGGCTGCGAGGGCGACTTCCTCGCCTACTCGTGGTTCGTCGGCTTCGCCCCCGCCGACAAGCCGGAGGTCGCGTTCGCGGTCCTCGTCGGCAACGGCGAGGACTGGCACAAGAAGGCGCATCAGGTGGCCGCCGACGTGCTCCAGCAGACGCTGCGCCCGGCCGCCGCGTCGACGGCGGTGGCGCGCGCGCACGCCCCGGCGACCCGCCCGGCGCCCAAGGCCGCCCCGGCGCGCGTGGTCGCGCGGGCCACGACGCACGCCGCGCACGCGCCGCTCGCGCGGAAGGCGATGCCGCACCGCCCGCAGCTCGCTCGTCGCTGATTTTCCCTCCGTCGTCGCCCACATCGGGTAGGCTCGCCCCGATGAGGCTCCTCTCCACGCTCATCCTGGCGCTCGCCGCCGCCGCCGCTGCCTGTGACGGCGCGACGCTCTCCTCCGAGCCGCCGCCGTCCCCCGACGGTGGCGCCGACGACGCCGCCGTCGCCGACGCGCCCACCGACCTCGCCGCCCCCGCCCCCGTCGCCGATCTCTCGAACGGCTGCCCCGAGGGGATGGTCCGCATCGCCCAATTTTGCGTAGACGAATACGAGGCCTACGTGGTCGAGGTCGCCGCCGACGGCAGCGAGCGCCCCCACTCGCCCTACCTCACCGTCGACAACCTCACCATCAAGGCCAAGGTCGCGCGCGGCGTCCCGCCCCAGGGCTACATCTCGCAGGTCCAGGCCACCGCCGCCTGCATGCGCGCCGGCAAGCGCCTCTGCACCGCGACCGAGTTCGCCCTCGCCTGCCGCGGCGACGACGCGGCCAACTGGTACCCCTACGGCGGCCAGACCCGCCAGCCCGGCGCGTGCAACGAGGGCAAGGGCTCGAGCGTGGCGCGCTTCTTCGGCAACGACTCCAGCAAGTGGACCTACGCGAACTTCAACGACCCGCGCCTGAACCAGTGGGACGGCGGGCTCGCCCCGACGGGGGCGTACCCGCGCTGCCGCTCGCCCTACGGCGTCTACGACTGCGTCGGCAACCTGCACGAGTGGGGCGCCGACCCGCCCGACGCGCGCGGGCGCGGGCGCTTCCGCGGCGGCTTCTACGGCGACGCCGAGGTGAACGGGCCCGGCTGTCGCTACGTGACCTCGGCGCACGAGCCGACCTATCACGACTACTCGACGGGCTTCCGCTGCTGCGCGGACGCGCGCTAGACAAAAATTCGGCGACGATGGCGATGACGCTCGACGACCTCGGCTCGGTGCGCGGCCTCTCCGACGAGGAGGCGGCGGCGCGCCTTCAGTCCGAGGGGCCGAACGAGCTCCCGGGCGAGAAGCGGCGCGGCACGCTGGCGCTCGTCCTCGGGCTGGCCAGGGAGCCGATGCTGGCGCTCCTCATCGGGGCGGGCGTCCTCTACCTCGTCCTCGGCGATCTGCGCGAGGCGCTCACGCTGCTCTTCTTCGTCGCCGTCGTCGCCACCATCACCATCGTCCAGGAGCGCAAGACCGAGAACGCCCTCGCAGCGCTCCGCGATCTGGCGAGCCCGCGCGCGGCGGTGATCCGCGGCGGGCGGAAGCTGCGCATCGCCGGGCGCGAGGTGGTGCGCGGCGATCTCGTGCTGCTCGCCGAGGGGGACCGCGTGCCGGCCGACGCGCGCGTCCTCGACGCCGCGTCGCTGGAGCTCGATCAGTCGCTGCTCACCGGCGAGTCGGCGCCGCTCCGGAAGAGCCGCGCGGGCGACGGGAATCCGACGGGGCGCCCGGGCGACGCGGACGACGCGCAGGTGTGGGCGGGGACGCTGGTCGTGCGCGGGCGCGCGCTCTGCGAGGTGACGGCGACGGGGCCGCGCACCGAGATGGGCCGGCTCGGCGCGGCGCTGGCCCACGCGGGCGCGGGCGGCGCCGACGAGCAGACGGCGCTGGTGCGCGAGCTCCACCGCCTGGTGCGCATCATCGCCACCGTCGGCGTGACGGTCTCGGCGCTGCTCGTCGTCGCGGTGGGCCTGTCGGGCGCGGGCTGGGTGCGCGCGCTCCTCGCCGGGATCGCGCTGGCGATGGCCGTCCTCCCCGAGGAGCTGCCGGTCATCCTGACGGTCTTCTTCGCCATCGGCGCCTGGCGCATCGCCAAGCGGCGCGTGCTCGTGCGGCGCCCGGCGGCCATCGAGGCGCTGGGCGCGGCGACGGTGCTGTGCAGCGACAAGACCGGGACGTTGACAGAAAATCGGATGCGGGTGGCGCGCCTGTGGGCGCCGGGGCTGGCCGCCGAGGCGGCGGTCGTCGTCGGGCGCGAGCGCACCGAGCTCCCCGAGGCGGTGCACCCCGTCGTCGAGTACGGCATCCTCGCCAGCCAGCGCGACCCCTTCGATCCGATGGAGATCGCGCTGAAGGCGCTCGGCGAGCGCGACCTCGCCGGGACCGAGCACCACCACGAGACCTACCGCCTGGTGCGCGAGTACCCGCTCGAGCCGCCGCTCCTCTCGATGGCCGAGGTGTGGCGCGATCCCGCGTCGGGAGACGCGCTGGTGATCGCGGCCAAGGGGGCCAGCGAGACCATCGCCGATCTGTGCCACCTCGACGGCGCGAAGGCCGCGCTCGTCGACGCGGCGACGCGGTCGATGGCCGCCGCCGGGCTGCGCGTCCTCGGCGTCGCCCGGGCGCGCGCCAGGCACGCCGGCCCGGCCCCGCGCGACGGCGTGCGCGCGGTCACCGACGAGCGCTCGCTCCCCGACGGGCAGCACGACTTCGCCTTCGAGCTGGTGGGGCTGGTCGGGCTCGAGGATCCGCTGCGCCCGGGCGTCGCCGCCGCCGTCGCCGAGTGCGCGCGCGCCGGGGTGCGGGTGGTCATGATCACCGGCGACGGGCCCGACACCGCGCGGGCCATCGCGCGGCAGGCGGGTTTGTTGCTTGACACGAACGACGACGCCGAGGCCATCGTGACCGGGCCGGAGCTGGAGGCGCTCGACGACGCCGCGCTCGCCGAGCGCGCCGCCCGCGCCCACGTCTTCGCGCGCGTCCGCCCCGAGGAGAAGCTGCGCATCGTGCGCGCCCTCTCGTCGCGCGGCGAGGTGGTGGCGATGACCGGCGACGGGGTCAACGACGCCCCCGCGCTGAAGGCGGCGCAGATCGGCGTGGCCATGGGCGGCCGCGGCTCGGACGTCGCGCGCGAGGCGGCCGGGCTGGTGGTCACCGACGACGACTTCACCTCGATCGTCGGCGCGGTGCGCCTCGGTCGCCGCATCTTCGACAACCTCCGCAAGGCGGTCGCCTACGTGGTCGCGGTGCACGTCCCCATCGCCGGGCTGGCGCTGGTCCCCATCGTGCTCGGCTGGCCGGCGGTGCTGTCGCCGATCCACATCGTCTTCCTCGAGCTGAGCATCGACCCCGCCTGCTCGATCGCCTTCGAGGCCGAGCCCGAGGAGCGCGACGTGATGGAGCGCCCGCCGCGCCCGGCGGCGACGCGGGTCCTCGATCGGCGGACGACGATCCTCTCGCTGGCCCAAGGGGGCACGCTGCTGGCGGCCGCGCTCGGCGCCTTCTGGCTGGGGCGGCGCCACGGCCTCACCGTCGAGGGCGCGCGCACGCTCTCGGTGTCGGCGCTGGTCGCCGGGAACCTCGCGCTGATCCTCACGCTGCGCTCGCGCGTGCGCTCGGCGCTGGCGGCGCTGGCGGTGCGCAACCTCGCGCTCCTCGCCGTCGTCGGTGGCGCGTCGCTGGCGCTGGCGACCGCCGTCCTCCTGCCGCCGGCGCGCGCGCTCTTCGGCTTCGGCCCCGCGCCCGGCCTGGCGATCGTCGCCGCCATCGCCGCCGGCGTCTCCAGCGTCGCCTGGATCGATCTCGTCAAGCACGAATTCCACGCCCGGTAACGGACGGCGCGGGCGCCCCGTCGCGAGCCTTGCATCCGCTCGTTCGCCGGAGGTGCTGACGATGATGAAGACTCGTGCTCGTCCACTCCGCGCGATCCTGGTGACCGCCGCGGCGGTGTTCCTCGCCGGCGCGACCGTCGGCGCCTGTGACAACGACGAAGAAGAGAACGCGACCAACACCACCGACGGCGGTGAGGCGCTCCTCACGGACGCGCAGGTGGTCGGCGTCACGACGGCGGCGAACCAGGGTGAGATCGACGCGGCCAACGCCTACCTGCCGCGCGCACAGAACCAGCAGTCGGCCGGGTTCGCGCGTCAGATGATCGTCGAGCACACCGCGACGCTCGAGCGTCAGTCGGCGATCGCCGCCAGCCTCGGGCTCACGCCCGCGCCGAGCACGACGCAGCAGCAGCTCCAGGCGATGAACGCGCAGACGCTGCAGCAGCTCCAGGCGACGCAGCCGCCGCAGCTCGACCTCGGCTACATGCAGTCGCAGGTCGTCGCGCACAAGGAGGTGCTGCGCCTCATCGACGAGCAGCTGCTGCCGAGCGCGACCATCCCGGCGCTGCGCGAGGACCTCGCCCGCACGCGCGCGGACGTCGCCCGCCACCTCGCGGAGGCGCAGGCGATCGTCGACACCCTGACGACGGTGGGGACCCGCTAGCTAGCGACCGACGGCGCGGCGGAAGTCGGCGATGGTGTCGTCCTCGTCGTGCGTGTGCATGAAGCTGGTGCGCGCGCGGAACGACGAGTCGTCGATGACCACCGGGTATTTCAGGTGGGCCACCGCGCCGGGCGGCAGCAGCGGCAGGCCGAAGCGGCCGAACATCACCCCGAGCAGCGCCTCGGGCACCGGCACCGCGGTCGCGCCCGAGGCGCGCGCCAGCGTCGTGAGCGGCAGCGGCTGCGGCCCGGCGACGTTGTAGACGCCGCGCAGCTTCGACTCGAGCGCGACGACGATCGCCGCCGCCGCGTCCTCCTCGTGCATGAACTGGAACAGCGGATCGAACCCGAGGACCGTCGGGACGCGCCGGCCCGAGAGGAACGTGGCCAGCGTCCCCGAGGTGCTCGCACCGAGCGTGTAGCAGAGCCGCAGCACGCAGGTGTCGAGCTCGGGGTAGCGCCACAGCGCCGAGCCCGCGTAGAGGTCGGCGGCGACGAGATCGGCGAGCTCGGGGAAGGTGGTCATGGCCATCGGCGGATCCTCCTCGCCGTGGTAGAGCCACGAGTCCGCCGCCGCGCCGTAGTAGGTGTGGCGCCCGACAAAGATGGCCTGCGTCGCGCCGTAGTGGTGGCAGTGATCGAAGACGGCGCGCGTTCCGAAGAGGTTGATGCGGTAGCGGTCTTCGTTCTGCACCGTGAGGTGCGTGACCGTCGCCATGTGGATGACCGCGTCGGGGCGGTGGCGACGGAAGATGTCCTCCGCGGCGCGCTTGCGGATGTCGATCTGGAAGACCTCGACGCCGGGCGGCGCCTCGGGCCAGGGGCGGCGATCGATGCCCATCACGGTGTGGCCGCGCTCGAGGAGGCGCAGCGCCGTCAGGCGCGCGAGGCGACCGGTGATGCCGGGGATGAGGACCTTCATCGCTATCGCTCCCCCCGCTCGCGCTCGCCGTCCTCGATCATGTGGGCGATGCGGTCCTTCACCTGGTCGACGTAGCCTTCGATCACGGCGTCCTCCTCGGTCTCCGAGCCGGTGAAGTGCATCGGCTCGCCGTAATAAATGTCTAGCGGTACGCGCCGCGGCACCGGCAGCAGCCACGGCGTCACCGGGATGTAGGGCGCGCCGAGCAGCTTGCCGATGCGGTAGAGGTTCATCACCGTCGGGATCGCCTCGCCGCCGCCGAGGAAGGCGAAGGGCACGATCGGCGTCCCCGTCGCCAGCGCGAGGCGCATGAAGCCGGTGCCGAAGTGGACCAGGCTGTGGCGCTCCCAGTAGAGCTTGGCCGTCCCGCGCGCGCCCTCGGGGAAGACCATCAGGATGCGCTCGTCCTGGAGGAGGCGCTCGGCGTGCTCGGGCAGCCCCGAGAGCTGCCCGCAGCGCGTCGCCCACTCGGAGGCGAAGGGCAGCATGTAGATGAACTTCTCCGCCATCCCCTGGGCGAGGCGCGGCGGCTCCATCTCGAAGAACATCGAGGCGATCACCATCGCCCCGTCGAGCGCGACGCCGCCCTGGTGGTTGCCGACGAGCATCGCGCGCCCGCGCTGGGGGACGTTCTCGACGCCGTGCACGCGCACCTGGAAGTAGCGCTTGTAGAGGAGCCCGAGGAGCGACATGAACAGCCCCAGCTCCTTGCGCGACGCGCCGTAGGGGTCGATGCCGCGGGGGCCGAAGGGGATCTCCAGGCGCTCCAGCCGGTCTTCTACTTCGGGATCGGTCCACACGACCCCATCGTACCTCAACGACGCCCCGAGCCCGAGCCCGTGCCCGTGCCCGTTCCCGAAGACCACAGGGGGGCTCGGGCACGGGCTCGGGCTCGGGCACGTTTTTACGCACGCGCACAAAAGACATTGACGCACTCGCAGCAAATGACTAGTTTCCGGTCATCGAAAGGAGACACACCCCGATGCCCGCTACCCCGCACGCCCCGATGTTCGCCTTCACCCGCACCGTCCTCGACGAGGTCGAGGCGCAGACCGAGCGCCTCACCTCCTACGGCTCCGGCCAGCTCAAGGACATGGCCGACCTCGGCCGCACCATCCGCGGCCAGGCCTCGGCGGTAACGCGCACCATGCTGACCACGATGGAGCAGCTCGCCGACGAGGGCTGGCGCGCGATGGAGTCGATGACCAAGCCGTTCGCCTCGTTCGTCCCCGCCCCCGTCGCCCAGGCGGCGAAGGCGGCGGCCGAGACGGTGAAGGAGTCGGCCAAGGGGGCGTCCAAGTGACCGCCGCCGCGCCCCACCTCGACTTCGTCGGCCTGTTCCGGCAGGGCCTCGCCGCCTGGGAGCGCGCGACGGCCACCGCCGCCGAGTCGGTCGCGCGCGACCCGCGCACGCTCGAGGTCGGGGCGCGGCTGCTCCGCGCGCACCTCCTCTGGCGCAAGTCCTTCGACGCCGCCGTCGAGGCGACCTGGGCACCCTTCGTCGCCCCACCCGCCTGGCAGGAGGAAGTTTAATGCAGGCGCAGCAAATCGCCCGCCGCCTCACGCTGCCGATGGCGGACCTCCTCGACCGCGTCGCCGCCACCCAGTCGCGCGCGATGGTGCACGCGCACATCCAGGCCGCGCGCCTGGTGCGCGGCAAGCGGCCGCTCGACTTCATCGGCGGCCCGGCCACCGAGCACGAGGTCGTCGTCGACGGTCCGCTGGCGCGCGTCCTGCGCTACCGCCCGCCGGCGACGCGCGCGGCGAAGGCGCCGGTGAAGCCGGTCGTCGTCGTGGCCTCGCTCATCAACAAGTACTACGTGATGGACCTCCTGCCCGAGCTCAGCGTGCTCGATCTCCTGCGCCGCCACGGGCTCGACCTCTTCGTGCTCGACTGGAAGGCGCCCGGCGACCTCGGCCCGCAGCTCCGCTTCGAGGACTACGTCGACGGCGCCATCGCCCAGGCGGTCGAAGAGGCGGCGCGCGCCGCCGGCACCAGCGCCGTCGGGATGATCGGCTACTGCATGGGCGGCACGCTGGCGGCGATGTACGCCGCGCGCCACGCCGACCGCGTGAAGTCGCTGGTCCTCCTCGGCACGCCCATCGACTTCCACCAGACGGGCGAGCTCTCGCGCGTGACCAAGCGCGAGGTCTTCGACGCCGAATTGTTGATGGACGTCTATGGGAACATGCCGCCGTCGCTCATGCAGTCGGGCTTCAAGCTGCTGCACCCGATGGAGGCGGTGTGGAAATACCTGCGGCTGCACCTCGACGGCACCATCGTCGAGGACGAGGCGCGCGCGCGGCAGTTCGTGGCGCTCGAGTCGTGGCTCGACGACAACAGCGCCTTCCCGGGCGGCGTCTACCGGCGCTACATCCGCGACCTCTACCAGGAGAACAAGCTGGTGCGCGGGCAGTTCACGCTCGGCGGCGAGATTGTCGATTTACGGAAAATCGCCGCGTCGCTGCTCAACGTGATCGCGCTGAAGGACCACATCTGCGCGCCGCCGGCGTCGCGGGCGCTCATGTCGCTGGTCTCGTCGACGGACAAGCGGGCGCTGGAGTTCGACACCGGCCACATCGGCCTCACCACCAGCCGCAAGTCGCACGAGGCGCTGTGGCCGGAGATCGCCGCCTGGCTGGAGGCCCGCCTGTGAACCACCTACGAGCGGCGGCCGCCACCGACGCGCGAGGCGAGGTCGGCCATCTTGCGCTTGAGCTCGTCGAGCTCGCGGCGCATGGCCTCCTCGTCGCCGCCGTCGGGAGGCGCGCCGCTCGTCGGCCCGGGCTGCGGTGCCCCCGGCATGGGGAAGCCGCCCCACGGCCAGATCGACGCCGCCGCGCCGGCGGCCGACTTCACCTGCTGCGCGCTCTGCGTCATGAAGCGCGTGAGGCCGGAGAGCGCCTGCTCGATCCACTCCTTGGCGACGTCGTTGCGCGCGGCGATGATGCGCTGGAGCAGCTCGACCGGGAGCAGCTCGAGCTGCCGCCGGTTCTGCTCCTCGAGGATGATCTGGGTGAGCACGCGGCGCGTGAGGTCCTCGCCGGTGTCGCCGTCGACGACGCGCACGTCCTCGCCGCGGCGGACCAGGTCGGCGATCTCCTCGAGCGTGGTCACGCGCGACAGGTGCGCGTCGTAGAGGCGCCGGTTGCCGTAGCGCTTGATGACGCGCGCGCCGGGGAAGCGGGTGTCGAAGTCGTCGTCGCCGGCCGCGCGGCCGTGCTTCGGCGGACGTCCGGGGCGGCGCTTGGCCCCCGACGCCGTCGCCGCCTTCGGTTTCGCGCTCGCCTTGGTGGTCTTCTTGGGGCTGGTCTTCGCTCTCGCCACGGGTTCGCAGGCTAACATATGATGCACCTGCACATGAAGACAACGCGCAGCCGCACCGCGCCGCCGCCGCCCGCCCTCCCCTTCGACCCGCTGGCGCTGGCCTTCAAGGCGGGGCAGGAGGTCTACCGGGCGGGGCTCCTGGCGACCATCAATGCTCGACGGGGCGCGCGCGGGTTGAGCGCGCTCGAGTGGCCGGCGGTCGGCACCACCGCGCGGCGCGAGCGGGCGGCCTTCGGGCCGGCGCGGCTCTACCGCTACGGGCTCGATGATGCGGGCGCACAAAAAGGGGCGCCGCTCCTGGTGGTCTGTTCGCTCATCAACCGGCCCTACGTGCTCGACCTCCTGCCCGAGCGCAGCGTCTTCCGTCGGCTCCTCGACGGCGGGCGCGACGTGTGGCTGCTCGACTGGGGGACGCCGGGCGCGCCGGGGGCGTGGCCCTACACGCTCTCCGACTTCACGCTCGACCTCCTGCCGCGGGCGGTCGCCGAGGTGAAGGCGCAGAGCGGGTCGCGCGACGTCGACGTGCTCGGCTACTGCATGGGCGGGACGATGGCGCTGGCCGCGGCCGCCGCCGAGGGCGATCCGCTGGGCGCGCGCGCGCTGGTGCTGATGGCGACGCCGGTCGACCTGCACGACGACGGGCTGCTGTCGCTGTGGAGCCGCGCGCCGGGGTTCGACGCCGCGGCGCTGGTGCGCGCCTACGGGCACGCCCCGCCGCACCTCCTCCAGCCGGCGTTCAAGATGCTGGACCCGGTGGGCCTGGCGACGAAGCTGGTGCACCTCGAGGAGAAGATCGACGACGACGCGTTCGTGCGCTTCTTCCTCGCGATGGAGACCTGGCTCGAGGATTCGGCGCCCTTCCCCGGCGGGGCCTTCGCCGAGTGGCTGGGCTGGTACCGCGACAACGCGCTGGTGGCGCGCGGCGGGACGATTCTCGATGGACGGAAAATCGATCCGACGCGCGTGACGCTGCCGATCCTGTCGCTGGTCGCCGAGGGCGACACCATCACGCCGCCGGCCTCGTCGCTGGCGATCGAGCGCGCGCTGCCGCGGGCGCGGCACACGATCGTGAAGCAGTCGGGCGGCCACATCGGCCTCGCCACCGGATCGAGCGCGCACAAGAAGATGTGGCCCGAGGTGGTGCGCTGGCTGGGCGCGCTCGACGGGCAAGAAAAACCGCAGACGAAAAAGCCATCGGCCGCGAAGGGCGGGAAGGGGAAGTAGATGCGACACCTGGGGGACTGGACGGCCTATTGGGCGGCGCGCACGCCGTCGGCGATCGCCATCAGCGAGCCGGACGTCGGGCGGGCGTGGAGCTGGCGCGAGCTCGACCGCCGCGCCAACCGGCTGGCGCACGCGCTGTCGGCGCTGGGCGTGGCGCGCGGCGAGCGCGTGGCGGTGCTGGCGCACAACCGCGCCGAGCACTTCGAGCTCTTTTTTGCTTGCGCGAAATTGGGCGCGCTGTTCGCGCCGCTCAACTGGCGCCTGGCGGCGCGCGAGCTCGACGTGGTGCTCGCCGACTGCGCCCCGCGCGTCCTCTTCTACGACCGCGGCTGCGCGCCGCTGGCGGCCGCGCTCACCGTCGACGTCGCGGCGCGCGTGGCGCTCGACGCGCCCGAGGCGGGCGGCGGCGCCTACGAGGACCTCCTCGCGATGGGCTCCGACGCGGGCGCGGGCGATCCGCGCGTCGCCCTCGAGGAACCGCTGATGCTCTGCTACACGTCGGGGACGACCGGCCGCCCGAAGGGGGCGCTGTTGTCGCACCGCCAGCTCCTCTTCAACTCGCTGTCGACGGAGCTGGCCATCGGCGTGTCGCGCGCCGACTCGACGCTGGTGTTCATGCCGCTCTTCCACACCGGCGGGATGAACTGCCTGGCGACGCCGATCCTGCACCACGGCGGGCGCGTGGTGGTCATGCGCGGCGGCTTCGACGCCGAGCGCGCGCTGGCGCTGTCGGCGACGGAGCGGGTGACGCTGCAGATGGGCGTCCCGACGATCTTCGAGCTGATGCGCGACGCGCCGTCGTTCGCCAAGGTCGATCTCTCGTCGACGCGCATGGCGCTCTGCGGCGGCGCGCCCTGTCCGCTGCCGCTCATCGACACCTACCGCGAGCGCGGCGTGCTCTTCCGTCAGGGGTACGGCCTCACCGAGGTCGGGCCCAACTGCTTCTCGCTGACGGAGGAGGACGCCTTCCGCAAGGCGGGGTCGGTGGGCTGGCCGAACTTCTACCTGCGCGCGCGCGTCGTCGACGACGGGGGCAACGAGGTCGCCGCCAACGTCGACGGCGAGCTGTGGCTCGGCGGGCCGATGGTCACGCTCGGCTACTTCGGCAACGAGGCCGCCACGCGCGACGCGTTCGGCACCACGCCCGACGGGGAGCGCTGGTTCAAGACCGGCGACCTCGTGCGCCGCGACGAGGAGGGCTACCACTTCATCGTCGGGCGCAAGAAGGACATGTTCATCTCCGGCGGCGAGAACGTCTACCCGGCGGAGGTCGAGCTGGCGATGGTGGCGCTCGACGGCATCGCCGAGGTCTGCGTGATCGGCGTGCCCGACGCGCGCTGGGGCGAGGTCGGCCGCGCGGTGGTGGTCCCGCGCCCCGGCGCCACCGTCGACGGCGCCGCGCTGCTGCGCGCGCTCGACGGCAAGCTCGCTCGCTACAAGATCCCCAAGTCGGTGGTGTTCACCGACGCGCTGCCGCGCAACGCGAGCGGCAAGGTGCTGCGCCACGAGGTGCGCGCCTCCTTCGGATGATTTCACAGGAGGACGGAGGACGGAGCTCGGAACACCTCTGTCTCCATCCTCCGTCCTCCTGTGATCCACTCTGTTTTTCTGCATCTGCAGAAAGGAAAGGTTCGTGATGTCGAAGCGACTGGAGAATCGGGTGGTCATCGTGACCGGCGGCGCGCGCGGGATCGGCCGCGCCACCTGCGTGCGGCTCGTCGAGGAGGGCGCCAACGTCGTGGTCGCCGACCGCGCCGGCGCGGAGGAGACGGCGCGCTCGCTCGGCGCCGGGGCGATGGCCCTCGCGCTCGACGTGACCGACGTCGACAACGTGAAGGCGGGCGTCGAGGCGGTGCTCGCGCGCTGGGGCAAGATCGACGGCCTGGTCAACAACGCCGGCATCACCCGCGACGCCTCGCTGCTCAAGACCAGCGACGAGGCGTGGGACGCGGTCATCGCCGTGAACCTCACCGGCACCTTCAACATGACCCGCGCGGTCGCGTCGCACATGGTGGCGCGGAAGACCGGCGCGATCGTGAACGCCTCGTCGATCGTCGGGCTCCACGGCAACTTCGGGCAGTCGAACTACGTCGCCACGAAGGCCGGCGTGATCGGCCTCACCAAGGTCTGGGCGCGCGAGCTCGGGCGCAAGGGCGTGCGCGTGAACTGCATCGCCCCCGGCTTCATCCAGACGGAGATGACCGCGGCGATGCCGCCCGACATTCTGTCGAGCATGAAAGATCGCACGCCCATCGGCCGCCTCGGGCAGCCGGAGGACGTCGCCGCGGCGTACGCCTTCCTCCTCTCGGACGACGCCTCGTTCATCAACGGCCAGGTCCTCGGCGTCGACGGCGGCCTGGTGATCGGGACCTGACCCATGCGCGCCGTCGCCGTCGCCGCGCTCGCCGCCGCCGGGCTCGCCTCCCTCGTCGCGCTGACGGGGTGCGACGCGCCGGCGACCGGCTGTCGCATCGATCTCGAGTGCCACGCGGGCGAGGCCTGCGTGGTGGGCGTCTGCCGGACGATCGTGACCGGCGGCGGTCCCAGCGACGGCGGCGCCGGCGCGCCCGACTTGAGCGGCGGCGCGCCCGACCTCCTGCAGCCGATCCCCGACGGCTTCACCGCCGACGCGCCGGTCGGCTGCGGCTTCAACGGCGACGGCGTGATCACGCGCGCGGAGGCGCCCTTCGCGGTGGGCCTGGGCGGCATCTTCGCGGTACCGCCGCCATCAACGACGGTCACGGTCACCACCCGCCCGACGGCGTCGGGGTGGGACTTCTCGGCGCCGGTCGCCGGCGAGCGGCGGCTGTTCTCGCAGCTCCTCGCGCCGACGGGGACCTGGTGGGCAGCCGACTTCCCGAGCGCCACCTACGCCGAGCGCATCGACGACGCCAACGCGCTCCTCGGCGTGTATCGGGTCACCAACGACGCGCTCGAGCTCCTCGGGGTCGTCAGCGAGACCGACGGCCTTCAGCGCACCAAGCTCACCTACGCGACGCCGATCCCGGTGCTCAAGTTCCCGCTGCGCGAGGGCGCGAGCTGGACGGCGGAGTCGTCGGTGAGCGGCCTGGCCAACGGCTTCGCCTTCGTGGCCACCGAGAGCTACGTCTTCACCGTCGACAAGCGCGGGACGACCAAGGTGCCGCTCGGGCAGTTCGACACGCTGCGGCTGCGGTTCGATTATCGTCAAACGTACGGCTTCTACGTGACGACGCGGATCACCTACATCCACCTCGCCGAGTGCTACGGCGCGGTCGCGCGCATCCGGTCGACCGACGGGGAGACGAACGGCGACTTCACCGAGGCGTCCGAGTACCGGCGGCTGGCGACGCCCTGATGGTGCGCGCGCATCATATTGGCTTCGCGCTGTGGTGCGCCTGCACCATGATTGGCTGCGTGCGCTTCCAGACCGGGCCGTCGGCGCCGCTGCCGGCGAACGAGCGCGTGGTCCTCGACGGGCGCGGGCAGCTCCGCGTCATTGACATGAACCCCGAGGGGCGCGAGACGGTGCTCCTGGTCCACGGCTACGGCGGCTCGAGCGCCAGCTTCCGCCCGATCGTCGCGCGCCTCGCCGAGCGCTACCGCGTGCTGGCGGTCGATCTGCCGGGCTTCGGCAAGTCCGACAAGCGCGCGGGCGACTACACGCCGATGGCGATGGCCGACGTCCTCGCCCGCGTCCTCGACGAGAAGCGGGTCGCGCGCGCGCACGTCATCGGCCACTCCTGGGGCTCGTCGGTGGTGCTGGCGTTCGCGCTGCGCCACCCGACGCGGCTCGATCGGCTGGTGGTCGCCTCCAGCTTCGCCTTCGACGATCAGCTGATCCCGCTGTTCCGCTGGGCGCGCGCGTCGCGCGGGCTCGGCAAGCTGCTCTATGCGCTCGTCTATCGCGAGGCGATGGGCGAGCGGCTGTACCTCAACTTCAACGACCCGGCCTATGTCAGCGAGGAGGTCGTCGACGAGGTGAAGCGCGGGCTCGACTCGCCGGGCGCGGTGGCCGCCGCGCTCGAGGCGGCGCACGGGATGCGGCTCGACGCGCTCCAGCGCGACTACCGCCACGTGTCGGCGCCGACGCTGGTCCTGTGGGGGCGCGAGGATCGCGTCGCGCAGCTCGCGTACGGCGAGCGCCTCGCGCGCATGCTGCCGCGCGCGCGGCTCGTCGTGGTGCCGCAGTGCGGGCACATCCCGATGTGGGAGTGCACCGGCGAGACCGCGGGCGCGATCCTCGATCACCTGGGGGGTGGCCAGTGAACCGCGCGCTCGTGATCGCGCTCCTCCTCGTCGGTGGCGTTGCGCGGGCCCAGCTCGGCGACGCGCCCGACGAGGCGCCGCCCACGTCGCTGCAAGTGACGCCGAAGCCGTGGAAGGCGCTGCGCCTCACGCTCGACGGCTACCTGCGCGTGCGCGCCGACGTCTTCCATCAGCTCGATCTCGATCGCGGGCCGACGCCGTCGACGGGGCTGCCGATCTGGCCGCTCGGCGCCGCCGGCGGCAACGACCACACGCTGACCGCGATCGACATGCGGCTGCGCCTCGATCCGACGCTGGAGATCGGCCAGGCGGTGCGCGTGCACCTCCGCGCCGACATCCTCGACAACGTCGGCTGGGGCTCGACGCCGGACGTCCTGCCGTCGACGACGGCCTTCTCGGGCGCGGCGCTCGGGACCACGCCGCCGACCTCCGGCGTCAACTCGGTGCAGGACGCCATTCGTGTCAAGCAGGTGTGGGGCGAGGTCACCCTCCCCTTCGGGACGCTCTCGGCCGGGCGCATGGGCCCGGTGTTCAACTGGGGCACCGGATTTTTTGTCAACAACGGCGACTGCCTCTCGTGCGACCGCGGCGACACCGGCGACCGCATCGCGCTCACGCTGCCGCTCGTCGGGCACTACTGGACGGTCCTCTACGAGATGTCGGCGAGCGGCCCGTCCGTCGACAACTTCGGCCAGCAGATCCCCGTCGAGCGGCGCGCGCAGGTGAACACCGTCGCCTTCGCCGTCGCCAAGTGGTCGAGCCCCGAGGCGCAGCTCCGGCGCCTGCGCGCCGGGCGCGCGCTCATCCAGTACGGCCTCTTCGTCAGCTACCGGCGACAGGACCTCGACGCGCCGGCCTGGATCCAGCCGGGCGGGCTGACGCGCGGCTACGGCCCGAACGACTTCGTGGTGCGCGGCCTCCAGAGCGTCGCCGGCGACCTCTGGTTCCTGATCCACAAGGGCGGCCTGCGCGCCGAGCTCGAGGCGGCGATGCTGATCGGCGAGATCCAGAACGCGTCGACGGTGGCGGGGATCTCCTTCCGCCAGCCGATCACCTCGCGGCAGTGGGGCGGCGTGGCGTCGATCTCGTATCAGTGGAGCCGCTTCCCGATCCGGCTGCGCGCCGAGGTCGGGTACGCCTCGGGCGACGACGCGCCGGGGTTCGGGACGCGCTTCCCGGCGGGGCAGACGCAGACCATCCCCGGCGATCTCGACGGGCCGCAACTGCGGCCGCCGGTCGACACGTCCATCAATAATTTCCGCTTCAGCCCCGACTACCAGGTGGACCTGGTCTTGTGGCGGCGCATCCTCGGGCAGGTCACCGACGCGGTGTACGTGAAGCCGAGCGTGCGCCTGGGGCCGTTCGGGTCGGGGATGCACCACGCGCTCGTCGACCTCGCGGTGGTCGACTCGAACGCGATGTACGTGAGCTCGACGCCGGGGAACAGCCGCCACCTGGGCGTCGAGCTCGACCTGCGGGCGCGCTATCGTCTCGAGCAGGGGTTCGAGGCGCTCTTGCAGTACGGCGTCCTCTTCCCGGGCGCAGGGTTCCGCAACAACGTGCTCGACAAGGACCCGCAGCCGGCGCAGGTCCTCGAGCTCATCCTCGCGTACAGGATTTGACGCATGCGCATCAAGGCCCTCCTCTTCGCGACGATGACGCTGGCCGGCGGGTGCACGACCGCCCAGCTGCCGACGCACGACGACGCCGGGTACGGCAAGCTGCCCGACCTCGCGCCGTCGTGCGTGGCCAACAACGACGGCGAGATCGCCGCCAGCGAGCTGACGCAGCTGCGCGTGGGCGCGTCGGCGCGCTACCTCGTCAACCCGCAGGGCACGACGGTGATGGTCGACCCGAACGGCAAGGCGACCGCGAGCGGCCCCGAGTGGGACCTCACCTCGACGGCGGGCGACGTCGTCGAGCTGAACCTCGTCGACGTCACGACCGCCTGGTTCGCGTCGTCGTTCCCCGGCGCCAGCTACGCGACGGTGACCGACCTCGGGTCGCGCACGCTCGGCATCTTCCGCATCACCGACAGCGCGATCGAGATCCTGGGCTACGCGTCGGAGGCGCCGAACCAGACGCTGCTCGTCTACGACCGGCCGATCGTCAGCCTGAAGCTGCCGGTCCGCGTCGGCGACGGCTGGATCTCGACGGGGCGCGTGGTGAACGGCAAGCTCAACGGCCAGCCCTTCGCGTCGACCGACACCTACCGCGTCTCCGTCGACGCGAAGGGGACGGCGCAGCTGCCCTACCTGACGCTCGACAACACGCTGCGCATCCAGGTCCAGCTCACCCAGACGCTGCCGGGCGGGCTGCCGATCACGCGCATCCAGCAGCTCTTCTTCCACGAGTGCGCGGGCGAGATCGGGCGCATGTCGTCGCCGCCGGGCGAGACCAATCCCGCGTTCACGACCGCGGCCGAGTTCCGCCGCCTCGCGCTCTAGTCGCGTCGTCGTCGGAGAGCGGGTGGCAGGGGCGCGACCGCGACCGGACCCGGGACCGGTTCGAGAGTGGCAGGTTCGAGCTCGCGTTCGGGAGGGTGCACGACCGTACCGTTCGAGCACGACCGCATCGTCCGAGCACGATCGAACCCGAACCTGAGCTCGCCCCTCTCGAACCGGTCCCGGTCACGGTTCCGGTCGCGCCCCCGCCACCCGGTCATCCCTGCTTGACGGATTAAAAAACGTGCGTTATTTATTGTCTCGGGATGGCGAGACCGACGACCTTCACGCGCGCGATGATCGTCGAGGCGGCGACCGACCTCGTGGCGAGGGAGGGGATCGAGTCCCTGACCGCGCGCGCGGTCGCCGCGGAGCTCGAGGCCTCGACCGCGCCGATCTACGCCAGCTTCGCCTCGATCGACGAGCTGCGCGACGCCGTCGTCGAACGCGCGCGCGATCGCCTGCGCGAGCACACGCGCCAGCCGTGGACCGACCGCCCGTTCCTCAACGAGGGGACCGGGCTCGTGGTGTTCGCGCGCGACCGCCCGCGCCTCTTCGCGCTGCTCTTCCTGACGCCGGCGATCGCGGGCGCGTCGGTGCCGAAGATCTATGACGACCTCGTGAAGGACATGAAGCGCGACCCGCGGTTCGAGGGGTTCTCGCCGCGCGAGCGCGCGCTCGTGCTCGACAAGCTGTGGTTCATGTCGGTCGGGATGGCGACGCTGGCCCACGCCGGGCAGCTGCGCGACGCCACCAACCACGGGATCATCACCGCGCTCCTCGAGGCGGGCACCGTGCTCATCCGCCAGGAGGTCGAGCGCATCACCGCGGAGCGCCGCGCCCGGCGGGCGCGGGATTGATCGTGTCTATTAAATAACAAATGTTGTCAAACACCCCAGGAGCGCCGATGCCGACCTCCCCGCCACCCCCGAAGCCGCCCGCCACCGCCCGCCGCGCGTACGCGCTGCTCGCGCTCGGCTTCTCGCTGCTCGTCCTCTCGCAGACGCGCTGGGGGCTCCCGCTCCTCGCCTGGTTCGCGCCCGCCCCGCTCCTCGCCGCGCTGCGCGCCCGCCCGGGCTGGCGCTTCCGCGCGGCGTTCGCCGGGCTGTCGATGCTGGCCTGGACGGCGGTGACGCTGAAGATCATCACCGCGCCCATCCCCGCGATCTTCTCTTTCGCCTACGGGATCCCGATCGCGCTCGTCCACCTACCGGCGTACCTCCTGTGGGATCGCCTCGCCCGCCGCGGGCGCGACGGCGTGGCGCTGCTCGCCTTCGCCGCCACCTCGGCGCTCGGGGAGTGGGCGCAGGCCGAGCTCACCCCCGCCGGCGTGTGGGGCGCCGCCCCGACGACGCAGATCGGCCAGCTCGCGGTGCTGCAGCTCCTCGCGCTCGTCGGGATGCCGGGCCTGTCGTTCCTGCTGCACCTCGTCCCCGCGACGCTGGAAGCGGCCTGGGCCGGGCGCGTCCGTCGGGGCGCCGTCGCCGCCATGGCCACCGCCGTCGTCGCCGCGCTCACCTGGGGCGCGCTCCGCGCCGCGCGCCCGCTGCCCGGCCCCGAGGTGCGCGCCGCCGCCATCCGCACCGACTCGACCTTCGGCGGGCTGCCGCTCCCGTCGCCGGAGGAGCGCCGCCGCATCGACGACGCGCTCTTCCGCCGCACCGCCGCCGCCGCCGCGGGCGCGCGCCTGGTGGTCTGGACCGAGGCCGCCACGCTGGTCCTCCCCGACGAGGAGCGCGCCTTCGTCAACGAGGTTGCCAATTTGGCGCGCACGCATTAAATCGAGCTGGTCGTCGCCTACATCCTGCCAAAGACGTTGGCACCGCTCCGCTACGAGAACCGCGCGCGCTGGTTCGCCCCCGACGGCAACGAGCGCCTCGCCTACCTCAAGCACCACCCGGTCCCCGGCGAGCCGGCGATCGCCGGCCCGGCGCCCGCGCTGGCGATGGAGACCACCTTCGGCCCGGCCTCGGCGGCGATCTGCTACGACTACGACTTCCCGTCGCTGGCGCGCGCGCAGGCCCGCTCGGGCGCCGGCCTCGTGGCGCTCCCCTCGTCGGACTGGCGCGGCATCGATCCCATCCACACCGAGATGGCGGCGCTGCGCGCAGTCGAGGGCGGCCACTCGATCCTGCGCGCGACGCGCTTCGGCCTCTCCGCCGGCGTCGACGCGCGCGGCCGCCTGCGCGGGCAGCTCTCGTCGTTCGAGTCGAGCGAGCCCTTCCTCCTCGTCGCGCTGCCGACCGAGCGCGTGGCAACGCCCTATGCCGCCGTCGGCAACGGCGTGCTGATGCTGCTGGTCGTGCTGCTCGTGTGGGGGCTGGCGCTCGCGGTCGGGCGGGTCAGAAGGTCGGCTGCAGGATGATGGTGTCGTCGAGGCCCTTGCGCGGCCGCTTCTTCTTCGCCGGGGCCGCGGGCGCGGGCGGCGCGGGCTTCGGCGCCGGCTTCACCATCTGCACCACCACCTCGGGCGTGCCGTCGGTGGCGACGAGGTACTCGGAGGCTTCGTAGCCGTCGAGCGTGAGCCGCAGCTTGAGCGCCGGCGCGCCGCGCTTGACGGTCATCCGGAGCGGCGTCTTGCCGATCACCTGCTTGCCCGCGTCGGTGAAGGCGACCGTCGCGCCCTCGGGCTCGCTGCGCACCAGCACCGGGACCAGCTCGGGCAGCGCCGGCGCCGTCGCCTTCGGCGGCGTCGGGGCGGGCGGCGGCACCACCGGCGCGGGCGTCGGCACCGCGGGCGCCGTGGCCACCGGCGGCGCGGGCGGGGTCGGCGCGGGCTTGCGGAACGCCAGCACCAGCATCCCCACCAGCGACCCGGCGGCGACGACGGCGGAGACCGCGGCGACGATCGGGGCCGCGCCGCGCTTGGCGTGCGCGGGCGGCGGCACCACCTCCGCCGGGAGCTGATCGAGCGTGTCCTTGCGCGGCGCCGCCGCGAGGCTCACGCCGGGCACGATCGCCGTCGGCGCGTCGTGCGATCCCGACGTCGGCGCTGCCGGGATCGGCGTGGTCGGCGTCACCGGCGGCGCCGCCGCCATCCCGCCCGACGGGGTGCGCATCGTGACCTGCTGCGCGCTCGCTGGCGTGTGCGGCCCCGACGCCGCCGCCACCGCCGGCTCGACGTCGAGGCGCATCGTCTGGCCGCTGTGCGCCGGCGTCGGCGCCGGCCGCGACGCGATCTCGGCGCTGTAGCGCGCGAGGTGCGCCTCGGGGTCGGCGAGCGCCTCGGACATCTCCTCCATCGTCTGGAAGCGCCACTCCTTCCGCTTCTCCATCGCGTGCATCACGACGGCCTCGAGCGCCGGCGAGAGATCGGGGCGCAGCTCGCGCAGCCGCGGCGGCTCCATCGTGAGGTGCGCGAGGAGGATCTCGCCGTGGTTCGGCGACGTGAACGGCAGGCGCTTGGCGAAGAGCTCGTACATCACGATGCCCATCGCGTAGATGTCGCTGCGCGCGTCGATGTCGGCGCTCGACGCGCACTGCTCCGGGCTCATGTAGGCGGGCGTCCCGATCGCCACGCCGGCGCGCGTCTTGTGCACCGAGTGGTGATCGCCGACGAGCTTGGCGATGCCGAAGTCGAGGATCTTGACGAAGTTGCGGTCCCCCTGCCGATTGAGCAGGTAAATGTTCTCGGGCTTCAGGTCGCGGTGGATGATCCCCTTCTTGTGCGCAATCGCAAGGACGTCGCAGCACTGCTTGCCGATGTGGACGACCTCCTCGTCGGTGAAGCCCTCGTGCTTGAGGCGGCTGCCGAGGCTCGAGCCGTCGAGGAACTCCATGAGGATGTAGACGACCTCGCCCGACTCCGACGGCAGGTAGCCGAAGTCGAGGACGTCGATGATGTGCTCGTTGCCGATCTCGGTCGCCGCCTTCGCCTCGTGGAAGAAGCGCTCCACGATGTCGTCCTGGTGGGCGAGATCCTCGTGGAGGACCTTGAGGGCGGCGCGGCGCCCCAGATCCGCGTGCTCGCAGAGGTAGACGGTCCCCATCCCTCCTTCGCCGAGCTTCTGGCGGATGAGGTAGTTGCCAACACGACCGCCGACGAGGTTCATGATGCCCTCCGGCAGTGCAAGCGGCGTGACGACCGCAGACCCAGGTGATTTCGTCGACGGTGGCGCACGCTCTGCGAGTCGAGGGGTGCACCACGCAGGGGTTGCGCGGGATCCCCGGCTTGACTGGGTGGCCCGACCTGACGATGCTCCGCGTCGCCGTTGGGGGTCGTTCCATGAGGTCGAGGTCGAAGTCGGTCGTCGTCGCGCTCGCGCTCCTCTCGTCGTTCTCGCTCGGGTGCGAGAGCCCGCTGCCAACCGAGCAGCCACCGGCCGGCGTCGATGGAGGCGCTGCCAACGACGTTGGCGATCTGGCCCAGCCCCCGCCCGCGTCGACGAACGGCGCCTGCGAGCCGCTCAGCCCGCGCTCGGCGCCGGTCGAGATCGTCGCGCTCCCCGACGCCGGCGAGGCGCCCTACGTCGCCGTGCTGCAGCGGGCGACGCGCTCGATCCGCGTCTTCTCGTACCTCATGGGCTACGGCGGCGTGCTCGACGCGCTGACCGCGAAGGCCAAGGCCGGCGTCGACGTGAAGGTGATCCTCGACGTCGGGCAGGACGCCAACAAGAAGTACGCCGACCTGCTCACCGCCGCCGGCGCGCAGGTGCACTGGAGCGATCCGCAGTTCCCCTACATGCACGCCAAGGTGATCGTCGTCGACGGCGCCGAGGCCACCGTCTCGACGGGGAACTACTCGAAGACCTACTCCATCGACCGCGAGCGCAACTTCGTCGCGCACCTCGTCGATCGCGACGACGTCGACGACCTGGTGGCGCTCTTCGACGCCGACTGGGAGCGGCGCGCGCCCGACCTCACCTGCACGCGCCTCCTCGTGTCGCCGGTGAACGCCAAAGCGCGCCTCCTCGCCCTCATCGCCGGCGCGCAGCGCTCGCTCCTCATCGAGTCGATGCAGCTCGCCGACGACGACATGCGCGCCGCCATCGTCGCGCGCAAGCAGGCGGGGGTCGACGTGCGCGCGCTCCTCGCCGCGCCGTCGTGGATCGACGCCAACAGCGCGGCGGCGACGCTGCTCCAGCGCGCCAACATCCCGGCGCGCTGGATGGCCACGCCCGCCGTCCACGTCAAGGCGCTCACCGTCGACGGCGCGCGCGCCTACGTGGGCTCGGTCAACCTGAGCTGGACGTCGTTGACAAAAAATCGCGAGGTGGGCCTCCTCACCGACGACGCCGCCGCGGTGCGCGTCGTCAGCGACACCTTCGAGAAGGACTGGGCGACGGCGACGCCGTTCTGACGCTACGGCGTCGGGCGGCGCAGCGCGAGGACGCCGCGCACGACCAGGTAGGTCCCGAGCGCCAGCGCGGGCGCGATCACCGCCGCGCCGCACAGCCACGCCGACAGCGCGTCCCACGCCGCCTGCAGATCCTTCGCGCGATCGCCGCTCCACGCCGGCGCCGCGCGCCCCAGCATCGACGCCCCGAGGCGCACCTCGGCGACGACGGCGAACAGCCACAGCGGCCCGAAGAAGAGCTGCGCACCGACGAGCGCGAGGAGCCGGTTGCCGCGCACCAGCGTCGCCAGCGCCACCGTCGCCAGCGAGCGCATCCCGAGCACCGGCGGAACCGGCGACGCGCTCACCAGCACGCCGCAGGCGACCGACAGCGCGCGCAGGTGCGGCGTCGGGCTCTCGGCCCAGGCGCGCTGCGCGAGCGCCTTCAGCCCGTCACGGCGTCTAGCAAAAAAGGACGACCGCCGGCCGTCGCTCATCCGCTGCTGCGCGCGCGCGTGACGAAGTCGAGGAGCAGCGCCGCCAGCTCGCGCGGGCGGTGGCGCTGCATCATGTGGCCGGCGCCGTCGAGGATCACCCGCTCCACCGACGGCGCACGGGTGAAGGCGGCGCGGCGGCGCGCGGCCTCGGCCTCGTCGTAGCGGAAGTCCGAGCGCGCCCCGTCGACGACCAGCACCGGGCAGCGCGTCTCGCCCCAGAAGCGCTCGGCCACGTCGAGGCGGAAGGCGTAGGGCGCCGTCGTGAGGTGCAGCGGGTCGTGCTTCCACTCGACGAGCCCGGCCTCGCCCGACGGGCGCGTGGCCCGCGCCGCCTCCGCGCGCGCGCCCTCCTCGTCGAGGAGCGGGTCGTTTTCGCGCAGCCGCGCCGCCGCCTCGTCGAGCGACATGCGCCGCGGCGCGCGCCCCGCCTGCCGCGCCCAGCCGCCGAGCCAGCCGCGCACCCGCGCCGGCGAGGTGTCCTCCGTCGCCGGCGGCCCCATCCCCTCGAGGAGCGCCAGCGCCTTCACCCGCTCGGGGAAGGTGCCGGTGAAGTAGCCGGCCACCATCCCGCCCATCGAGTGGCCGACGACCGAGAGCCGCTTGCGCGCCGTCTGCTCGACGACGCCCTCGACGTCGGAGAGGTAGTCGAAGAAGTGATAGTACCCACCGGCACCGACGCGGTCGCTGTCGCCGTGGCCGCGCAGATCGGGGGCGACGACGTGAACGCGCCCGCCCAGCCCCGCCTCGACGAGCCGGCGAAAGCCGCCGCCGTGGTCGAGGAAGCCGTGCAGAAGCAGCACCGTGTGCTCGGCGTCGCCGTCGGGAGCCGCCTCCCACTCGTGCACGTGCAGCGACAGCCCGGAGCGCAAGCTGACGCGGCGTGAGACCGACGGCGACGAGCGAACGTCCACGCGCCCATCGTACTCGATTTCGTCGTGCGGCCGATTGCCCCACGGCGCCTCCGCTCCTAGGTCGTCTATTGGAAGCGGAGGGCAGGGTGGCCGCACGACGTCGCAAGCGTTCTCGTCTCTCCCGCGTGGTCAACCGCGCGGTCCAGACCCCGGGGAGCCTCCTCGTGGCTGGCGGCACGCTCCTCGGCGCGCCGCTCTTCGCGTCGTGGTGGGTCTTCTTCGTCGGGGTGTGCGCCTGGCTGGTGGTGATCGGCGCGCGGCTGCGCGACCCGCGCTTCGTGGCGCAGGTGCTGTCGGGCGTCGACCCGTCGCTGCGGTCGCTGCCGGCGCCGGCCGCGCTGCACGACCCCATGCTGCGGACGTTGGCGGCGCAGATTCGCGTGGCGCGCGCGCACGTCTCGCGGGTCGTCGCCGACGCGCCCGAGGACGTCGAGGAGACCTTCCACGCGACGGTCACTCAGCTCGACGATCTCGAGGGCGGCGCGGCGCTGCTCATCCGGCGCGCGGATCAGATCGGGCGCTGGCTCGACACCGTCGACAAGAACGCCATCCGCGCCGAGATCGCGCGGCTCGAGACGATGATCGCGCGCACCTCCGATCTCGAGGCGCGGCGCGCCTACCTCGACGCGCAGCGCGCGCGCGGCGAGCAGCTGCGCGCCATCGAGGAGGTGACGCTCGACCACGAGCGGGCGCTGGCGGCGGTGATGCGCGTCGCGGCGGCGCTCGAGTCGCTGCCGGCGGCGCTGGTGCGGCTGCGCCTCCTCGGGACGCAGCAGCGCGAGGACGTGGCCGGGGATCTCGACGAGCAGCTCCGCAAGCTGCGGGGCGAGCTCCACCACGCCGAGCAGACGCTGCTCGAGTCGACGGAGGACTCGCGCCACCAGCTGGAGATCCCGGCGACCTCGTCGACGACGGCGTCGAGCGATCCCGAGCCGTCGATGGCGTAGCCGAGACTGCTAGCCGCGCGGGCGCGCGCGCACGAGGTTCAGCCGTAGCCAGAGCACGATCGCCAGCACGTCGACGATCACCGGCCCCAGCGATCCGGTGCCCTTGTAGAGCGCGTTGCCGAGCGGCCAATCGGCGGTGCGCACGTCGAGAAAAGTGTAGACACAAATCGCCGCCAGCATGAAGCGGGCGAAGGCGCGCTGCAGCCGCGCCTCCTCCGCGAACCAGCCGACCACGCCGATGGCGAGGCCGATCACCGTCATGTGGAGGAACACCCAGAACATCGCGTCGGCGTAGTGAGGCGACGCCAGCGTCGACGGAGGGACGCCGTATCCGGCCATCGCCACCATCGGCCCGCGCAGGAGGATGCTCCCCGCGAGCAGGACGTAGACGATGGCCAGGGTCAGGCAGGACGCGCGGAAGCCGGGGAGCGACATCGACCACCTCGTTGGTGGCGCGAGGCTACCCCGAAGGCGGCGTCAGTGCAGCGAGGTGCAGCGAGTGCTTGAGCGACGACATGAGCGCGTGCGTGCGCTCCTGCTCGCTGAGGATGTTGCCGTCGAACCAGGAGCGCGTCTCGGCGTCGAGGCGATCGATGTCCTGGCGATAGTCGCGCAGGCCATGATCCTCGCCCTCCTCGAGCGCGGCGATGGCGCTCTTGTGGCCGAACACCTTGGCCGTCCCCTCGACGAGCTTGGCGAAGGCGCCCCACGGGCCCGATCCTTGGGAGGGCTTTCCGCCGAGGCGCATGATGCGCTCGGTGAGCGCGCGGACCCGCTCGGCGTGCGACCGCAGGCACTCCTCCAGCGGCGTGCGATAGGGCGCGTCCTTCACCTTCTCCAGCGCCTGGCGGTAGGTCTCGACGGCGGACTGCTCGCCGCGGAGGAAGGAGTTGAGGACGGCGACCGCCCGCTCGGTGTCGACGCCCAGGGTGTCCATCGTGCTGTCCATGGTTGGTTCGCTCCTCGAAGGTGATCTCGACGAGCGAAGGTAGGTGGAGGGGCGGGCGCGGCAAGCGACGGCCGCCACGCCCGCCTCTCGCGGGGCGTTACGGCGCGACGACCGGGAACGACGGGCGCGTCTCGGTGTTCGCCGTCTTCACGCGCGACCAGGCCGCGCTCGCCGTCGGGGCGACGCCGGTCGCGGTCGAGATCGTGCCGTTCGAGGTGGCGATGAGGAAGAGGCCGAACGACTCCGCGTTGGCAGTGGTCGTCGCCTGGTCGAAGCGTCCACCAGCGACGGCGTAGGCGCGCGCACCGGCAGGCCCCGGCACGGGGACGCGCGCGGCGATGGTGGTCTGGCCCGCCGCGGCGAAGGCGACCGGCAGCGTCGTCGCGGGATCGAGCTCGGCGCCCGCCGCGGGGGACGAGGCGTTGGTGTACTCGAGGCCGCCCGAGGCCGCCGAGAGGGTCGCGACCTTGGTGAAGGTCGAGCCGTTGTAGACGCCGACGTCGACGCCGGGCGCGTCGGCCGAGGCGTGGACGGCGCGCACGCGCAGCTTGTTCGCCGGCGGGTTGGCGAGCTCGTCGGCGACGAAGACGAGGCCGAACGGCTTCGCGGTGCCCCCCGACGGGGTGTAGCCGCCGGCGGCGATCGCGAGGTAGCGCTTGCCGGCCTCGAGCGCCGGGCTGGTCACCGGGCCGACGGTGGCGTTGTTGCTGAGCACCTTCACCGAGAGCGGCACGCCGCTCGACGCCGGCGCCGTCTGGATCCCGGCGAAGCCGCCGTAGGGGACGTTCGGCAGGAGCGTCGTCGTGCCGGTGAGGACGTCGACCGCGCCCGTCGTCGGCGAGGCGTGGAGGACGTAGACGACCGGGTCCTGCTTGATCGGCGCCACCACCTGCGACGTCTCGCTGTCGGAGAAGGCGAGGAGCTGGAAGCCCTCGGCGTCATCCGGCTGCTTCGCCGTGAGCGAGCCGGTGGCGACGACGAAGATGTTGGTCGACCCGAGGCTGACCAGGCCCGTCGTCGGGATGGTGAACGAGGTCACCTTGGCGAGCGGCGCCGACGCGCCCGCGTAGATGCCGACGGGGACCGACGACGACTGGGCGATCGCGGTCGGGAGGCCGTCGAGCTTCGCCACCTGGCCGAAGGGCAGCCCCGCGCTCGTCGGGGCCGGGTTGCTGGCGAGCTGCAGGCCGACAGCCGGCGCGTCGGGGCTGGCGTGGACCACGCGGAGGTTGATCCCGCTAGACGGAAAATCCTCGGTGACCGCGAGGACGCGGAAGCCGTTGGTCGCGCCCTGCGCGGCGTCGCCGATCGCGAGGATCGTCGTCTTGGTGTCCTTGGTGAGCGCGGGCACCGTCACCGGGACGCCCTGCGCGCCCTGCGCGGTCGGCGTCACCGTCGCGTCGATGGCCGCGCCCGCGGGGACCTCGAGGTAGCCGGTCTTCTGCCCGAAGGCGAGCGGCGACGAGCCGTTCAGCGTCGCGCCGCCGGCGGTGATGTTCACCGGGCCGACATTGATCGCCGCGTGCACGATGCGCACCTTCGCCGTGCCGGCCTGCATCTGCGTCATGTCGGGATTGCCCGGCGTCGACAGATCGGGGTTGTTGTTGTTGTTTGTGCTGTCGCCGCATCCGGCGGCGCCGAACGCGAGCGCGAGCGTCATCAGCGCGCCAAAGCCAATTCGTTTCATCTGGGGGACCTCCGGGTTGACCAGCGCTACGGAAGCGCCGTCCGTTTGGATTCATCGCTTCGATGCGGCGCACGCGAACGAGATGCACGGCGCGATGCAGCACCTGCTCTCTTCCCGCCGCCGCGCCGCTGCGTAGAGTGGGCGCCGACGGATGCCACACCGCCGCCCGACGCCACTGTCGACGCCGACGCTCGCCGCGCTGCGCGCCGCCTCTGCCGACGAGCTGGAGGCCGAGGTCGCCCGCCTCCGCCGCCGCGTCGACGAAGAGGTCTCGCTGCGGGACGAGCTCCTGGCGATCGCCTCGCACGAGCTCCGCACCCCGCTGCAGGTCGTGACGCTGCACCTCGACGCCATCTGCCGCGCCGCCGCGACGGCGCAGCTCGCGCCCGCGTCGATCGCCGAGCGCGTCCGCAAGATGCAGGCGCAGCTCGGGCACGCGGTGGCCCTCGTCGAGCGCATCCTCGACGCGGCGAAGATCGAGGGCGGCGACGGCGCGCTCGCCGAGCGCGAGGAGGTCGATCTGGTCGGCCTCGCCGGCGAGATCCTCGACGAAAACGGCGACGCGCTCCAGCGCGCCGGCTGCACCGCCACGCTGAACGCCGCGCGTCCGGCGGTGGTGCTGGGGGATCGCGCGCGGCTGCAGCAGGCGATCGCCAACCTGGTTGGCAACGCCATGAAGTACGGCGCGGGCGCGCCGATCGAGCTCACCGTCGCGGCGCTGCCGACGGCGCGGCGGGCGCTGGTGAGCGTGCGCGATCACGGCGTCGGCATCTCGCCCGCCGATCACGCGCGGGTGTTCGAGAAGTACGGGCGCGCCGTCGGCACGCGCCGTCAGCCGGGGATCGGGCTCGGCCTCTGGATCACGCGGCGCCTCGTCGAGGCGCACGGCGGGATGCTGCTCCTCGAGAGCGAGCTTGGCGGCGGCGCCACCTTCACCATCGAGCTGCCGCTGGCGCGGTGAAGCGGCGGTCGTATACTGCGCATCGAACCGCCACATCCTTCGAAGGAGCCGCGCCCCATGAAGAAGCTCATCGCCGCCGTCGCGCTCGCCGCGCTCGCCCCGCTCTCCTCGGTCGCCCTCGCGTGCGACGGTCAGAAGGCCGACACCACCAACACCTCGTCCGCGCCGACGAAGGCGAAGAAGGACTCGGCGCAGCAGTCGAAGGACAAGAAGGACGCCGCGCAGCAGACGCGCAGCTGATCGCCCCGTCCCGCCCCGCCGCCTCCCCGCCTACAGCCACCGCCTCCACTTGAACCACAGCAGCATCAGCGCCGGGATGGCGATGCACGCCGCCACGACCCCGTAGAGCGCCGCCGCCGACCCCTGCGGCAGCGCCTAGAAGTTCTGCCCGAAGAACCCGGTGATGAAGGTGAGCGGCATGAAGACGGCCGACAGGATCGTCAGCTGCTTCATGACGTCGTTCGTCCGCTGCGCCACCATCGACAGGTAGGCGTCGAGGACGTTCCCCAGCAGATCGCGCGCGCTCTCGATCGCCTCGCCGATGCGGACGAGGTGATCGTAGACGTCGCGCAGGTAGGGCGTGGTCCGGTCGGCGATCTGCGCCGTGCCGCGCTTGGCGAGCAGCGCGAAGACGTCGCGCTGCGGCGACACCGTCCGTCGCATCGACACCAGCGTTCGTTTGAGCTGAAACAATTTCTGCAGATCGCGCGGGTGCGTGCGCGCGAGCACCGTCTCCTCGAGCTCGTCGAGCGCCTCCGACACGAGGTCGATGTGGGCGAAGTCTCCGTCGACGATCTTGTCGGCGATCAAATAGTAGACAAAATCTGCCCCGCGCCGCCCGAGCGCCGCGTCCCCCTCGATGCGTCGCCAGACGTCGTCGAGCGCGGGGAGGGCGTCCTCGTGCACCGTGACCAGGTAGCCGGGCCCGACGAAGGCGTGCAGCTCGCGCGGCAGGAGGTTCGTCGGGTCGCGGTCCGGGCAGGCGAACCCGTGCATGACGATGAAGAGGTAGCCCTCGTACTCCTCGAGCTTGGCGCGCTGATCGAAGTGCAGGCAGTCCTCGAGCGCCAGCGGGTGGAAGCCGAAGCGCTGCCCGAGGAGCGCCAGCTTCTGCTCGTCCTGCTTCACGATGTCGATCCAGCGCACGACGCCCGGCGGCGGCGGCGCGACGCGCTCCGGCCCGTCGGTGACGACCGCCGGCCCCTCGGGCCCGATGTCGACGACGCGCATCGCTCCGTCAGCGCGATTCGAAGACGCGCAGCGCGGGGAGCTCGATCGCCGAGAGGAACCCGCCCTTGCCGCTCCCGGTGTCGATCCCGATCAGGGTGTCGTGGATCCAGACGCCGGGCGCGGCGCCGTCGGGCCCGGACGCGGGCGGGTCGGGCAGCGGCAGCTCCCCGACGGGCGTGTGGCCGAAGACGAGGCGCTTGCCGCGATAGCCGGAGAAGAAGCTCGGCTCGCGCATCCACAGGACCGACTGCGGGTCGCTCTCCTGCGCGCTCTTCCAGCCGCCCGCGCCGTCGCGCTCGAGGCCGGCGTGGACGTAGATGGCGTGCTCGTCCTCGTAGAAGAGGCGCAACGAGCGCATCCACTCGACGACGTCGGCCGGCAGCCACGACGAGACCGCCAGCATCTTCGGGTACTCGCTGATGTCGAGCCCCTCCTCGAGGCTGTTGAGCGGCGGGCCGCCCGAGAAGCTGCGGTAGGTCGCCGAGCAGCCGTTGCCGACCTGCACCAGGAACGGCGCGTCGGGCTTCTCGTACGAGTCGATCCAGCGATCCTCGTGGTTGCCGCGCAGACAGACCACGTGCGCCGGCCCCTCCTCCTCGAGGGCGCGCACCAGCGCGACGACGCCGGCGGAGTGCGGCCCGCGATCGACGTAGTCGCCGAGGAAGACCATGGTGTCGCTCTCGTCGAGCGCGGGGAGCTTGTCCAGGAGGCGCTCGAGCGCCGCGAGGTCTCCGTGGATGTCGCCGATGACGAGGGTTCGTCCGGGCACGCGCCCCGAATGTATCAGAGTCGCGGCGGCTGGTTCGACCGCGCGATGCCGGGGGGCGGGCTGAGCGTGCGCAGGTGGTAGTCCCAGAAGGCGCGGCCGTAGGCGCGCAGCGCGGTGTGCGTCGGGCCCCAGCGATCGGCGAAGTCGACCTCGACGACGTTCGGCGGGACGCGCGCGCGATCGCGGCTGCCGCCGAGGCCGAGCGGCTGGGTCTTGCGGCGCGAGGCGAGCGGATAGAAAAAGCCGAGGACCATGTAGTCCTCGGAGTTGTAGAAGACGCCGAGGCGGCCGATCTGCGGAACCGCCGCGCCGAGCTCGCCCGTCGGCTCGAGGGCGTCGGCGGCGATCGCCGGGGCCACCAGCGCCGCCGACTCGACGGTGACGCGGGCCGACGGCGGCGTCCCCGGCGCGGGGATCAGCGCGCGCAGGAGGACGCGGGCCGCGAGGCTGTGTCCGACGAGGTGCACGGGCCGCGCGTGACAGGCGGTCCGCTCCTTTTGCAGGAAGGAGGCGAGCGCGCGGCTTCCGTCCCCGTCGGCGGCTGCCTCGGCGCGGGCGAACTTGGTGAGCCCGACGTCGGAGCCCCAGGCGAACCCGAAGACGTCGCACTCGCCGCCGGCCTCGCGGTAGGAGGCGGAGATCCCAGTGAAGTTGTGGGTCGCGTCGGAGAGAGAGTTGTTGAACCCGTCGACGATCACCAGCGCACAGGGGCGCGAGCAGCTCGGGCCGGGCGGATCGACGACGATCGCGTTCGGCCCGCCGCGGCCGTTCACGAGGACCCAGTCGACGCCACCGCGCTCGACGGGGGACGCCGCGCGCGCGGAGGGATCACTCGGGCGCGGCGCGGTCGCGCACGCAGAAAGGGCCAGCGCGCCGGCGAGGACGACGGCGACCGGGAGGCGCAGGGCGCGGATGACGGTCGGCGGCACGACTGGGTCCAAAGCTCGGGTACTTCGCTTCGATGCAATGATGACACCTTCAGTCGCACGCAGCCCAAGAGCTGCTATTCTCCGTCGGGGGATGTCGCTCGAAGCGACAGTCGATTTTGTCGGATCGCGGAGGTTCCGCGCGGCGCGCCGTCTCGGCGCGGGCGGGATGGGAGTGGTCTACGAGGCCCTCGACCTCGAGCGCGGGCTGCGCGTCGCGCTGAAGACGCTGCGCAGCCTCGACGCCGAGGCGGTGCTGCGCTTCAAGAACGAGTTCCGCGCGCTCCAGGACATCCAGCACCCCAACCTCGTCAGCCTCGGTGAGCTGGTCGAAGAGGACGGTGTCTGGTTCTTCACGATGGAGCTCGTCCACGGGCCCAACCTCCTCGCGTGGGTGCGCCCGCACGACGCCGACCGCATCCCTGAGGGGCCACAGCGCCTCGTCGCCACCGAGACGCGCTCGCACACCGAGGCGCCGACGCGCGACACCGACCAGAACACCATGGACCTCGGCGGCGGCGCAGCGCCAGCGGTGGTCAGCGGCCCCAACCGCGAGCGCGCCCCGTCGACAAAAACGCCGGCGCGCTTCGACGAGGCGCGGCTGCGCCCGGCGTTCCTCCAGCTCGCGCGCGGCCTGCACGCGCTGCACGCGGCGAAGAAGGTGCACCGCGACATCAAGCCGTCGAACGTGCTGGTCTCGTCGAGCGACGGGCGCGTGGTGGTGCTCGACTTCGGCCTGGTGACCGAGGCGGCCGACCTCGAGCGCCGCATCGCCGCCGAGCCCGACGAGATGGTCGTCGGCACCGCCGCCTACATGGCGCCGGAGCAGGCGACCGGGGCCCCCGTCGGGCCCGAGGCCGACTGGTACGCGGTCGGTGCGGTGCTCTATCGCGCGCTCACCGGGCGGCTGCCCTTCAACGGCGCGCCGCACGACGTGCTCGAGCTCAAGCAGCACCTCGAGCCGCTCCCACCGTCGGAGATCTGCAGCGGCATCCCCGAGGATCTCGATCGGCTGTGCGTCGAGCTCCTGCGCACCGATCCGCGCAAGCGGCCCACCGGGCCGGAGGTGCTGCGGCGGCTGGCGGCCGGCGTCTCCGACGAGGCCGCGGCGGCGAACGACGATCTCTCGTCGAGCTGGACGCGCGGGACCGACGTCTTCGTCGGGCGTACCCACGAGCTCTCCGAGCTGGAGCAGGCCTTCGCCGAGGTCGCCACCGGCCGCCCGCGCACGGTGGTCGTCTACGGCGAGTCGGGCGTCGGCAAGAGCGCGCTCGTGCGCGAGCTCCTCCGCGGCATCGCCCGCGACCCGTCGTCGCTGGTGCTGTCCGGGCGCTGCTACGAGCGCGAGAGCGTCCCCTACAAGGCCGTCGACGGCGTCATCGACTCGCTCACCCGCTGGCTGCGCACCCGCCCGCGCGAGGAGGTCGAGAAGCTCCTCCCCGACGACGTCGCGCTCCTCACCGAGCCCTTCCCGGTGCTCGGCCAGGTCCCGCTCGTCGCCGAGCGCGTGGGCCCCGATCGCGCCGGCCTGCGCGCCGTCGCCACCATGCACCCGCAGGAGCGCCGCCGCCGCGTGTTCGGCGTCGCGCGCGCTCTCTTCGCCAAGCTCGCCGACGCGCGCCGCCTGGTCGTCACCATCGACGACCTCCAGTGGGCCGACCCCGACGGGCTCGAGCTCCTCGGCGAGATCCTCCGCCCGCCGAACGCGCCGCCGCTCCTCGTGGTGGCGACGATGCGCGCGAGCTCGGTCACGCGGCGCGAGCCGCAGCTCCCCGGCGAGGTGCAGTTCCTCATCCTCGAGCCGCTGCCGCCGCCCGAGGCCGCCGCGCTCGCCGATCGCCTCCTGCGCGACGCCGGCCGCGCCGGCGAGGACGCGGCGCTCATCGCCCGCGAGGCGCACGGCCACCCGCTCTTCATCGACGAGCTCGTCCGTCGCCAGCGGCTCGCCGGCGAGCCGCGCGGACCGGCGCACGCCTCGGCGCTGCACCTCGAGGACGCGCTCTGGGAGCGCGTGCGCCGCCTCCCCGAGACCGCCCAGCGGCTCCTCGAGGTGGTGGTCGTCGCCGGCGCCCCCGTCGGACAGGAGATCGCGGCGCACGCGGCGGCGACCGACTTCGGCGACTTCGGCAAGATCGCCGCCACGCTGCGCGCGGCGAACCTGGTGCGCACCGGCGGCGCGCGCCGCGAGGACGTCATCGAGCCCTACCACGATCGCGTGCGCGAGGCGGTGGCGTCGCGCCTCTCCGAGGACGTGGTGCGCGCGTGGCACGGGCGGCTGGCGCTGGCCATCGAGGCCGCCGACGAGCCCGATGCCGAGGCGCTGGCGGTCCACTGGCACGGCGCCGGTGAAGACGGGCGCGCGGCCGACTACTGCCTGGAGGGCGCGGCGCGGGCCTCTCGGGCGCTGGCCTTCGATCGCGCGGCGCGGCTTTATCGTCAAGCGTTGACGCTGGCCGCGAACGACCCGCGCGCGCGCGACTGGCGCATCCGCCTCGCCGAGGCGCTGGCCAACGCCGGGCGCGGCGCCGAGTCGGCCGAGGCCTACCTCGAGGCGGCGGCGCACCCCGCGACGGACGCCACCGAGGCGCTCGATCTGCGACGACGGGCCGGCGAGCAGCTGCTCCGCTCGGGGCGCATCGACGAGGGCGTGGACACGCTCTCCGACGTCCTCGCTGCGCTGGGGATGAAGCTGGCCTCGTCGCCGACGAGCGCGCTGGCGTCGCTCCTGTGGAACCGCGCGCGCCTCCGGCTGCGTGGCCTCGGCCACACGCTGCGCAGCGACGTGCCTCGCGAGCTCCTCGCGCGCATCGACTGCGCCCACGCCGCCGCGCTCGGCCTCGGTATCGTCGACGTGGTGCGCGGCGCCGACTTCCAGACGCGCACCGCGCTCCTCGCCCTCCGCGCCGGCGAGCCGATGCGCCTCGCGCGCGCGCTGGCGATGGAGGCGGGCCACACCGCGGCCGCGGGCGGCGGCGCCTTTGCGCGCGCGACGACGCTCCTCCGCATGGCCGACGAGATCCAGCCGGCGGCGCGCAGCGAAGAGGTGCGCGGCGTGGTCACCGCCGGCCGCGGCATCGTCGCCTTCCTCGCCGGCAAGTGGCGCACCGCCTTCGACCAGTGCGAGGAGGCGCTCGCCATCTTCCGCGACCACGTCGCCGGCGCGCAGTGGGAGATGGCGTCGTCGAACCTGTTCGCGCTCTGGGCGCTGGCCTACCTCGGCGACCTGCCGCAGCTCCAGGCACGCGTGCCGGCCGCCGTCGAGGACGCGCTCCGCCGCGGCGACGTCTACGGCGCCACCAACCTGCGCACCGGCTCGCTCAACTTCGTGTGGCTCTCGAAGGACGAGCCGGAGCAGGCGCGCCACGAGGCGCTCGAGGCGATGCGCATCTGGTCGCGGCGCGGCTTCTACCACCAGCACTGGGACGACTTCCTCGCTCAGACGGAGATCGACCTCTACGAGGGGGACGTGAAGGGCGCCTGGCGGCGCTGTCAGGAGACCTGGAAGCCGCTCAAGAAGTCGCTGCTCCTCATGGTCCAGGTCTCGCGCATCGAGGCCTATCACCTGCGCGCCCGCAGCGCGATGGCCCTCGCGGCCACGCTGCCGGCGGGCACGCCCGAGCGCAAGGCGCTCCTCGCGGCCGCCGCGCGCGACACCCGCTCCGTCGAGAAGGAGCACATGGGCTGGGGCGACCCGCTGGCCGCGCTCCTCCGCGCGGGGCTGGCCAACCTCGCCGGCGACACCGCGGGCGCGGCGGCCCATGCGGCGCGCGCCGCGACCCTGTGCGAGGCGGCCGAGATGGCGCTCTACGGCGCGATCGCGCGGCGCGCGCACGGGGCGCTCCTCGGCGGCGACGAGGGCGCGCGGCTGGTCACCGAGGCCGAGCGCTGGATGGCGCAGAAGGAGCTGCGCAACCCGGCGCGCTTCACCGCGACGCTCGCCCCCGGCCTGCCGACGGGGTAGGCTCGCGGCCGCATGGCCGCCCACCGTGCTCGTCGCTGGCAGCTCGGCGTCGTGGTGATCCTCTGCTGGTTCAACGCCGGCACCGACTTCTTTCGCGCCGAGAAGGCCGCCATCCACTCGTTCGACGACGTGCTCGCGCGCAAGTGGGTGTTCCTCTGGCCGCCGTGGGCGCCGGTCCTGGCCTTCGTGTCGCACGACACCGACGAGCACCTCTACTTCGAGTACACCCGCGCGATCCTCGGCGAGGCGGCCGACCTGCCCTACATCGCCCAGCAGCACCACGGCGACGTCGCCGCCGGCCTGCGCGATCTGGAACAGCGCCTGGCGCGCGCGCCGTCGACGGGCTGGCGCCTCCCCTACCGCGACGTCCCAGTCGAGTACCCGCCGGTGGCAGTCGTCTACATGCTGATCCCGCGCCTCGTCTCCGCCACGCTCGGCGGCTATCGGGTGGCGTTCGGCGCGCTGGCGGCGCTCACCTGGCTCGTCGGGTGGTGGCTCGCGCGGCGCGTGTTCCCGTCGCTGCCGGAGGAGGTCCTGTGGCGCCGCGCGCTCTTCGCGACGGTGGCGGCGGGGTCGATCCTGGTGCGCCGCCTCGACGTCCTGCCGGCGGCGCTGGCCTTCGCCGCCTTCGCGCTCGTCGCCACGCGGCGCGCCTTCGCCGCCGGCGTCGTCGTCGCGCTCGGCGCCGCGGCCAAGCTCTACCCGCTCTTCTTCCTGCCGGCGTGGGGCGCGCTCCTCCTCGGGATGCGGCGCACCGGCGAGCTCGCGCGCCTCGCCGCGGGCGTCGCCGTCGGGCTGGGCGCGATCGTCGCCGCGACGCGCCTCCTCCTCGGCCCGGCGGCGAGCGAGCTCCTCCAGTCGGTGCGCTACTACAGCGAGCGCCCCTTCCAGCTCGAGTCGATGGTGGGCGGCGTCGCGCTCGCGCTCGGCGGGCGGCAGGCGGTGTCGCTGTCGTTCGGCTCCTTCAACGTCGGCGCGCCGCGCTGGCTGGCGACGGCGATGACCGCGCTCCTCCTCGCCGGACTCGCCGCCGTCGCGCTCCTCGTCCTCGTGCGCGCCCGCCGCCTCCGCGCCGACATCTCGCTAGACAACAATGCGGCGGCCGGGCGCCTGCTCGCCTGGTCCTCGGTGGCGACGCTCTCGTGGGTGCTCATCACCAGCAAGGTGCTCTCGCCGCAATACCTCCTCTGGTGCGCCCCGCTCTTCGCGGCGCTCCCCGGTGACGACGGCGCCCGCCTCGCGCGGCGCTTCGTCTGGCTCCTGGCGCTCACGCAGCTCATCTTCCCCATCGGGTACGAGCTCGTGAACCAGGCGACCCTCCCCGGCATCGCGCTCCTCCTCGGGCGCAACCTCCTCCTCGTCGCGACGTTCGTCTTCGCGCTCCGGCGACTCGCGCTCCACCCGACCGCGGAGGGTCACGATGCCGTCGCGCCATGACTTCCTCCGCGCCATCATCGACCACCTCCCGGCGATGGTCGCCTACTGGGACTGCCGCTTCGCCAACCGCGCCTACGAGAGCTGGTTCGGCGTCACCCCCGAGGAGCTCGATGGCAAGCACCTCACGGAGCTCCTCGGGCCGACGCTCTACGAGCTGAACCGGCCCTACGTCGAGGCGGCGCTGCGCGGCGAGCCGCAGGAGTTCGAGCGCGACTTCCGCAACCCCGAGGGCGGTCCGCCGCGCCACGGCCTCGCCAGCTACATCCCCGACCCCGCGGACGACGGGACGGTGCGCGGCTTCTTCGTGCTGGTGACCGACGTCTCGGCGGTCAAGCGCGCCGAGGCCGCGCTGCGCGAGTCGGAGGAGCGCTTCCGCCTCACGCTTGACGAGGCGCCGATCGGCATGGCGCTGGTCGCGCCCGAGGGGCGCTTCATCCGCGTCAACCGCGCGCTCTCGGAGATCGTCGGCTACTCGGCCGCCGAGCTGACCGGGATGACCTTCCAGATCATCACCCATCCCGACGACCTCGACGCCGATCTCGCGCTCGTCGAGCGGCTCGCGCGCGGCGAGATCCCGCGCTACCACTTCGAGAAGCGCTACGTCCGCAAGGACGGCACGATCGTCGACGCGATGTTGAGCGTGTCGCTCCTCCGCGGTCCCGACGGCGCGCCCCGCTACTTCATCTCGCAGATCGAGGACGTCACCGAGCGCAAGCGCGTCGAGCGCGAGCTCCAGCAGACGCAGGAGCGCCTCGAGCTCGCGCTCCTCGGCGCCAACCTCGCCTTGTGGGACTGGAACGTGAAGACCGGCGACGTCGTCTCGAACGCCCGCTGGGCGGAGCTGCGCGGCTATCATCCCGACGAGATCCGGTCCCACGTGGACACCTGCTCGACGGGCGTCCACCCCGACGATTGGCCGCGCGTGCAGGCGACGCTGCGCGACTGCCTCGAGGGGCGCACCGCCGAGCACGAGACGGTGCACCGCGTGCGGACGAAGTCGGGAGCGTGGCGCTGGGTGCTCGCTCGCGGGAAGGTGTTCGCGCGCGACGACGACGGCAATCCCATCCGGATGGTGGGGACCGAGATCGACGTCACCGAGCGCAAGCGCTGGGAGGACGACCAGACCTTCCTCGCCGAGGTGGGGACCATCCTCGCCAGCACGCTCGACTTCGAGGAGACGCTGACGGCCATCGCGCGCCTGGCGGTGCGCCGGCTCGCCGACTGCGTGATCGTCGACCTCGTCGACGAAGCCGGGGAGCTCCGCCAGGTGCTGGTGGTGCACGCCGATCCCACCAAGAGCCACCTCGGCGAGCAGATCAAGCGCCACCGGCTGCGCGGACGGCGGCCGTTCCTCGGATGGGCCGCGCTCGAGACGAGGCGGCCGACGCTGGTGAGCGAGGTCGACGACGCGTCGCTGCGCGCGAGCGCGCAGTCCGACGAGCACCTCCGCGCGCTGCGCGAGCTCGCCCCGCGATCGCTCATCACGGTGCCGCTCCTCGCGCGCGAGCACGCGCTCGGCGGCCTGGTGTTCGTCTCGTCGTCGCCGTCGCGCCGCTACGGGGCGGCGGACCTCGCGCTCGCCGAGGAGCTCGCCCATCGCGCGGCGATGGCGCTCGACAACGCACGCCTCTACGAGACCGCGCGGCGCGCGACCCGCCTGCGCGACGAGGTGCTCGGCGTGGTGGCCCACGATCTGCGCAACCCGCTGAGCGCCATCCTCACCCAGGCGACGCTGCTCCGCGAGGCGCCCGATCCCGCGCGCGGCGAGGCGATCCAGCGCGCCGCGCGCCGCATGAACCGCCTCATCCAGGATCTCCTCGAGGTGACGCGTCTCGAGGCGGGGCGCCTGGTGCTGCTCCGCACGACGGTGCGGACGAGCGCGCTCCTCGCCGAGCACGTCGAGGCGCAGCGGCCGCTGGCGACGGCCGACGAGCTCACGCTGCAGCTCGACGCGCCGCCCGACCTCCCCGACGTGTGGGCCGATCGCGACCGGCTCCTTCAGGTGCTCGAACCTCATCGGCAACGCCATCAAGTTCTCGAACCGCGGCGGCCTGATCACCGTGCGCGCCGTGCCGCGCAACGACGAGGTGCTCTTCTCCGTCGAGGACACCGGCGAGGGCATCGCCTCCGCCGAGTTGCCGCACCTCTTCGACCGCTTCTGGCAGGCGCAGCACGCCGGCCGCCGCGGCGTCGGCCTGGGGCTGGCGATCGTGAAGGGGATCGTCGAGGCCCACGGCGGCCGCGTCTCCGTCGAGAGCGAGCTCGGCCGCGGGACGACCTTCTCGTTCACGATGCCGACGGTCGAGGCGAGCCTCAGCTCGCCTCGGCGATGAGCTGCTCGAGCCGCTTCACCGCCTCGTCGAGCGTGGACATCGCCGGCCCGAACGAGAAGCGCGTGTACTGACGGAAGCGCGAGGCGCGCCCGCTGCGCCGCTTGCCGGGGTTCACGTCGAAGAACTCGCCGGGGACGGTGATGACTTTTTTGTCTAGCGCGGCGCGGAAGAGGCCCATGCCGTCGTTGAGCGGCGCGGGGAGCTGCGACACGTTCCCCCAGGCGTAGAAGGTCCCGTCGCTGACGCGGTCGAAGCGCACGCCGAGCCGCTCGAGCTGCGAGACCATCTTGTCGCGCTTGTCGCGGAAGGCCGCCTGGATGGCCAGCGTCTCCTTGGCGACGTGGTCCTCGCTCAGCATCGGGATCGCCGCCCGCTGCAGCGGCTTCGAGCCGCCGCCGTCGAGGAACGAGCCCGCCGAGGTCAGCGTGTCCATCACCGAGCGCGGCCCGACCGCCCAGGTCACGCGCCACCCCGGGTAGCGCCAATTTTTCGTAAAGCCGTCGAAGAGGACCACCGGATCCTTGTCGACGTGCTCGACGTAGCGCGCCGCGCTGGCCACCGGCAGCGCGCCCGGGCGGCCGCGGTAGATGTAGTGCGAATAGAATTCGTCAATCAACAATGTGCAGTCGAGCTGGCGCGCCAGGCGCACCCACTCGGCCAGCTCGTCCCCGTCGACCAGCTTCCCCGTCGGGTTGCAGGGGTTCGAGAAGAGCAGCGCGCCCAGGCCGCGCCCGAGGATCTCGCGCCGCAGGTCGTCCGGCGTGAAGGCGTAGCCGCGCTCGCCCTCGAGGAGGATGGGGATGGCGGTGAAGGCCTTGAAGATGTCGAGGAGCTCCTCGTAGGCGGTGTAGTCGGGGAGGAAGTGGCCGAGGTTGATTGGCCCGAGCGACGCCGCCGCCCGCGTGAGCGCCGCGCGCCCGCCGCCCGAGACGCAGACGTTCTCGGCGGTGTACTGCGACGGCATCCCGCGACGGTAGAGCTTGTTGTAGAGCCCCGCGATCGCCTCGCGCAGCTCCCACAGGCCGCCGACGGGGGCGTACTCCTGATCGTCGACGTGGATCTTCACGTCGTGCACGCGCGGCGGCGCGCCGGGGAGCTCGCCCGTCTCGGGCTGCCCCTGGCCGAGGTTGCACCACTCCTTGTCGGTCGGCTTGAAGCCGCGACGGACGGCCTCGGTCGTCACGAAGATGACGCCGGTGCGCGGGACCGGCCGGAAGGCGTGCGGGAGGGGGGGCTGGTTCGACGACTCTTCGCTGCTCACGTCGCGAACCTACCGCAATGCGTCGTGGCGTGCCACGTCGGCGCGTGGTCAGCGCGTGCAGAGGTTCCAGGCGGCCGGCGCGCAGAAGAGCGAGTGGTTCGTCGTCGAGAGCGACTGGTAGTGGTTGCAGACGAAGCTGCCGTCCTGCGTGCAGGCCTGGCCGGGCGCCGGCTGCGAGACGTACTCGGTGCAGCGCGCGACGCAGTAGCACCGCTTCTGGCTCTCGAGCTGGATGTACATCCCCGTCGGGCAGTTGGTCGGCGCGTAGTAGCTATTGCACTCGATCCCCGGCGGGTTGCGGCTGTTGACGACGGCGTTCTGGCCGAGCTGCCAGTTGCCGTCGCAGCCGTTGTCGCCGCGGTAGCGCGACGAGCCGCCGCCGCCCGACGACGTCGACGTCGAGGTCGAGGTCGTGTGGGTGGTGGTCGTCGACGACGAGACCGAGAAGCCGCCGAGCGCGTTGCGGAAGCCGCCGGCGACGCCGGCCGCCTTGGTCACCGTCGACGAGACGCCGTCCGCCGACGGGGCCGGGGCCGGATGCGCGGGCGGCGGCGGCGGCGGCGGTGGTGGCGGCGGCGGCGCGGCGACGCGCGGGGGCGGCGGCGGAGGCGGCGGCGCCACAGCGACGGTGGCGGGCGCCGCGGCGGTGCGATAGACCGCGACGCGATACTCGCCCATCCCCTTGCCGACCTTGGCCTGCACGTGGTGCGGCCCCGGGAACGTCGTGCAGGCGGCCAGCGTCGCCTGCGGGCTCTTCGCGCGGTTCTCGGTGATGCGCTTCCCCGCCGGGTCCCACAGGTACAGCGACAGGTACTCGATGCCCGCCCCCGCGACGCCGACGACGAAGTAGCACGCCCCCGCCTCGAGCGGCACGAACCAGTCCGTGTGCGAGCTCTTGTCGCCCGCGCCGCGATAAAACTCCCCGACGCGGCGCACGCCCGGCGAGCTCGCCGTCGCCAGCCGCTGCACCTCGGCCTCGAGCGCGTCGCTCGGCGGCGCCTCGCGCGGCGGCGGCGGTGGCGGCGGCTTCTTGCCCAGCACCGTCGACGCCATCCCGACGACGGCGGCCACCGCGATCCCCAGACGAACGATGCGCTTCATCACAACGACTCTCCCCTCAGGCCCCGCCCTCGAGGGGGCCGCTTACCACAGGAGAGACCGCGTCGGTCGATTTGTTGCGCGAAAAGCGATCAGCTCTGCAGGCCGTACTTCTCGATACGCCGATAGAGCGCCGCGCGCGACAGCCCCAGCGCCGTCGCCGCCCGCGAGATGTTCCCCTGGTGCTCGACGAGCGCGCGCTCGACCATCGCCCGCTCCAGCTCCTCGAGGGTGAAGTCCGACAGCGCCCCCAGCGCGGCCGGCGCCGGCGGCGTCGCGGGCGCGGCGCCCCCGAGGAGCGGCAGCTCGCGCGGGGTCACCCGATCGCCCTTGGTCAGGATCACCGCGCGCTCGACGACGTTCTCCAGCTCGCGCACGTTCCCCGGCCAGGGATAGGCCACGAGCTGGGCCATCGCCTCGTCGGTGAAGCCGCCCACGCTCTTGCGGTTCTTGGCCGCGCAGCGCGCCAGGAAGCGCGCCGCCAGGAGCGGCACGTCCTCCTTCCGCTCGACGAGCGGCGGCATCCGGATCTCGACGACGTTGAGCCGGTAGTAGAGGTCCTCGCGGAAGCGCCCCGCCGCGATCTCTTTTTGTAAATCGACATTGGTGGCGGCGACGATGCGCACGTCGACGCGCACCGTCTTCGTCGAGCCGAGCGGCTCGAACTCGCCCTCCTGCAGGACGCGCAGGAGCTTGACCTGCTGCGCCGGCCCCAGCGTCCCGATCTCGTCGAGGAACAGCGTCCCGCCGTCGGCCACCGCGAACCGCCCCGGCCGCGCCTCGCGCGCGTCGGTGAAGGCGCCGCGCTCGTGCCCGAAGAGCTCGCGCTCGAACAGCGTCTCGGGCAGCGCGCCGACGTGCACCTTCACGAACGGCCCCGCGCGCCGCGCGCTGTTGAAGTGGATGGCGTGCGCGATCAGCTCCTTGCCGGTCCCCGGCGGGCCGGTCACCAACACCGTCGCCTCCGTCGGCGCCACCTCCCCGACGAGCCGCAGCGCCTCCAGCATCGGCGCCGACTCGGCGGTGATGTGCGAGAAGTCGAAGCGCCCGTCGAGCTCCTCGCGCAGCGCGCGGTTCTCCTCGGCGGCCTGGCGCAGCTCGCGGCGCGCCCGTCGCAGCTCGAGCCAGGCGCGGCAGGTGGCCACCAGCTTGGCGTTGTCCCACGGCTTGGTGACGTAGTCCGACGCCCCGAGGCGCATCGCCTCGACGGCGCGCTCGATGGTCCCCCACGCCGTCATCAGCACCACCGGCAGCTCGGGGTCGGCCTCGCGCAGCGTGGCCAGCGCGTCCATCCCCTCGCGCCCCGAGGTGGTGTCGCGCGTGAAGTTCATGTCGAGCAAGACCAGATCGACCTGCTCGAGCGCCGCCACCTGCGCGACGCGCGTCGGCTCGGCGAGGCCGACGACGCGCCAGCGCTCCTGCTTGAACAGGAGCTTGAGCGCGTCGACCACCGCGCTGTTGTCGTCGACGACGAGGATGGTCGGCATCAGGCCGCAGCTTCGACGATCACGGGGTCGCGCGGCAAGGTCACCCGGAGGCGCGCGCCGCCGCCCGGCCGATCCTCGGCGGTGATCGCCCCGCCGTGCATGAGCACGATCTGCCGCGCCAGCGCGAGGCCCACGCCGCTGCCGCCGGGCTTGGTCGTAAAGTAGGGCACGAACAGCTGCTTGCGCGCCTCGGGCGAGATCCCCGGGCCGTCGTCGTCGACGATCAGCTCGAGCCCCTCCGGCGTCCAGTGCGTCTCGACGCGCACCATCCCGCGGGGCGGCGCCGCCTCGACGGCGTTCTTCACCAGATTGATGACCACGCGCTCGAGCTGCGCGCGATCGAGCCAGCAGGTGCCCACCCGATCATCGTACTCCTCGACGAGCCGCTGCTCACGCGCCGCCGCCGCCTCGCGCTGCAGCGCCACCGCCGCCGCCACCATCTCGTTGGCGACGATCGGCGCGCGCCGCGGCTCGGGCAGCTTGGCCAGCTCGGCGTACCCGGCGATGAAGGCGGCCAGCGCCTCGGTGCGATCGAGGATCAGCTTCAGCGCCAGCGACAGATCCTCGGCGTCCTCGCCTGGCGGGAGGCGGCTCACGATCTGGTCGCGCGCCGTCGAGGCCACCGAGCGCACCGGCCCCAGCGTGTTGTTGATCTCGTGCGACAGCACGCGCACGAGGCGCCGCCAGCTCTCGATCTCCTCGCGCCGCTTCTGCTCGGCGACGCGCGAGGCCAGTCGGTTCACGCTCTCGACCAGCGCGCCCCCCAGCTCGTCCGACGACAGCTTGGCCACGTTGGCCTGCTCGCCGCGGGCGACGGCGTCGACGCCCTCGCGCACGTTGGCCACCGCCTTGATCATGCGGCTCGACAGCCAGAGCGCGAAGAAGGCGGCCAGCGGCACCGCCAGCAGCACCACCGAGACGAGGATGGTGCGCAGGATGACCAGCTTCGAGCGCAGCACGTGCTCGGGCACCGCCGCCAAGAGGCGCAGCCGCTCGATCTTCGGCACCTTCGCCGCCGCCGGCGCGTAGACGAGGTAGGTCTCGTCCGTCGTCGGGATGGCCACCCGCGAGAGCTGCCCGGCGGTGATCTTGGCCTGCGCCAGCGTGATGAGCGGGTAGCTGGCGAGCGGCGCCAGCTCGGGCCCGGCGCGGTGGCCGAGCTGGCCTTTTTCGTCAATCAGAAACACCCACCCCGGCGCCGCCGCGCGCGGGTGGCAGGTCCCGGTGGGATCGATCTCGGCGACCACCAGCGGCCCGCCGCGCCGCGCGCTCACCGCGAACACGCGATCGTCGTCACCGGTGTGGACCACGTGCCCCTCGCGCTTGGTCGCCGTCGGCGCCACCTCGAGGTTGATCGCCGGCAGCGTCGCCACCTGGTCCTTCCAGAGGATGGTCTTGCCGAACGAGATCTGTACCCAGCGCACCGCCGGGTGGCTCTTCTTGAGCCGCGCGACGGCGTCGCGCATGTCGTCGCGATCGAGCGTCTTCAGCGCCAGCTGCGCCGCGCCCGCCTCGCGGAGCGAGTCGACCATCTCGCGGTCGACCTTGGCCTTGATCTCCTCGCTGAGGAGGCGGCCGAGCTCGGCGCCTGGGTCGCCGTCGGGATCGAAGTCGAGCTCCTCGTCGAGGTCCTGCCCGATCTTCTCGACGGCGTCGGCGATCGCCTGGTCCTCCTGCTGGACGTCGTCGAGCAGCGCCATCATCTGGCGGCGCGACTCCTCCACCCACGTCCGCTCGGCGTTCTCCTGCTTCTGCTCGAGGAACGTGCGCACCATGAACACGGTGGCCGCGAGCGGTCCCGCGACGACGGCGAGGAAAGCCAGGAAGAGCTTGCGCCGGATGGTGAGCTTCATCGCCATCAGCTCGACGGTAGCACTCCGGCGTCGAGCGCGCGGCTCGACAGCGGCGTGGCGTCGTCGTCGACGGCGGGCGCGGGCCGCTCGACGGCCGGGCGGCGGCGCTCGGCGATCGACTGGAAGTCGGAAGGAACGGTGGAGACGGCGCCCGCCAGCGAGCCGAGGAGCGCGGTCGAGAGGAGGGAAGCGAGTCCGAGCTTTGCGAGGGCGGTCATGCCCGTCCGCTGAGCATGCGGCGTGCCGACCGCGACCACACGGAAGGACGCGGGGTTACATGCGCGACGCTGTCCGCGCGCGGACGAAGCCCGCGATCCACTGTCCGCTCGCGGACAGTCGCCGAGCCGGCTACGACGCCTTGCGCCAGCGCACCGCGTCGTCGATTCAGTCGATTCCCCTTGGCGCCAGAGCGACTAGGATGCGCGCCATGCCGACCACCCCTGAGCAGCCCTCGACGTCGATCCTCTCGCTCATCGGCAACACGCCGATGATCAGACTGTCCAAATCGCCCGCGCTCGACACCGGCCCCTGCGAGCTCTTCCTGAAGCTCGAGAGCCAGAACCCCGGCGGCTCGATCAAGGACCGCATCGGCCTGTCGATGATCACCGCCGCCGAAAAGGCGGGCCACCTCGGCGGCGAGAAGCGCCACCTCGTCGAGGCGACCGCCGGCAACACCGGCCTCTCGCTCGCGCTCGTCGCGGCGCAGAAGGGCTACAAGCTGACGCTGGTCATCCCCGACAAGATGTCGCAGGAGAAGATCTTCCACCTGCGCGCCCTCGGCGCGACGGTGGTGATGACCCGCTCCGACGTCGAGAAGGGGCACCCCGACTACTACCAGGACCTCGCGCAGCGCATCGCCCGCGACGAGGGTGCATTTTATGTCAATCAGTTCGAGAACCCGGCGAACCCGCTCGGCCACGAGACGACGACCGGGCCGGAGATCGCGGCGCAGCTCGGCGGCAAGCTCGACGCGATGGTGTGCGGCGTCGGCTCGGGCGGGACCATCACCGGCCTCTCGCGCTACTTCGCCAAGGCCATCCCCTCGTGCGAGATGGTGCTCGCCGATCCCGAGGGGTCGATCCTCGCCGGGTACGTGAAGAACGGCACCATCGGCAAGGCGGGGTCGTGGGTGGTCGAGGGCATCGGCGAGGACTTCATCCCGTCGATCTGCGACCTGTCGCGGGTCAAGAAGGCCTACACCATCCCCGACCGCGAGAGCCTCGAGACGGCGCGCGCCCTGCTCCGCCACGCCGGGATCCTCGCCGGGTCGTCGTCGGGGACGCTGCTCGCCGCCGCGCTCCGCTACTGCCGCGAGCAGTCGTCGCCCAAGCGCGTCTGCACCTTCGTCTGCGACAGCGGCAATAAGTATCTATCAAAAATGTTCAACGACTTCTGGATGCTCGACCAGGGGTTCGTCGAGCGCGAGCGCACCGGCGATCTGCGCGACGTGATCACGCGCCGCTACGCCGAGCGGGCGGTGGTCACCGTGGCGCCGACGGACACGCTGCTCATCGCCTACGCGCGCATGAAGCTCTACGACGTCTCGCAGCTGCCGGTCATGGAGAACAACCACATCGTGGGCCTGATCGACGAGGGGGACGTGCTGATGGCCGCGCTCGAGGACGAGTCGCGCTTCCGCACCCCGGTGAAGGAGGTCATGACCACGCGCCTGCGCACCGTGCCGGTGACGACGCCGATCAAGGACCTGGTGCCGCTGTTCGCCGAGGGGCTGGTGCCCATCGTCGTCGACGGCGACGACTTCGTCGGGCTGGTCACGCGCATCGACCTGCTCAACCACCTGCGCCGGCGCCTCCGCTAGCGTTCGCCTCCGCTCGTTCGCGATAGACAGAAATCGCGCCCCACACGAACAGCCCCGCCAGCCCCAGCCACCACAGCGGCGCCGAGAGCGAGCCGCCGAGCGACGTCGCGATGCTGTACTCGCCGACGACGCGCGGGCCCGCCTCGCGCGCGATCAGCGTCGTCGTGAGCACCGCGCCCGCGTGGCTGGCGGCGAGCCCGAAGAGGCCCGCGCCGCCGACGACCGAGGGGAGCACCAGCCCGCCGTCGAGCGGCCGATCGCGGCGCAGCATCGCGTGGAAGAGGAGGCCCAGCTTCGCCAGCACCTCGAGGAGCGCGATGGCGACGATCGCGAGGCGCACCGGCGTCACGCGCCACAGGTCGAGCGCGGCGGGGCCGCCGCCGTCGTCGGGCGGCGACATCGAGGCGGCGACGGCGTAGCGCAGGCCGGTCGCCACCAGCGCGACCACTCCGAAGGCCATCAGCGCCAGCGCGAAGCGGAAGGCCACTGTCGTCGGGGAGCCCCTCATCGCGGGCGCTCCGCCGCCGGCTGGCGCAGCCCGGCCCAGACGCCGAGCGCGAGCAGCGCCAGCGCCGCGGCGACGACTCCCAGCGCCACGAGGAGGTGCGGCACGCCGAGCGCCTCGGCGGCGTTGGCGACGTCCGACCGCGCGCCCGACATCGCGCCCGAGGTGATCGTCTTCATGAAGGCGTACTCGACCATTCGCGTGAGCGTGTCGAGCGCGCAGACCACGGCCACGATCTGCACCAGCCACATGCGCAGCGACGGGCCGCCCTTCACGCCGGCGAGCGCGAACAGCACCGCGAAGCCGCCGACGGTGACCAGCCCGACCGGCGAGCGCACCCAGATCACTGCCGACCCTGCGAGCGCGATCGCCAGCCCGAGGAGCGCCACACGCGCCCGCCGCGGCCCGCGCACGATCGCCAAAAGCAGCGCGCCGACGAGCGGCGGCGCGAGCAGCCCACCGACGGAGACGAGGGCCTGCGGCCACCCCGGGGCGAAGCGCGACTGCGCGTACCCGCCCGCGTCGGCGAAGACCACCAGCCGCTCGAACGAGCCGCCGACGGCGATCGCCGTCAGGCCGTGCCCCATCTCGTGCACCCACGTCGTGAGCAGCGTGAACGGATAGAGGAGGTAGCGGCCGAACGGCAGCCACTCCTTCACGAGGAGGACCGCGGCCGCCGCGACGATCAGCACGGCGCGCGGACGGGGGGCGTTCGGCGGTGGGGGGCTCACCCGAGGATCATACGGCCAACCCCGCCCCGCGCTTCCGTCCGGGGCGCAGAGCCGTTACAACCGTCGCCATGCGGACGTCCGCCGTGCCCTCCGTGATCGCCGCCGGCCTCGTGCTCGCGCTCGGGCTGGGGCTCGGGTCGCCGGCGCGCGCCGAGGATCCGCCGCGCGGGCAGGCGCCGCGCTCGAACGCCTTCGAGGGGACCACGCGCACCGGGACGCGCGCCGCGCTCACCATCGGCGGCTACGCAGAGCTCTTCTACGCGTGGAACTTCAACGAGCCGTCGAACAACATCACCGCGCTGCGCGCGTTCGACAACCGCCACAACACCTTCACCATCTCGAACGCCGTCCTCGACGCCTCGGGGACGCTGGGGCCGGTGACCGCGCGCATCGCGCTGCAGGTCGGCGAGACGGCGGAGACCGAATATCTCCAGGAGCCGATCCGCCCCGGCGGCGGCGGGGTCGCGGGCACGTCGGGGAACGTCTGGAAGTACCTCCAGCAGGCGTGGGTCGCCTACGAGATCCCCGTCGGCCGCGGCCTGATCGTCGACGCCGGCATCTTCCTGTCGCCGATCGGCCCCGAGGGCATCGCGGTGAAGGACCAGTGGAACTGGTCGCGCTCGTCGCTGTTCGACGGGCTGCCCTTTTATCACACCGGATTACGATTGACCTACGATTTTACGGATCGATTGGTGGTGTCGTTGCAGGTCTATAATGGTTGGAACAATGTCGTCGACAACAACCCGCAGAAATCGCTGGCCGCGCAGCTCACCTATTCGATTCCCGACAAGCTGACGTTCCAATTCCTCTATTTCACCGGCGTCGAGCGCGACCCCGGCTCGCCGGAGGGCGCGCCCTGGCGGCACCTCTTCGACACCTACCTCGTGCTCTACCCGCTCAAGTGGCTGTCGCTGCTCGTGCACGTGAACGGCGGCGTCGAGCCGAACGCCTTCGGCACCTCCGGCTGGGCGGCGGCCGCGCTCTACGCGCGCTTCCAGCCGCTCAAGTGGATGTACATCGCGCTGCGCGGCGACTTCTTCTGGGAGCGCGTCGCCGAGAGCGCGACCGGCCGCGCGGCGCCGATCTTCTGGCCTGTCGAGTGGGTCTCGAGCGCGACGGGGACGCTGGACTTCCGGCCGCACGACAACATCTCGCTGCGCGTCGAATATCGCCACGATCAGGCCGCCGCCGACGCCTACTTCAAGGGGCAGGTCCCCATCGTGCTCGGGCAGCCGGTCCCGACGGCGCGCGGGCAGGACACGCTGACGCTCGGCGCGACCACCTGGTTCTGAGGTTTCTCGCTAGACAAGATCATCGGCGCGCACCAGACCGACGTAGCGCACGCCGCCGGCGGTGACGGCGATGACGTCGCGGCGCGCGCTCTCGAGGGCGGCGCGCGCGGCGGCGACCGAGGCCCAGGCGTCGATGGTCGGGACGCCGCGCTCGATCAGCGCAGCGACGGTGAGCGCCGACGTGGTCTCGAGCGCCTCCCGCGTGACCACGCCCACGAAGCGCTCGCCGTCGACGACGGCGAAGAGCGCGTGCGACGGCGCGGTGGAGATCGCCGCCCGCACCGCCGCGACGCGATCGTGCACGTCGACGAGCGGGCCCGAGCGCGCGAAGGCGGCGACGGGCAGGCGCTCCTCCGGCGGCGGCGTCGGCGAGAACGCCGGCGAGCTGAACGAGGATGGCAGCGCGCGCGCCCGCATCAGCGCCCCCCTCCCGAGGCTGACGACGCGACGTCGCGCGTGCCGTGGTGGCGCAGGACCAGCGGCGCTCCGCTCCAGCGCACGGCGACGCCCGGACCACGCTCGCGCTCGTCGCGCACCACCTCGGCCGGGAGCCGCCACTCGTAGCCGGCGCGCCCCGGACCGACCCGCACCAACAGCCGCGCCCCGCGCCGGGCGTCGAGCGACGTCTCGACGAAAGCGCCGCCCGCCGACACGTCGACGATCCGCGCCGGCGCCTCCTCCCCCGTCGCCGGCAGCGAGACGCGCGCCGTCAGCCCGACCCTGACGCGCAGCGACGCGCGCGGATCGTCGACGGGGCTGCGCAGCCGCTCGTCGAGGTCGAGCCAGCGCGCCAGCTCCTCCCCATCGAGCGTGTGGAGGCGAGAGGCGAGCAATAGCCGCTCGCACACGCACGCGATCCACACCGTCCCGCGCACCTCGTCGGCCGTAGCGACATCGAGCGACATCGGAGCCCTCCACCGGTTGTCCCCCGCAATAGCGAGCCACGTGCCAACGCGATCCCCGCGTGGCGCGCGCGGATCTCGCGCCGCGTCGCCCCATGGACACGCGAGGTGCGTCGCCGGTCTGGCAGCCTGCGACGGGCTCGGCGTGCTAAGATGTCAATCAGGTTTATCCGTGACCTTGAGCCCCAGCCACCTCGAGCCAGTGAGTTGGGACACGCTGCCGCTCCGGTTCACCAAGGACCGGTTCGTCCAGCAGTTCCCCTGGTTCTTCCTGGTCACCGACGCGCCGGTGCAGCTCCCGGCGGGCGCCGGAGATGCGACCAGCGACGACGCGGCGCTCCCTCCGCCGCCGAGCGAGACGCGGGTGTTCGCGCTGCCCATCCCGCGCGAGTCGATCCTCGTCGGGCGCGGGCACGAGGCGGAGGTGGCCATCGGGGACGCGCGCATCTCGCGCCGCCACGCCGAGTTCGTCACGAGCGCCGACGGGCTCGCGCTGCGCGACCTCGACTCGCGCCACGGCAGCTTCATCGACCACAAGCGCATCGTGGCGAACGAGCTCACGCCGGTGCTGCCGGGCGCGGTGATCGCCTTCGCCTACTACGAGTTCCGCGTCCTCACCGCCGAGCGCTGCTGGGACTGGGTGCGCGAGCAGGCCGCCGCGCGCTGAGCCGCGCTCAGCGGGGACGCACAGCCACACGCCGCCGGGGCGCTCGTCGTCGGCGCAGCGCAGCGACGACGGGCAGGGAAAGCTGTCGACGTGGTCGTCGTGGCGCACCTTGCAGAGGAGGCCGCAGGCGAGCTCGCTCGACGGCGCGAGCGCGAGCGCGCACAGAGCGAGGCTCGATCCGGGCGCACCCGCACACTCCTCTCCGACGCTGCCACAGCGCCGCGTGCAGACGCCACGCGGCGCGCTCGGATCGGCGGTGACACAGCGGAGCCCGTCGGCGCACCCAGTGGCGGCGTCGCACGGCTCGCCGAACCGGGCGCTGCCGCCCGACGGTGGCCCGGAGAGCTCGGCGGCGGCGATCGCACCGACGGTCAGCGCCTCGTCGCCGCGTGGCCCGCACGCTGCCCACGCCACCATTGCAGCGAGGAGGAGGTGCGCCGCTCTCACGGCAGCGCACGGCGTGTCGGGCACTCGCCCGCGCCCTGGAAGTCGCCGAGCGTGCGCGCCTGGGCGACGAAGAAGTCGTACGCGGTGTCGATGGTGCCGACGGCGCCGGCGAGGTTGTAGTCCGGCGCGCGGAAGAGCTGGCTGGCGCGCACCGCCTTCAGCTCGGCGATCGTCGTCTCGCCGTCGCCGTCGAGATCGCAGTCGGCGATCCACTGCGCGCGCCGCACCGTCTGCTCGGCCCCCTGCGCGATGTTGGAGAAGAACCAGTGGTCGCCGTGGATGGTCGGCTTCGCCTGCACCGTCCCGCCCGTCGGGACCGCGAAGCCCGCGGCGCCGATCACCGGCGCGCAGTCGTCGAACGAGGTCCCGGCAGGGGCGCCCCAGCGGATGGTGACGCGCTCGCGCGGCGTGCACACCGACGGCATGTCGGGGCGGCACGACTGCCCGCCGGCCTTGGTCAGCGTGGCCTCGATGGAGATCGACCAGCCGTTGTCGACGAGGCGCTGCGCGTCGGCGGGCGCGGTGAAGTCGGGGCGCTTGATCGCGGCGGTGGCGTTGGGGAGGTCGTAGCCGACCTTGTCCCAGCGCTCGGCGGCGACCTCGTTGAAGGTGGCGAAGACGAAGCCGTCGGTCGGGAGCGCGCGCAGATCGAGGGCGTAGACGTCGGGGGCCGAGAGGCGGGCGCTGGCGTCGACGGAGCGCGCCGCGCGGAAGTTGCCGAAGGCGAGCACGAACTTCTGGTACTCGACGCGCCACCCGTCGACGATGTCGTCCTCGCCGGTGCCGGGCGAGAGGCCGAGCGGGATGGTGTCCTCGGCGGTGACGAACACCTGCGCGCGGCCGGTGCCGGTGCAGCCCGCGACGGCGCAGGCCAGCCCTAGCGCCGCGACCGCGCCTGTCGCATACCGCTTCCTGTCCATGTCGCGACGCTGCCACGGATTACATCGCGGTGTCAACTACAACTGATTTGCGGATACGGACACTGCGCACGCGCCGCGGCGAGGCGTCGGCCACCTCCAGCGTGGTGCCATCGTCGAGCGCGAAGCGGCGGCCGCGCGGCGGGATGGCCCCCTCGAGCGCGAGGCAGAGGCCGGCCACCGTCGAGTAGGTGTCGCCCTCGGGGAGGCGCAGCGCCGCCTCGCGGTTGAGCGAGCGCACCGAGGCGCTCCCGGGGACGAGCAGCGCGCCGTCGGGCTCGGGGTGGACCAGGCGCGTCGGCTCCTCGCGCTCGCTGACGATCTCGCCGACGACCTCCTCGACGACGTCCTCGACGGTGATGAGCCCCGCCAGCGCGCCCTGCTCGTCGACGACGAGAGCCAGCTGGAGGCGGCGCTCGCGCAGCTCGTCGAGGAGGTCGATGGCCCGCATCGTCTCGGGGACGAAGTGCGCCGGGCGCACCAGGTCGGCGAGCACCACCACCTCGCTGTTCCAGTCGAGGCGCAGGAGATCCTTGGCGACGAGATAGCCGACGACGTTGTCGGGGGCGCCGTCGTAGATCGGCATGCGCGAGTGCCCCTCCTCGAGGGTGACGCGCTTCAGCTCGTCGAGGGGGGCGTCGCGCGGCAGCGAGACGATCTCGTGGCGCGGCACCATGATGTCGGCGACGGTGAGGTCGCTGATCTCGATCGCGCGCGAGGCCATCTCGCCGACCTCCGGCGGGACCGAGCCGGCGGCGCGCGCCTCGTCGACCATCGTGCGCAGCTCGTCGGCGGTGAGGCGTGCCTCCGAGAAGGTCGTGTGATCGCCGAAGAGGCGCAGGATGAGGTTCGACGCGCCCGAGACGACGCGCACCAGCGGGCGCACCAGCCAGCCCAGCGCGACGAGAGGCCGGGCGACCGCCAGCGCGTAGCGCTCGGAGTGCTTGAGGGCGAGCGACTTCGGGACGAGCTCGCCGATGACCAGCGACAGGAAGCTCAGCGCGGCGACGACGATCGCCAGCGCCACCGCGTCGGAGGCTTCGTCGCCGAGCCCGGCGCGATGGAGGAGCGGTGCCACCCGATGCGAGAACGACGCGCCGCCGAACGCCGCCGCCGCGGCGCCGATCACGGTGATGCCGATCTGGACGGTGGCGATGAAGCGGTCGGGGTCGCCGCGCAGCGCGCGCACCGCGCGGAGGCGGCGATCGGCGCGGCGCCCATCGGCGAGGCGAGCGCGGCGGAAGGCGACGACCGCGATCTCGGCGCCGGCGAGGAGGCCGCTCACGACGGTGAGCGCGACGATGATCGCGAGATCGCGGATGGCGAGAGATCCTCCCAGCGACGAGGATGCGCCGTCGGCACCAGCGGGCAAGGCGCGGGGACGGCGGCACGCGCGCTGCTTGTCGTCGAGGGATGACGCGCGCGACCCATGACCCGCTGACCACCCGCCTGCTCCGCGAGTGGGCGCAGAGCGAGACCTCCGACGAGGAGCTGTCGGCGCGCGGTGACGAGTGGCTCGCGCGTCGAGGCGGTGGCCGAGGCGATGGGCTGGTTCGCGGCGCGGCTCGCCGCCCGCCTCCGCGGCGGCTTCGTCGGTTGATCGGACGCGGAATTTTGTCTAGCGCATACTCGCGACGATCGCGTCGACCACCGGCAGCACCTCGGGGCCCTCGTTGCGCTTGTACTGGAGGTTCACGACGACGACCACGTCGCCCTGGCGCCAGGCGTAGACCTCGAAGACGTACCAGTCGTCGACGTTGTCGAGGAAGAAGCGGACGCCGCGCAACGGTCCGACGGCGAAGTCGCGCGCCACCTCGCGCGACGGCGGGCCGACGAGGCCCTGCGCGCCGAACGTCTCGCGCAGGAGCCGCTCCGAGCGCGCCCGCATCACCGTCGGTGACGAGGTGGTGTAGACCTCCGACACCGAGACGATCAGCGACGAGTCGGGGGCGTTGACCTTGATCGCGCTGCCGCCCGCGCCGGGGACGAGCTGCCGCTCGAAGTGGCTGGGGTAGGAAAACCGGACGGCGGCGCCGCGATACACGCTGCGCGGCGCCGCGACGGCGACGCGCGCGGCGGCGGCGGAGACGCAGAGCAGCACGACGGCGGCAACGGCGGCGCGGGCGATCGACATGGCTTGTCCCTCTTACGCCTGCGATGCGTACGACGTCCCCGCGGCGGCCGCAACGACGCGCAGCACGTCGGCGGGGTTCACCGGCTTCACGAAGTGGCCGGCGAGTCCCGCGGCGCGGCTGCGGGCGCGATCGTGATCCTGCCCGTAGCCGGTCACCGCGAAGGCGGTGAGCTGCGCGCACCCTGGCAGCTCGCGGAGGCGCGCGAACAGCGCGTAGCCGTCCATCGTCGGCAGGCCGATGTCGAGGAGCGCGACCTCGGGGAGGAAGCGCGCCGCGCGCACCAGCGCGTCGGTCGGGTGGTAGGAGACCTCGACGGCGTGGCCGTCGGCGCGCAGCACCTCGGCGAGCAGATCGGCCGCGTCCTCGTTGTCGTCGACGACGAGCACCCGCCGCGCCCGCCCGCCCTCGGCCGACGTCGCCGCCCGCGCCGCGCTCGCCGCCGTCGACGCTGCCGCCTCGCGCGCGCGCGGCAGCCGCACCACGAGCTCGCTGCCCTCGCCCAGCCCCTCGCTCTTCGCCTCGACGGTGCCGCCGTGCAGCGTGACGAACGCGCGCACCAGCGCCAGCCCGAGGCCGAGCCCGCCCTCGGCCCGATCGGAGGCGCGCGGCCCCTGCACGAAGGGCTCGAAGAGGGTCCCGAGCAGCTCGGGCGCCATGCCCCGCCCGTCGTCGGTGACGCGCACCACGATGGCCCCCGCCTCGTCGACGTCGGCGGAGACGCGGATGTGCCCCGCGGGCGGCGTTGGTGAGGAGGTTGGTGATGACCTGTTGCAGGCGCACCTCGTCTCCGTCGACGGGTAGCGGCGCGGAGGGGAGCGCGACGGCGAGCGCGTGGCGGCGCTCCTCGATGAGCGGGCGCGCGACCTCGACGGCGCGGCGGATGACGTCGCGCACGTCGAGGCGGGCGCGGCGCAGCTCGATCTTGCCGCGGATGACGCGCGACACGTCGAGGAGATCGTCGACGAGGTGGGTGAGGTGCGCGGTCTGTCGCTCGACCACCGCGCGCTCGCGCGCCGTCGAGGTGTCGCCGCGCAGCCGCATGATCTCGAGCGCGGTGGTGATCGGCGCGAGTGGGTTGCGCAGCTCGTGGCCGAGCATGGCCAGGAACTGATCCTTGGCGCGGCTCGCCTCCTCGGCCTTCTCGAGGAGCGCCGCCTTCTCCGCCTCGGCGGCCTTGCGGTCGTGGATGTCGGTGTTGACGCCGACCCAGCGCACGATGCGCCCGTCGCTGTCGCGGATGGGGCTGCCGCGCGTCAGGAACCAGCGCCAGGTGCCGTCGTGGCGACGGAGGCGGAACTCCATCTCGAAGGGCGTGCCGCTGGCCAGGCACTCCTTCCAGCGCGCGAGGACGCGCGGCAGGTCGTCGGGATCGTGGACCGCCTGCCAGCCCCAGCCCTCCATCTCGGCGGGGGTGGTGCCGGTGAACTCGTACCAGCCGCGGTTGTAGTAGTCGATGAAGCCGTCGGGGCGCGCGGTCCAGCCGAGCTGCGGCATCGACTCGAACAGCGTCTCCAGCACGGCGCGCGCGCGGGCGGCGGCCTCGTGGGCGGTGCGCTCGTCGGCGAAGCGGCGCGCGGCCTCGAGCGCGAGCGCCGCGCGCACCGCCAGCTCCTCGGCGAAGGCGAGATCGTCCTCGTCGTACGGCGGCGCGTTGGGGCCACGCTGCAGCGAGAGGACGCCGATGGTGGTGTCGCGGATGATCATCGGGACGATCACCGCCGAGCGGCAGCCGAGCGTGCGGAGGAGCGCGAGGTGCGTGGGGGTTTGCGCGAAGGAGGCGAGGTCGGCGTCGGAGATCTCGCGGAAGAGCATGCCGCCGCGCGCGCGGGAGAGGTCGTGGAGCACGGGGCGGTGGCCGCGCGGGTCGAAGGCGGCGAGGTACTGCGCGGCGATGGCGGAGCGCGCCGGGTCGCGGTGGACGGCGGCGACGCGTCGCAGCCCGCGGCCGTCGTCGATGGAGACGGTGCACCAGTCGGCGACGCCCGAAGCGGGCGCGACGGCGCGTTCGGCGACGCGGACCAGCGCGGCGACGACGTCGAGGGTCGCGCCGAGGAGGCCGCTCGCCTCGACGAGGAAGCGGGCGCGGGCAGAGGCGCGGCGGCGGAGCGCCTCGGCCTCGATGGCGGCGACGGCGATGCGCGCGAGGTGCGCGAGCGCCGCGGCGTCCTCGTCGGCGAAGGGGGGCGCGCCCGCGAGGCGCTCGACCGCGACCCAGCCGCGCGCGCCGACGGGGACGATGACGTGGGCGAGCGCGCCGCCCTCGATGCGCGCCACGCCGTCGACGAACACCGCGCCGCGCAGCGACGCCGCGCAGCCCCCGTCGCCGGTGTCGTCGATCACGCAGGCCGCCGCCGCTCCCTCGACGAGCTCGAGCGCCGCCACGAGCAGCGCGCGCGCCAGGGCCCGTCGATCGCGCGCCCGCAAGAGCGCCTCGCTCGCGCGCGCCAACCGCGCCAGGGGTGCGTCGTCGGAGGCCATCCTTCGAAGTATCCCGTTGTCCGAAATCGCGCGCCATGGCGCGACGCCCGTCGCGTTCAGCGGCGGCGTCCGCGCTCAGCGTTCGAGGGGTGCCCGGGGGGGGAGTCGAACCCCCATGACCTCACGGTCGAGCGATTTTGAATCGCCTGCGTCTGCCATTCCGCCACCCGGGCCAGGGCGCGCGCGACCTGAATGTCTACTCCATCAGCGCGGGCTTGTCGAACGGGGCGCGCGCCCGCGCCTCCAGACGGAACGCGCGGCGCATCACGCCCTCGAAGGCGCCCGCCGGCAAGAGGAGGCGCGCGCAGACGGCGAAGCGCGCCTGTCGCCCGACGCGCCAGCGCAGGCGCGGCGCCGGGCTCGTCGCCGCCGCGACGATCGCGTCGACCACGCGCTCGGGGGAGTCCCCGTCGTCGATCTGCCCGCGGATGACCGCCTCGACGCGCGCCCGCCCGTCGTCGTAGAGCGCCAGCGGCCGCGCCGGCCGGCTCATCTGGATCCCGGTCCGATGCGCCGTTGGCTCGATCAGCGCGACGCGGACGCCGAACGGCTGCACCTCGAGGCGCAGCGCCTCGCTGTACCCGGCGAGCGCGTGCTTGCTCGCCGCGTAGACGCCGTGGAACGGCACGCCGACGATGCCGGAGAGCGACCCCACGTTCACGATCGCGCCCCGTCGCTGCGCGCGCAGCATCGGGAGCGCGGCGGCGACCACGCGCATGACGCCGAAGAGGTTCGTCTCGAAGAGCGCGCGCGCCTCGTCGGCGGTGGTCTCCTCGCACGCGCCGACCATCGCGCGGCCGGCGTTGTTGACGACGACGTCGAGCCGTCCGGCGCGCGCCTCGATGGCGGCGAGGCAGGCGCGCACCGACTCGTCGCGATCGACGTCGAGCGCGAGCATCTCGACGCCCGGCGGCCCGCCGGCGCCGCTGCGGCTGGTGCCGAACACGCGAGCGCCGAGCGCGGCGAGCCGCGCGGCCGTGAGAGCGCCGAACCCCGACGAGGCGCCCGTGACCAGCGCGACGCTCCCGTTCATCCGACTCATCCGATCCATGCAATGACCTCCACGCACGACAGGATGGCGATCGCGCGCGCGCGCGACGACTCAGCTTGCCAGCGACGGAGGTTCGAAGATGGCTTACGTTCGACGCATGCCGCCTCGCGACCGCACCCGACGCCGCGCGACCCCGCAGCAGGAGCGCGCGCACGCGAGCATCGAGGCCATCCTCGGCGCGGCCGCGCTCCTCGTCGGAAAGCAGGGCTTCGCGCGCACGACGACCAACCAGATCGCCGCGCGCGCGGGCGTCAACGTCGCGCTCGTCTACCGCTACTTCGCCGGCAAGGAGGCGATCCTCGCCGCGCTCGTCGAGCGCGAGGCGAACGCCACCGTCGAGGCCATCCGCGGCGCGCTTGCCGCGCACGCCGAGGCGCCGCTGCGCGTGGCGGTGCGCGCGCTCCTCGCCGCGCTCGTCGGCACGCCGCGCGACCCGGCGCTGCATCGCGAGCTCGTCGAGAACCTGGAGCTCACCCGCCGCCGCGCGCTCGTCGGCGAGCGCCGCGCCGCCATCGCCGCGCTCTTCTCCGACTTCCTCGCGCGCCGCGGCGCCGAGCTGCGCCCGCTCGCCGACCGCCAGGCGACCCTCTTCGTCGTCGAGCACGCGATCGAGGCGACCACCCACGCCGCCGCGTTCTACCGCCCCGACGGGCTCTCTCTCGAGCGGACGCTGGACGCGCTCGCCGACCTGGTCGCGCGCGCCCTCCTCGCCTGAGGCGCGTCCGGCGCACAGGCGGCGCTCAGGCGGCGGCGAAGACGACGGGCACGCCGCCGCGCGGCCCGATGGTCGCTGGGCGGGCGCCGACGCGGGCACGCGGCGACGCGAGCTGCACCTCGCCCGCCTCCGCCACGAAGGTCGCGAGGACCTGCTTCATCTCGTACTGAGCGAACGTCGCCCCCAGGCAGCGCCGCGCCCCGCCGCCGAAGGGGAAGAAGGTCCCGAGCGGCGGCGCCGCCACCTTCCCCGACGGGCCGCCACCTTCCCCGACGGGCCGCCGAGGAAGCGATCGGGCCGGAACGCCTCCGGCTCGGGATAGACGTCGGGGTCGAGGTGCGCCGCCACCAGACAGGCGGCGATCCCCGCGCCCGCCGGGAGCTCGATTCCGTCTAGCATCAATGGCCGGGCCAGCCCGCGCGACACCAGCGGGATGAGCGGGCGCAGCCGCAGCGTCTCCTGACAGACGGCGTCGAGGAGCGGCGCGCGCGCCACCTCCTCCGGCCGCAGCCCCGTCGCGACGACCTCGCCGCGCAGCCGCTCGAGGAGCGCGCGATCGCGATAGAGCTCGTCGACCGCCCAGGCCAGCGCCGTCGCCGTCGTCTCTTGCCCGGCGAGCACCATCGTGAAGAGCTGGTCGACGATCTCCTGCTCCTCCATCGGCGCGCCCTCCTCGTCGCGCGCCGCCAGGAGCAGGCTCAGGATGTCCTCGCCCGGCGTCGCCGCCGCGCGCCGCGCCGCGATCTCCTCGCGCAGCATCGCGTGCGCCGCACCGTGCAGCCGCTGGAAGCGCGCCCATGGCCCGAAGCCGAAGAAGCGCCGCCGGAGGAACGAGAACATCGCCAGCGGCGGCGAGAAGGCGGCGATCCCGTCGAGGACCACGCGCCCGACGGCGGCCACGCGCTCGTTGTGCGCGACGCCGAAGATCGTCCGCACGATCACCTCGAGCGAGATGCGGCGGAAGAGGTCCTCGACGACGACGCGCTGCCCCTTCGGCGCGCGCGCGAGGTGGTCGCGCGCCGTCGCCTGCATCGCCGCGCCGTAGGCGGCCAGGCGCGCGCCGTGAAACGGCGGCTGCATGAGCTTGCGCGCCCGTCGGTGCGGCGCGCCCGACTGTACCAGGAGCGACCCGCGCCCGAGCACCGCCACCATGGGGTCGGTGGCCATCGACTCGAACGTCTCGGGGTCCTCGGCGAAGATCGACTTGATGCGCTCGGGGACGGCGGTGATGACGAGCGGCCGCCCCGGCATCGGGAAGGTGAAGGGATCCCCGTAGCGGCGCAGCAGATCGAGCACCGTCCCGACGGGGTCGCGCAGATAGCGCAGCGTTTGCCAGAGGGCGCTCTTCGGACCGGGGGGCAGGGCGCGCGTGTCCACGCACGTCGGACACCGCCCCCGCCCCGAAGTTCCCGCGCGCCGCGCGGAGGTCAGCCCTCTTTGCGGCCGTGGAAGAAGTACATCGGCGTGAAGATGCCGGTCTCGCCGCCCTGCACCAGCGCGACGGCGGCGCGGTTGAGCATCGCGCTCACCTCGCTGGCGCCCTTCGGGGCGATGCGCACCGCCTCGAGGAGCTGCACCGCGCGCTTGGTGAGCTCGCGCCCGACGCGCATGTGCTTCCAGCCGGTCCACGAGAAGCGCCCCGAGAGCGGCAGGTACCAGGGCGTCTCCGGGTCGCTGTCCGGCGCGAGGTCGCGCGCCTCGACGAGCGTGAAGCCGGCGGCGCGCACCGCGGCGTCGACCTCGCTGGTGTGCACGAGGTCGGGGAGCGCGTCGCCCTCCTCGATGCCCTTCTTGATCGCGCGGTGGTCGGCGCGCGTCCCGTCGTACTTATCCGTCAAGCACCATTCATAGCCGGCGAACGACCCACCCGGCTTGAGGACGCGGCGCAGCTCGGAGAAGAGCGCGGCCTTGTCGGGCGCGTGGCAGGTGGCCTCGATGGCGTAGATGGCGTCGACGCTGTTGTCGGGGAGCGGCAGCTTCATGAAGTCGGCCTTCAGGAAGCGGCACAGCCCGTCGAGGCCGGCGTCGCGCGTCTGCTTCTCGCCGCGGCCGATCTGGTAGTCGTTGTTGTTGATGCCGGTGATCGACGCGCCCGAGAAGCGCGCGATGGCGCGCATCGGGCCGCCGACGCCGCAGCCGACGTCGAGGACCTTCATCCCCGGGCGCAGGCCGAGGCGCGAGGCGAGGAAGAACTCGTGGCGCGCGAGCGACGCCTCGAAGGTCTCGCCGCGGTGGCGCGGCGCGAAGTGGAAGGACTGGCCCCAGCCGAACTCGTAGAAGTCGGTGACGAGGTCGTAATAGTCGTTGACCATGCGCGTGTAGCCGGCCTTGCGCGCGCCGACGTCGGCGGCGTGGAAGGCGGCGTACTCGTCGACGATCGCCTGCACGCGATCGGAGGCGAGCGAATTTTGCACGAGGTCGGTCAGCGCGGGGACGGCGGCCGTGGCGTCGGTGGACGTGCTCATGAGGCGGCATGTTTCAGGGATCGCGCGCACGAACTCCAGAAAGGAAAGAGACGAACGCGTTAGTTAGTTTCACGCGATTGACACGCGGCAATAGTTAGTTTATCGAACTAACTATGTCGCGCCTCCTCCTCGCCGCTTCTCTCGCCCTCCCGCTGGTCGCGTGCGCCGCTTCCGAGGCGCAGCCGCCGCAGCAGCAGCCCGCGCCCGACCTGGCGCCCGCCGGCCCGCCCGCCGCCGAGCGCGTCACCGCCTGGCTCACCGGCGCCTTCGACTCGCGCGCGCAGGCGGCCGCCGACATGCGCTATCGCGAGATCTCGCTGCGCATCTGCCCCGTCGAGCTGCCCGCGCTCGGCGCGCACACGCTCTACGTCGAGCAGGCGGTGATCGGGATGGCCCCCTACCGCCAGCGCGTCTACGTCGTCGACGAGGGCGGCGCCCCCGGCCGCGCGGTGAGCCGCGTCTTCGAGATGGATCGGCCGAGCGCGGTCGTCGGGCTGTGCGACTCGCCGGCGGGGAAGACCATCGCCGCCGGCGGCGGCCTCGTCGAGCGCACCGGCTGCGCGGTCTACCTCACCGCCTCCGACGACGGCACCTCCTTCACCGGCGGGACCGAGGGCAAGGACTGCGAGAGCACGCTGCAGGGCGCGACCTACGCCACCAGCGAGGTGACGCTGACCGCGACGACGCTGCGCTCGTGGGACCGCGGCTTCAACGACGCCGGGCGCCAGGTGTGGGGCGCCACCGCCGGCCCCTACGAGTTCCGCCGCGCCAATTAGCGTCTAGCGATAAACGACCGTGAGCGGCGCGCAGACCGCCGTCAGCTGATCCATCCAGTCGCCCGTGCGCAGGTCGTACCCGACGAGCACCTCGTTCGCCGCGCAGGCGTCGGAGAAGGCCGAGCCGCCCGAGTACGCCGGCGCGCTCCCCACGCCGTTCGCCCCCAGCGACAGCGTCATCGAGTTGTCGCCGTTCAGCGTCACCGTCCCCGTCGCGCAGGAGAGCCCGATGCCGAACACGTACTGCGAGTCGGCCCGCCCGTCGACGCGATAGCCGGCGGTGAAGCCGCCCTGCCCGCAGTCGACGTCGCCGTTCTGCGTCGCGCGGTTGCCGGTCTGCGTGAGGTAGGGCGCGGGCGCGATCTGCGCCGTCGTGATCGAGTAGCCCGTCGGTGCGCGCACCAGCGTCGGGGTCGCGCACCAGATGCGCACGCCCGAGGCGTGCGAGGACTGCGTGTCGAAGAAGAGCTGCGCCCGCGTCACGAAGGCGTTCGCCGGGCAGCGCACCAGGAAGGGCCCGCCGCCGCCGCTGCCGCCGCGCGGGGTGAGCGCGCGCGCGGCGCCGACCTCGACGCGATCGGGGCAGCCCTCGTTGACGACGCCGTTGCAGTTGTCGTCGCTGTCGTTGAGGCAGCTCTCCATCGCCGCCGGCTTCACCTCGCCGGTGCAGGGGCCGATCGACCCGATGCAGCTCTGCTTGCCGGCGCGACAGACGCCGACGCCGGCGGTGTTCGCCGGGCCGGTGTAGCAGGTCTGTTCGGTCTGCGCGGGGACGCAGGTCGGGCGCGGCAAGCAGGTCCAGTAGCCGCGCGCGCACTCGCCGGGGTTCGTCGTCGTGCAGGGGTTGCCCTCGACGCAGGCGGCGCCCAGATCGGGCGACGGGCCGCCGCCGCTCGCCAGATCGACCGGCGCGCCGAGGTCCGGCGGGGCGGGGCTCTCGATGCCCTTGGCGCCGGCGCACGCAGCGACGAGGAGCGACATCGCGAGCGCGCACGGCCGGCGCATCTCAGCGCGCCCCCGCCGCCGGCACGCCCACCGCCGCCGCGGCCGTCGCCTCGGCGCGCAGCCGCTCGCTGCGACGGTGCACCGCGCGCATCGTCAACTCGGCCTTGCGCGCGAGCGCCTCGGCGATGCGCGCGAGGCGCCGCTCGGGGTGGCGGAAGAAGTTCCGCCCGAGCGCCGGGTCGTCGCCGTACGCGCGCAGCACCTCGGCCTCGCTCCACTCCGTCGGAAAGGGCACGTACTCGAGCGGCGGCTCGCGCAGCCACCAGTCGGTGAAGCCGAAGCGGCGGTGGTGCTCCTCGTAGAGGCGCGTCGCCGGGTAGGGCACGACGACGCCGCGCGCGTTGAAGCCGCTCGCGAGGTCGGCCGCCTCCTCCATGAAGGCGATGGTCGCGTCGAGCTCGGCGTCGCTCTCGTCGGGCCAGCCGAACATCAAGTTGACGACGGTGTGCAGGCCGAGCGCGTCGCAGTCGCGCAGGACCTCGAGGACGCGCCCCTTCGTGACGCCCTTGCCGATGCGCACCAGCATCTCGGGGTCGGCGCTCTCCATCCCGAGGTCGACGCCGGCGCAGCCCGCCGCCTTCATGAGCGCGAGCGTCTCGCCGTCGAGGTGCGCGGGGTGCGCGGTGCAGGTCCAGAAGATCGGGCCGTGCGCGCGGATGTCGTCGGCGAGCGCCTCGCAGAGCGCGCGCATGCGGCGGCGCCCGACGGCGAAGGAGTCGTCGAAGAACGAGAAGGCGAAGCGGCCGAAGCGTTTCCGCAGCGCGCGCACCTCGTCGACGACGCGCGCCGCCTCGGGGTAGCGGAACTTGCGGCCGGTGACGTCGTTCGAGCAGAAGGTGCAGGCGGCCGGACAGCCGCGGCTGGCGAGGAGGCCGGCGGGCGGCTGCGGCGTGGCGTGGCCGTACCAGGCGGGGTCGAAGAGCTCGACGGCGTCGAGCGGCGCGGCCAGCCCGTCGAGATCGTCGAGGAAGCCGCGCGGCGCGTTCACGTGGGCGCGACCGGCGCCGTCGATCCACGAGAGGCCGGCAATCTTGTCTAGCGCAATCTTGCCGTCGAGCGCGGCGGCCAGCTCGGTGAGCGTGGGCTCGCCCTCGCCGCGGATGACGTAGCGGAAGCCGTGATCGAAGGGCTCGTCGGGGCGCACCGTCGCGTGGGGGCCGCCGGCGACGAGCGGCCAGTCGGCGGCGAGCGCGCGCGCCAGGCGGTAGGCGGGCTGGACGTAGAGCGTCTTCAGGTGCAGGCCCACGAGGTCGGGGGCGAAGGCGGCGAGGCGCGCGCGGATGGCGTCGTCGTCGGAGGGCGCGTGCGGCGCCGAGGCGTCATAGACGGCGACCTCGTGCCCGGCGCGGCGCAGCGCCGAGGCGAGGTAGCAGAACGACAGGAGCGGCGAGCGCACCGGCTCCGGCGTCGGCGGATTGAGGAGAAAGACGCGCGCCATCCGTCTGGGTCGGGATTGTATCACTCAGGCGATACGCACCCGGCCGGGCCCGAGAAGGGGCGACCGGCGACGAGGGCGTCGGCGAGCTCGGCGATGGCGGCGTCGCTCGGGTCGCGCAGCTCGACCGTGAGCGCGCGCAGCCCGGCGTCGCGGAGGCGCGCGGCGACGGCGGGCGGGAAGAGGTAGGCGGGCGGGCCGGCCTCGACGATGGGGAGCTCGCCGGCGACGGCGGGGGCGCGCCCGACGGTGGAGAGGCGGCAGGCGTCGAGCGCGACGGAGATCGGGCCCGGCGGCGGGCGGCGCCCGACGACGTAGTGGGCGGCGTCGAGGCGGCTCTCGAGGCACATCGCGCGCAGCCCGTCCTCGACGAGGGTGCGGTCGAAGGGGGCCTCGTCACCGACGGGAATGTCGCGCCAGGGCAGCGCGCCGAGGGCCGCCAGCGAGCGCTGCCGCGGGTCGTCGTCGTCGAGGGCGCGCGCCGCCCCGAGGAAGCAGAGCTTCATCCAGGGATCGGGCGACAGCGGATTGGACAAAAAATGGAGGTAGCGCCCGTCGAGCCAGTCGCGCCAGCCGAGCCGCGCCAGCGCGCGCCACAGCCCGGGCGGCATCGCCTCCTCCCACGAGACCAGCCCGGCCTGCGCGCGCACCACCACCTCGACGCCGAGGACGCGGCAGAGCGCCTGCCCCACCTGCGCGAACCAGGGCGCCGAGAAGACGCCCACGTCGTCGCCGGGCGGCGGGTAGGCGAACGACGGGAGGTGGCGAATGCCGAGGTAGCCCGCGACGCACTCGTCGAGGTAGAGCGGGAAGAGCGCGGGGCGCGCCTCGTCGAAGTGGGTGAGCTCGTGGATGATCGGCGCGGCGAGGTGGCGGTCGATCACCGACTCCAGCGACGCGCCGCCGTCGAGCGCGCGGGCGTAGTAGGCGAGATCGTGCGGCCAGCCGTGGAGGAGCGGCATCGAGCGGCCGTAGTAGGTGCGCGCGTAGAGCGCGGCCAGCGTCGGGCAGCCAGCGACGAGCGCGGCGGCGGAGTCGAAGCCGGCGATCGTCGCGATCCCGGGCTCGTCTGCGAGACCGGTACGCGACGGGGGTTTGGGGGCGGAGCCCCCAACGACACTGGTCGCGATCCCGGGCTCGTCTGCGAGACCGGTACGCGAC
>Ga0272446_1000358_pt1 | contig 72176 bp, 59 predicted proteins | sample YNPCB0061_FD_194587 | JGI IMG/M metagenome (GOLD analysis project Ga0272446, IMG submission 194587) | Hot spring microbial mat communities from Yellowstone National Park, WY, United States - YNP-CB-006-1 | ecosystem: Environmental > Aquatic > Thermal springs > Hot (42-90C) > Sediment | place... | reverse complement strand
CCTCCTGGTATTTGTGGCCGTCGGCAGGCCCGGTACACGCCCGGGCCTGACTCACGCGGCTTGTTGCCGCGCCGAGGCATCCATGCCTCGGATTAACCCGGCCTATTTAAGGGCCGGGTTAATAAGCGCCTGGGGGCGCATGGGGTCCGCGTTGGCGACGCCATGCGGGACATGGCCCGTCGCCACCAGGGACCGCGCGGCCTCGCAGTGCGACTCCTGATCATCGAAGAAGATGTCGGCCTTGAACGCCTGGAGGAAGCGGGTCTTATCCAGGCCGCCTAGGAATAGGGCCTCGTCGATCCGGATACCCCAGTCGCGCAGGGTGCGAATCACCCGCTCGTGGGAGGGCGCGCCGCGGGCCGTGATGAGGGCGGTGCGCAGCGGCGACGAGTCAGCCGGGAACAGCGTCTGCAAGCGGTGGAGGGCCAGCAGAAAGTCCTTGAAAGGACCACCTGCCAGGGGCCGCTGCGCCGCGGCAGCCTCGGTGGCATTGAAGGCAGCGAGCCCGTGCTGACGGTAGACCTGCTCCGCCTCGTCCGAGAACAGCACGGCATCGCCGTCGAAGGCGATGCGCAACTGGGACTCCGCGGTGGCCGCCGCGACGGGGCCTGCGGGCAGAATGGTCGCCGCCGCGCAGCCGGCATCGAGAGCGAGGCGCACGTCTTGGGGATCGGCCGACAGGAAGAGCTGGGCCCCGAACGCGGACACATACCGATAGGGGCTGGCGCCCCCTGCAAAGACCGCACGCTCAATGTCGAGGCCGTGGTGGCGGGCGGAATTGAGCACCCGCAGTCCCGTATCAGAGCTGTTACGCGACAGCAGGATCACCTCGACCCGCCCGCGCTCGCCAAGCAGCAGGTTGAGCCCCAGCAGCTTCTTCACGAGGAAGAACGCCACCCCTGGCTCGAGGGCCTGATTCTCGCGGTCGACCTGATAACGGCAATAGGCGTCGACACCCTCCGTCTCGTAGACCTGGTGCGACTCGCTGAGGTCGAAGAGCGCCCTGGACGAGATGGCCACGACCAGCCGCACGGCGTCTGGCCGCGGGTCAGTCATGGCAGTCTATCCAGGGACAGCCGCGAGTCACGGCACGGGCGATCCTCGACCCCGGGCGCCCTCACCAGGGCATGAAGGAGTTCATAAAGTGCATGGGGCGACTGACGTTGCGGTTCAGAACCGACATGTCGTCGCGCATGACGGCCATGCTGACCGTCATGGACTGGATGGTGCGGTCCATGGACTCCAAGCTGCTCAGCATGGGCTCGAGCGTCGTGACGTCCCGCGCCATCGACTCCACCCCGACCGCCATGGTACGGATGTTGGCGGTCATCTGCCCCATGTCGTCGGACATGGACTGCATGTTGCTGGCGAGCACCGTCATATTGGAGTCGACGCTGATGGCCAGGTAATGCACGTCCTTCGCCAAGCTAAACACAAGGTAGAAGCCATAGGCCGCAAGGATGATGAAGGCGAACATGGACGGGTAGACGATCAGCTCCCAGCGCTTGGCGCTGGTCTCGAACGCCTGGGATAGGCGGTCGATGGCGTAGGCATTGATCTGGGACTCGGCCCCTGAGAGGCCTCCGTCCTTCATCGGTGGAAGCGGCTCTGGCTGACCGTTGGACCCGTTCTCGCGCTCGGTCATGTTGAACCTTCGGTAGGCGCGGCGGCGACTGCGACAAGTCGCGAAAGCTTAACATACAAGCCCGGTGGCGCAAGGCGCCCGGTCCTGCGCCGCCGCACAGACGCTGTCCTAGCGCGGGGACGCCGTCAGCTCACGAGATGCGGGTAGAGCGCCGCCGCAAGGGACAAGAACTCCTTGGCCGCCTTGCCCCGCGGTTCCAGCTCGAACACGGCGAGCCCCTCGCTGAAGGATCGACGGAACACCGTCCTTTGACCGAGTCGCGATTTGATGAACTTGATACCCTGGAGGGACACCAACGCAGCAGCCGCCTCGTCGGTCTCCCGAACGGCGTGGTGGGTGTCGCCGCGGTTGATGAACCCGTATACCGCGGGCGGCTTCGGCCGCTCCGACGAGCCGATGAGGTGGATGTAGCGCTGAGTGGACCAGATGTCGGCCTGGGAGGGCGGCACCGGCACCACGACCCGGTCGCAGAGTTGGATGGCCCGCCGCATGGCCTCCATGTCCGAGGTACCGACGTCGATCAGTGTCTCGTCGGCCGCGGCGAGGCGCTCGGGTGTCAGCGCAATCTTGTCCTGGATGCGCAGGGGCGGGTCGAAGCCCTCCTCCATACGCACGTCTCCCACGTCCATGAGGGTCGCCTGGGGGTCCGCGTCGATGAGCTGGACCTTGACGTCCGCCATCGCCAGCCAGACCGCCAGGTTGAAGGTGACAGTGCTCTTGCCGGAGCCGCCCTTGAGGCTCCCGATCACAGTGATCATGCGCCCTCCCTCGGTCGCTGCCCAGTCTTGGGACTGTGGGTCCCTTGGTCGATGCCGGCCCGCAGGCCGGGCCGTGACCCTGGCGCCAAGGGCCAGGGTCGCTGGAGACGTCGCCCTCAGCGCTGTGCTGGAGGAGGCGCGGACTGCTGACCCTGTGGCTGGGGCGCCAGCGTGTAGCCGGCGGGAACGACGAACAGGTCATCCGGCTGCTTGCCGACCCGGATGTTCTTCAACTCACTGACGCCGCCACCCGGAAACTCCTGGCGAATGGCGAGCTTGAGATCGGGGTCGTACCACTGAAAGGTCCGCGTCGCCTGGCGGCCTGGGGCCTCCATCAGCGCCTCCCACTTCTCGACCGGCCGCCCCTCGATGGTCTCCTGGCCCTGCAGGCTGAGGGTCATCTTCCCCCCGTCCGGAAATTCCTGGCGCAGTGGGATCCCCCGCTCCTTGTCGATCCACTGGGTGCTGGTGACCTGCTTGCCTTGCTGGTTACCAGTAATCTCCCACTTCACCGTCAGCCTGCCGCTGATGGTCTCTTCGCCAACCTTGCGGCAGGTCAGACCCGAGGCGCCGACGCAGGGGTCGGCGGCGAAGGTGGCCGGATCGGGTGCCGGACCGCTCAGCTCGGGACCGGCCTTCCGCTCCAGGTAGTTTTTCTGCTCGGGGAACAGGACCCATTCGACCCGCCGCTTCTCATCGGTGATGCGCACCAGGCTTTGGCCCTGAGCGGCCATCTCGATCCGGACCTTGCCGTCCCCCACGTACATCTTGCCAGAGGAGACCTGCCCACCCGGCCCCTTCTGCTGAGTGTCCGCCGAGAATTCCACCCCCGCCGCCACCGCATGTCCGCCGCCAGCCGCGACGGATAGCACCAGGAGGGTTCTTAGGGTTGCGCGTGACGTGATCATAGGACCTCTTTCCTCCAAACATCGTGCATCTACGATAGTCTTCGGCCAAATGGGGTGGTGGCACCGGCGACGCTCGCCCCGCCCGCTCGACGGCGCCCCCGCACGCACCGTCCTGCCGACACCTTTCGACTAGGGGCGTTCCCCGTAGTACTTGCGAAACCAGGCATTTTCCGGATACCCGGACGACTGATCACTCGGCGGACCCAGACCCCCCCGCTCCGCCGGCTTGCGCTCCTCGCGCCGCATGGGTCGCCAGCCGTCCCCGGCAGTGTTCCGCTCCAACTCCTCGGGACTCATGGGCCTAAAGCGATATCCGGGGGCCGTGGGCAGTTCCCGCCACCGCCCTTCGGAGATCTCCTTGTCACCGCGGAACCGGAATGCCTCCCCGTTCGGCCAGGCTCCGGCGCGGTCGCCGGGAGGCTGGGAGGGCGGAGCGCCGGAGATGTCCTGAGACCTGGTCCAACCGTAAGGGTCGTCACCGCCGTATGACTCCGGGCTCCCGTAGCCGCTCCGCGACCCTGCCTTGCGGCCAGAACCCCAGGGCTCAGAGCCGGTCGGGCCAGCGAAGTCAAAGCTCGGTTGGGCGCTCTGGGCCCTGCCGTCGAACCCCTGATGCGCGCCCCTTTGCTGATCACCGAGCGCCGGATAGCCATAGGCCTGCGCCGGGCCCCAGTCCGCGGGACCTTGGGCCAGGGTCAGTCTCGGCGACAGGAGGCAGACCACGAGCCAGAGGACAGGGAACCTGCCCCCAGGGCGGCACGCAACACGCCGGCCGCATCCTGTTGATAGCAGGGGTCCCTCACCGCAGCCAACAGCCATGGTCGTCATTGAAGCGCCCCCGGGCGCGGCCAGGGCACCCTGAAGTTACGCCCCTCATACACGCGGCCGCTCAAGGACGGCGACGGAAAAGCGCGCCGACCGTGGCAGCACGGGCTCCGACGGCCTGCGACATCCATGCCGCTACTCAAAGTCCGAGCCAGATTCGTCGTCTACCTTAAGGCGGATCCCCCGCCTGTTGCTCTTTTTCTGCATACCGGCCGACCGGGGCGAGATGGGCTTGTCGTTGGCCGCCACCTTCGGCGCATCGGCGACGCCGGCATCCGACCCGTTGCCGGTTCGCCGCGACATTCCCTTGCCGTTGCCGCTCCTCACCTGGGCCGTTGATCGACCTTCGGCCCGCAGCTCTGGCTGTTGGCTATCCGAGACGGCGGGCGGGGCTGCCGGTCTGGTGACCTGCGTGGGGATTGCAGCAACGCCGCTGGCAGGGGCCACTGGCCTCGGCGCCACCACCGGGGCCACCGGGACCACTGGGGCCGACGGTGCCTGCGCAACGGTCGCGGGCCTGGCCGGAGCCCCTGCGACCAGCCCCTTCTGCGCGTCGGACCTGGCCACCTTGGCCGCGGCTGCCGTCGGACTGGATTGGACGGCAGGCGCCTGCTGAGCAGCATGCGCCCCGGCCGACGCCCCCGAGGCGAGCGCTGGCGACGCCACCGATGGAGCGGGCCCGCCCCCTGCGGGCGGGGAGACGCCGCCAGGACCGCTCGACCCTTCGCGCGGCGGAGCGCCTGAGCCGCTCGGTCGCGGTGCCAGCACCGGGGCCGGCCTCGCCTTCTTGGCGAAGAACCCCTTGGCGAGGTCCAGCAGCAAAAGGCCAATGCCCCGGATCGCGTAGAGGATGAGCATCAGCACCTGGCCGACCTTGCCGAGCAGCCCCAGTGCAAAGCTCGGACGCCGGCCGCTGCGTGCCTGCTCAGCCTTGGCAGCCTCCTCGAAGACACAGGGGACCGCCTGCCCGGAGGCCACGGTCGCGGCCGCGACCTCGCACATGTCCTTGCTGGCCGCCACGCAGCCGAGGGGAATCACCACCAGGGTGAGAACCGTCGAGACCAGGACGCCGGATGCCAGCGAGATGGCCATGCCCTGGAAGATCGGGTCGGTGAAGATAACGCTCGAGCCCGCCACCAGGGCAAGGGCGGTGATGAGGATGGGGCGAGTCCGGGTCTTGCACGCACGAATGACCGCTTCGGCCACCGGAACGCCCTTCTGCACCTCGTGCAACGAAAAGTCCACCAAGAGAATGGAGTTGCGGACGATGATACCGGCGAGTGCGATCCAGCCAATCATGGAGGTCGCGGTGAACTCACCCCCAAGCCCGAGATGGAACATGAGGAAGTGCGCCGGGATGATGCCAAGTAGCGTCAAGGGGATGGGCGCCATGATCACCAACGGGATGCGGAAGTTTCCGAACTCCCATACCACCAGGATGTAGATCAGGATCAGGGCCACCATGAAGGCGGCCCCCATGTCGCGGAAGGTCTCGAAGGTCACGGTCCATTCGCCCGCCCACTCCCAAGACGACACTCGGTCGTTCGGGGGGGGACCCAGCCAGTAGCCCTCGGGCACGACCCCATCCGGGGCCTTGTAGCCACTCTTCTCGATCTCGTTCTGGACCTGCATCATGGCGTAAACCGGTGCGGCCAGGTTGCCGCCCACGTCCGCCACGACGTACTCCACGGCACGCAAGTCCTTGCGATAGATGATGTCCTCCTCCGGGACGCGCTGGAACACGCCCAGCTCCCGTAGCGGAACCGTGCTCCCCATCATGGACTGGATCGGCAGGTCCCCAAGCCGCTGAATCTGGGACCGCTCGGCCAGCGGGACCTGGAGGACGATCTTGACCGGCTCGTGGCCCGTCGCCTGCTTCACATCGCCCATCTGAGCCCCGCCGAGGGCCATGGCCAGGTTGCGGTTGATGGCATCCACCGAGATGCCGCGGCGTACCGCCTTTTCGGTGTCGACGTCGAAGCGCCAGTAGTCGTAGGCGTCGCGCAGGTAGTTATCGACGTCCCGGGCACTCTCGGCCTTCTTGAACAAGGCGGTCATGTCACGCGCAAACTGACGTCGGATCTCCGGCGATGGGCCGTGGATCTCAGCCACCACGGACTGCAAGACCGGCGGTCCAGGCGGCATCTCGACCACGGACACCGTGGCCCCCGTCCCGTCGGTAATGGTCTTGAGCATCTCGCGCGCCTCGACCGCGAGCTGATGGCTGGTGCGTTTGCGGTGATGCTTATCGACCAACTGGACCTGGATCTCGCCCTGCCACGGCTCGGAGCGCAGGTAGTAGTGCCGCACCATGCCGTTAAAATCGAATGGCCGTGCCGTGCCCACGTACAGCTGGATGGCCGTGACCTCAGGCAGGGTGCGCAGCTTATCGGCCATGCGGTGGGCCAGGTTGGCCGTGACCGGCAGGGCGGTGCCCTCCGGCATGTCGATGACCACCGAGAACTCCGGCTTGTTATCGAGCGGGAGCATCTTCACCGGCACCCACTTGAAATAGAAGAAGGACAGGGTGAACAGGAAGGTGCCCCACAGGACGGCACGAAAAATAAACCGCTTGCGTGGGCTCTCGATGAGGGGCGAGAGGACGTTGCGGAAGACCTTTTCGAGCTTTTCGGCCTCGCGGTGCTCGCGCTTCTCCGCCGTCTCCAGATAGTGCATGGTAGGGCGGAGCCACTTGGAGATGGCAAGGTAGGGGGTAAAGACGAAGGCCGCGAACAGCGAAATGGCCATCGCCACCGAGCCCAAGGCAGGGATCGGTTCCATGTAGGGACCCATCATGCCGCTGACGAAACCCATGGGCAGCAAGGCTGCGACCACGGTAAAGGTCGCGAGGATGGTCGGGTTGCCAACCTCACGCACCGCATCGACCGCCGTCTCGTCGTCGGTACGCCCCTCCTCCAGCCAACGCCGGTAAATGTTCTCGATCACGACGATGGCGTCATCCACCAGGATGCCAATGGAGAAGATCAGGGCGAAAAGGCTGACGCGGTCAATGGTGTATTTCGTTACCCAGGCCGCGAAGATGGTCATCAACAGGACGACAGGGATGACCAGCATGACCACGATGGCGGGACGCAGGGCGCGGAAGGCACCCCAGACCAGCAGGAAGACCCAGCCGGTAGCGACAAAAAGCTTGAAGATCAGCTCGCTGACCTTCTCATCGGCGGTCTGTCCGTAGTTGCGGGTGATGCTGACCCCCACGTTATTGGGGATGCGGCCACCCTCGAGCTCCTTGATCTTCTCGATAATGGCGTTCGCAACGGTGACGCCGTTGGTCAGCTCCTTCTTGGCCACGGCGATGGTGACGGCGGGGACGCCGTCGGCGTGTGCATCTTGCCCGCTGTGGTCGGCTGGCCCGGTGTAGTAGGCCACCAGCTCCTTCGCATCCTCCGGTCCCTGCTGGATGATGGCGACGTCACTCATGTAGATCGGGGTATCGCCCTGGCTCCCCACCACCAGGCGTCCAATCTGATCGACCCCCTTCAGGAAAGACCCCGTGGTGACCGAGAAATGGGCCCCGCTGGACTCGACCCCGCCGGCCGTGGTCTCGGCGTTGGCGGTCTGTAGGGTCTGGGCGACCTGGTCCAGGCTGATCTGGTAGCCCGCCAGGCGCTCGGGCAGCACATCCACCGTGACCTGCTCCCGCCGCCCTCCCACGATGAAGGCATTGCCGGTGTCCTTGACCTCCTTGAGGGCCTGTAGCACGTCTTGCGCGAGCAAACGGAGCTGCCCGTCGTCGACGTCAGGCATCCCGTCTCCGTCCATATCCTTCGACCACAGGGTGAGGGTGACGATGGGGACATCATCGATACCCTTGCTCTTCACCAGGGGCGGCATGACGCCCGGCGGGATCTTGTCCATGTTCGAGGCCAGCTTGTCGTTGACCTTGACCAGGGAGGGCCCCATCAGTTGACCCACCTCGAACTCCACCGTCACCATGCCCTGGCCGCGCTGGGCCGCGGAGTACACGTGCTTGACCCCAGGGATCTCGCTGATCATGCGCTCCAGGGGCTGAATGGCGATGTTGGAGACCTGCTGCGCCGAGGCCCCCGGATAGGCCACCATGATGTCGATCATGGGGACTGAGATCTGGGGGTCTTCCTGGCGCGGCGTCGCGACAAGCCCCAAGAGGCCCATCATCAACATCGCCATGTAGAACAGCGGCGAGAGCGGCGAGCGGATGAAGAAACGCGCCGTTCGCCCGGCGATGCCGAGGCTCTCGTCGGTGTACTTGGGGGCGCTAACGCCAGGCGGGGACAGGCTGTCGTCTTGGCTCATGGTTCAGTCGACCAAATCCAGTAATGGCGCACGGAGGCACGGGCCCCGCGATCAGCGATTCATTTGCCCGCCCGATTGAGGCGGGGGCGGCGACTGATCTGACCAGCCGGCCGTCACGTTCGGCCCGGGGTCGGCCACCACCCGCTCCCCGGCGCGCAGACCGCTGAGGACGGTCACGAACCCGTTTGGCACCGGCTCACCGACCCGGATTAGGCGCAGTTGGACATTGCCGGAATCATCGATGACATACACCCCTGGGAGGCTGCCGTTGTACCGCACGGCGGAGAGCGGGATGACCGGATTGGCGCGCTCCGGGGCATTGAAGTCCGGTATCAGCACCTTGGCGTAAGCGCCGGGCTCGGACGCGCCCTGGGGCAGATCGAATTTGACCTTCACGGTGTGGCGCTGAGGGTCAGCCATCGGGAAGATCTGGGCCACCCGGATCGGAATCCGGCGGTGATTCACGTCCAGCTCTGCCTGCAGCATCATGCCCTCGCGCAGACCCGGGCGCAGGCGCGCCGGGACATCCACCTCCACCTGGAGGTACTCGATGTCGGCGAAGCTGAGCAAGGGCTGGCCGGGCTGCACCGTGTCTCCGACCTCAATGAATTTCTTCACGATCACCCCATCGAAGGGCGCGATGCTGCGGGCATCGCGCAGCTTGGAATCCAGGGCCTGCAACTCGGCCTGCAGGCGCAGCATGGCGTTGCGCGCTTCCTGGATCTGTGTCCCCGAGGCAAACAGATCCGCGCCCAGCTCCGCGCCCTGGTAGCGATCGCCGGTGAAGCTCTCCATGGGGCGCGTGAACATCTGGTCGAACAGGTTTGGCAGACCCATGCCCCCCGGCGAGGTGCGCGAGCGAGGCGAGAAGATCTCCCGGTTGTACTGCACGGTCGCGTTTCGAATCTGGGCGTCCGCGGTGGCCATCTGCGCGATCAGCGCGCGGCGATTGGCCAGCAGCTCCTGGTCGTCCAGGGCCACGATCAGGGTCCCCTCCTTGAAGGAGTCGCCCTCGATACCGGCCAGATAGCTCACACGCCCCGGCAGCTGAGCCGCCAGGGTGACTTCCTTGTAGGGGATCACCGTGCCCCCAACCGATACCGTCGGCGCACCGGACGCTTGCTTCACCACGAAGGCCTCCCCTTGGGCCTGGGCGGTGGGTGCTGCGAGGGCGACACCAACGGCGCAGCAGAGCGCCGAAACGAGAGACGCGCGATCGAAGGTCGTTCGCATGAGCTTGTTTACCCGCATCGGTTTATGAAGTAAGCCAGACAATGAGTCCAAGGTGGAGAACCGGGTCCTCGGCACGCCGCCAGGGGGAACGGAAGAATCAAGCTGGTACCTGCCCTAGCCACCCGGCGATCCTGGCGCGACTGTCGAGGTGGTCGCGGGGCCGCTCCGGGCTCGCATTCTTGTTCTCGTGTTGTCGTTATAAAATCGCCGCGGCAGTATCCCCAATCGCATCGGAGATTACAAGGCCTGGCGACGAATACCATTGTTAAATCAGTCGCCTACAATACCGCCGCCGGGGCCCTCTGGCACCCCCTCGCCGTTGCGCCGTCCCCCTTCTTCGGCGCCGCCCAACCCCTTGAAAAGGTATGGATCTAACGACTGTCGAGGGATTATACGCGCATGAGAAACGGGCGGCCTAGGCCCTGCTCCGATACGCCGCGGCGCCCCTACCGCCCCCCGGGCGAACCGGCTACCATCCGCGCCGGGCGGGGGTCGGGCGACCGGCACCCCTGGTCCCGCCCCCAAGCATCGGTCCCCCCGCGTCGGGGTCCGGTCAGGCACGCGAGGAGTCCCAATGAACGCCAACCCCGACATCATCGAGAAACGCCTGAAGCAACTGCAGGAGCACCTGAAGCAGGAGAACCCGGTGCTGCTCGACGCGGTCAGGGGCTTCCGCGACCTCGATCGAGTCGCTCAGGGGATGGGCCTCCTGTCCCGGCATGAGTCCTTCACCACCCAGATCCCCTGGTGGCCTCTCATCTCCGTGCTGGGCACCTTCTCCGCGGGTAAGTCTACCTTCATTAACCATTTCCTCGGTCACCCCCTGCAGCGTACCGGGAATCAGGCGGTGGACGACCGCTTTACCGTCATCTGTTACAGCCACGGCGACAGCGGCCATGCCCTGCCAGGGGTGGCCCTGAACTCCGACCCCCGCTTCCCGCTCTACCAGATCTCCAAGGAGCTCGAGACCGTGGCCATGGGCGAGGGCGAGCGCATCGACGCCTACCTCCAGCTCAAGGTCTCCCCCAGCGAGCGCCTGCGGGGCCGCATCCTCATCGATTCACCGGGATTTGACGCCGACGCCCAGCGGGATGCAACCCTGCGTATCGTGGACCAGATCATCGACCTCTCGGACCTGGTTCTGGTCTTCTTCGATGCCCGCCACCCCGAGCCTGGGGCCATGCGCGACACCCTGCAGCACCTGGTGGGCGGGACCATGAACCGACCCGACTCGGGCAAGTTCCTCTACATCCTCAACCAGATCGACGCCACCGCCCGGGAGGACAACCCGGAGGACGTGGTCGCCGCCTGGCAGCGGGCCCTGGGACTGCACGGCCTCACCGCCGGACGTTTTTACACCATCTACAGCCCCGACGTGGCCAACACCATTGACGACGAGGCCAAACGCCGGCGTTTCGAAGCCAAACGGGACGCCGACCTGAGCGAGATCCACCGGCGCATGGAGGGTGTCGAGGTCGAACGCGCCTACCGCATCGTTGCCTCCCTGGACAAGACCGCCAAGGACATCCAGGAACGGGCAGTCCCCTTGCTGAGCGAGGCGCGACGCCTGTGGCAGCGTCGAACCCTGTGGCTGGACAGCCTTGTCTTCGGCCTGTTGCTCGCCTTTTTCCTGTACTGGAGCATCGGCAGCGGCCACTGGAAGGGCCTGTCCTACGAACCCGAGTGGCTCCTCACCCTCAAGACCCTGCGGTTCGGCCCAGAATTGCTGGCCGCACTGCTGCTCGCCCTGGCTGTCGCCATCCATTTCGGGGTCCGCCGCCTGGCGGCCTTGGCGCTCCTGCCCTGGGTGCGCAGGCGCGCGGCGCGCGAGGACCTACGCGGTGACCTGGTGGCCGCCTTCCGGGCCAATACCGGCAACCTCAGCTCGGTCTTCTTCGGCAGGGTCCGCGGATGGGGGCGTGGGGCCCAGAAGCGCATCGAGCGCGTCCGCGAGGAGTGCGACGCCTATGTCCAGACCCTGAACGACACCTTCACCAACCCCTCTGGGCGAGCGCCGCGCAGCGCCTCGGACGAGGCAAAAGCCGCCGCCGAAACGCCCCTTGCCAGCTAGCCCGCGCCCTGGGGTGCGCATCGGCATCGATCTGGGCGGGATCAGGATCGATGCCATCGCCCTTGACCTGGCCGGGGCCACCCTCGCCCGCCAGCGTCTGGACCCGCCTCGCGGCCGCCCCTCGGCCACCCTGGAGACCATCGCCGCGCTGGTCAACGCCGTGGAACAGGGCACCTGTGCCCGGGCCAGGATCGGTGTCGGCACGCCGGGCTCCCCCTCGCCCAGCACCGGGCGCCTGCGCGACGCCAACTCCACCTGACTCAACGGCCGCCCGCTGGACCTCGACCTGGCAGACCCCCTGGGGCGGCCCGTGGGCATTGCCAACGACGCGGACTGCTTCGCAGTCTCCGAGGCCACCGATGGTGCGGCAGCCGGGGCCCGCAGCGCCTTGGCGTGATCAGAGGCACGGGCGCCGGCGCCGGGGTGGTCATCCATGGACGACGGCTGGCCGGACCCAACGCCATCGCCGGGGAATGGGGCCACAATCCCCTGCCCTGGCCGGGACCCGAGGAGCTACCGGGTCCGGAGTGCTACTGCGGCAAACGCGGCTGCATCGAGACCTTCGCCTCGGGTCCCAGCCTGGCCGCGGACTTCGTGCGGGCGAGCGGCCGCAACCTGACCGCGCCGGAGATCGCAGGTGCGGCGGAGGCTGGGGACCCAGAGGCCCGCACCGCCCTGGACCGCCGTGCCGACCGCCTGGCCCGAGGCCTCGCCACCGCTGCTCGCGCGTTGGGTCTTCTCGGACCACCTGGCCACCCGCCTGGTCCCGCCCCTGTGTGGGGACGCCAGCGGGGTGCGCGGCGCCGCCTGGCTGTGGGGGCCCGATCGGCAGGACGCGCCCGGCGGTTAGCGGCTCTGGCCCCGTGCCGCCGGACCGGCGCAGCCGGCGCCATCACCCCTCAGCATCGCTGGCACCGCCTTCCGCCCCCCCTGACCGGTCCGCTATACTGCCGGCCCTTGTACCCGCCAGGCGCGACCCATGTCTGCCCTGTACGCTTCCCATCTCTCGGACCTGGAGCTCATCCACCGCGGCAAGGTGCGGGACATCTACGGCGTCGATGCCGGGCACATGCTGATCGTGGCCACGGATCGCCTGTCCGCCTTCGACGTGGTCCTGCCCCAGCCCATCCCCGGCAAGGGAGAGGTCCTCACTCGGGTCGCCAACTTCTGGTTCACCCGGACCCGGCCGATCATCCCCAACCACCTGTCGGGGATTGCCGTCGGGGATGTCGTGAGGGACCCGGCGGAGCGCGCAAGCCTGGGCGAGCGGGCCATTGTGGTGCGCCGCCTGCGTGCCCTGCCGGTGGAGGCCATCGTGCGCGGCTACCTGATCGGCTCCGGCTGGAAGGACTACCAGCGCACGGGGGCGGTCTGCGGCATCGCCCTGCCCCGCGGGCTGCGCCAGGCCGATCGATTGCCGCAGGCCATCTACACGCCCTCCACCAAGGCCGCAGCCGGGGCACACGACGAGAACGTGGACTTCGAGCACACGGTGGACCTGCTCGGGCGGGAGCTGGCCGAGCAGGTGCGTGCCTTGAGCCTGCGCATCTACAGTGAATGCGCCGCCTATGCCTTGACCCGTGGCATCATCATCGCCGACACCAAGTTCGAGTTCGGGCTGGATGCGGACGAACGCCTGCACCTCATCGACGAGGTCCTGACCCCGGACTCCTCCCGCTTCTGGCCCGCCGACCAGTATCGGCCGGGGACCAGCCCGCCGAGCTTCGACAAGCAGTTCGTCCGGGACTACCTGGAGACCCTGGACTGGGACAAGCGGCCGCCCGGCCCAGAGCTGCCCCAGGAGATCATCGACAAGACGGCGGAGAAGTACCGCGAGGCGGAGCGGCGCCTTACGGGCGCCATCTGACACAGTAGGTTCCGGCTGGTTCGGCACGAGGCGCCCGGCGGCCGGGCCTGCGGACCTCCGCAAGGACCCGGGCGAGTCTCAGCCCTCCGGCAGGTCGAGGATGTCCAGATAGCCGCCGTCCCGCAGCCGGCGCGCCTCGACCCCAAGCGCCGCGCGTTGGTCTCCGCCGCAGCCGCTTGCCAGGCCCTGTGCGAGCGTCTCGCCCGTGGTCCCGGCCGACTCGCCGTCCAGGAGGCGCAGGGCGCAGGTCCATCGGCCGCGCAGGCCCGCGACCGTGGCCAGGGTCAGACGCCCCTCCCGCACGCGTAGGCGCTGGGCCATCTGCAGGTGCCGCTTGGCCTGCTCGAGCTGGGCCCGCAGGGGGCGGGACAGGTCGAACGCCAGGATCATCTGCGCCGGCTCGGCGGCGCTGCGGGCTGACAACCGGGCCAGCTCGGGCGGACCCAGCTCCTGCACAGCCGGCGCGGGCCGCTCTCGCCAGACCAGCCGTCCGGCCCCGACCGGGTCATCGTCCGCCGGGTCGGGCGGGAACTTGTGGAACCCGAAACGCGCCCCCAGGGCACACTCGATCAGGATCCTGTCCTGGTCGATCCGGCACTCGCCGCTTGCGCAGTGTGACGCCAGGACCCAGGCCCTCGGATCTTGGCGCCAGGCGGTAAAGTTGCGGTTGGGCGGCCGCCCATAGGCCGCCTCGAGCTCCAGCCAGGTGGTCATGAAGGCGGCCCATTCCCGTCGATAGTCGGGGTTGCGGCGCAGGAACTCCCAGGGCCACTGCTCCCGCGTCAGCCGCTCGGTGAAGGCATAGGCAGCCGCGTTGCGCCAGTCAGGCCAGGGCGCCGGCTTCCCATCAGTCATGGACGGCGGGCAGCCCATGGGCTTGCGGCGAACGGCCACGCTGGACCCGGCTTAACATCAATCCCACCCCCACATTGACACCCATGGACAGAGCACGCCTCGCCGCCCACAAGGTCAGCAACACCCTGCAATCCCTCCTCCTCCTGGGGACCCTCGCCCTGCTCCTTGGCGTCTTGGCCTGGATCCTCGGCGGGCCATCCTTGATGACCCTGACCCTCGCCGGGGTTGCCGGACTCTACCTGGCGAACCCCGTAGCATCGCCGCGGCTGGTGATGTCCCTCTACCGGGGCCGCTGGCTCGACCCCGCGGAGGCGCCCCAACTCTACGGGATCCTGAAAGAGCTGGCACGTCGCGCCGACCTGCCCTGGGTGCCCCGCGTCTTCTACATCCCTTCGCAGGTGATGAACGCCTTTGCCACGGGTAGCCGGGAGGACGCCGTGGTCGCCATCTCCGACGGCCTGCTGCGCGGCCTGGCGCCGCGGGAGCTGACCGGGGTCCTGGCCCACGAAGTGGCCCATATCGCCAATGGGGACATCCAGGTCATGGCCTTTGCCGACATGGTGAGCCGGATCGCGAGCCTGCTCAGCCTGACCGGCCAGATTGCGCTGGTCCTCAGCCTGCCCCTGGCGCTGGTCGGCGGGGTCGAGATGCCCTGGCTGGGGGTCTTGATCCTGCTCTTCGCCCCGACCTTGAGCGCCCTGGTACAGCTCGCGCTCTCCCGCAACCGCGAGTACGACGCCGACCTCGGCGCCGCGGAGCTGACCGGCGACCCGGTCGGGCTGGCCTCCGCCCTGCAGCGGCTGGAGCGTGCCCAGGGCCGCCTCTGGGAGCGGATCCTGATGCCGGACTGGCGCATCCCGGACCCGTCCCTGTTGCGCTCCCATCCCGACACCGCGGAGCGCATCGCCCGCCTCCTAGAGCTGCAAGGGGACTTGGGTGCGCGGGCTGACGAGCGCCAGCGGCACTGGCCCCCAGGCGCGGCCGGGCATCTCGACGCCCCAGGCTGGACAAGGCCGGTGCAACCACGACGGCACCTGCTCGGCCCCTGGTACTGAGGCGGGAGCGGCCCCGTGGTTACTCGAACTGGACCTTGACCCCCAACTTGTAGCCGACGCCCCGCACCGTATCGATCAGGCGCGGGGCCGAGGGGTCCGCCTCGATAGCTCATAGGCTTCCAGATCCAGACGCCAGCCGGCGAAGGACGCGACCGCGCCTGCCGACTCCTGCCTTGCCTGGGTCGAGGCAGAGGTGCGCCTCAGCACGCTGCGCACCCGTGCAAGCAGCTCGCGCTCGTTGAAGGGCTTGGTGACGTAATCGTCGGCACCAAGTTCCAGCCCGACCACCTTGTCCGTCGCGTCGGCCTTGCCGGTGAGGATCAGGATGGCGACATCCGAGGTCGCCCGCAGCTCCCGGGCCAGGGTGAATCCGTCCGCATCGGGCAGGGACAGATCGAGGATGACCAGCCTTGGCGATGGGGACATTGGCCTGGTCGTACCACTCTGAAGTGTTGTAGGCGGCGTACTCGCCCGTCTTGGCGTTGAACTGGACGGGGAGGACGTAATGGCTCGGACCGATCTTGGTGATGTAGAGCTGCTTCCACTGCGCCTCGCCGTTGAGGATGCGGCCGTTGTTGTCGGCATCCGCCACGGTCGGGTTCTGCACGGCCGAGCCCCCGAGGGCGTAGGCAATGGCGTACTTGGCCGTGCCGATCTGGATGTAGGGGCCCAGGGTGGCGTTACGGCCAAGGACGGGGGCATTGGCACCGAAGGCCGCAAAGGCCTCACCGCCCGGGAGGCTGGTGATGGGGAAGACCCCGCCGTCGAAGAACTCGGAGCGGCCCGACTTGTTGCCGTCGTTGATGTAGCTGGACTCGCTGGAGCCGGACATGAGGATCTGCTGATGCGCCGTCTGCACCCATCCCTCATGCTTGCCCAGGTGGCAGCCACTGCCGCAGACGGCCTCACCCACATCGGTTGCGGCCGCTTGCGCAGGCCCGCAAAGCGTCACGGCCGACAGGAGCAGACTGGCCCAGGCGAGTGCCTGCCAGCCGCTGCCGGTTCTTAAGCGGTGCATAACCCCTCCTCTACGGTAAAAAAAAAGCCCCCTGCGAGACCCCGAGCCGCCCACGGCAGGGGCCGCCTCGTCTTGGTGACGGGTGGGTGCGGGCAAGAAAAGGGGCGCGCCGCTGGTTCGTCGGTGTTATACAGCGCGTGCTTCCTGTCTGGGCAGACCGGCGGTCTGTGCCGCCGTTTGTCCCAAATCGCATCCCTTCAAGGACACGCCGAGTGGTTAGACCCCTCCGCTGTCGGTGACACATAGATAGAGAACGATGAGATGCCAATCACATTTTTCTATCAGGGGGAACTGACAATTGTCATTGCTGCATCCCGAAGCTCGTTTGCCAGGGAACCGCCTCGTGACAACCAGGTACCGGCTCGTCGTCTGCGACCTCGACGGCACCCTTCTGACCCCTGACCACGCGCTAGGGGACTACACCCGTTCCGTCCTGGCCCGCCTGCCCGGTCTGGGGGTTGAGCTGATGCTCGCCTCGGGCCGCCACGGTCGCGACCTCCTGGGGCTCAGGGCCGAGCTCGGCACCGACGCCTGCCTGATCTCCGCCAATGGGGCGGCGGTGCACGATGCTCAGGGCCGGCTCATCCGTCACCACGCCCTGGACCCTGGCTGTCTTGAGTTCCTGCTCGGCGATCCGCTCTTCGAGGGGCTGCACAAGAATCTCTACCGCATCGACGACTGGGTGGTGGAGCGCCCGGAGCCGAGGCTGCTGCGCTACCACCAGGCGTCGGGCTTCGGCTACCGGGTAGCGGACTTCTCAACCCTAGACGCCCAGCCCGTGCTCAAGGTCTTCTTCTACGGCGACCACCAGCGCCTGGCCGCGCTGGAAGGGATCGTCCGGGACCGCTGCGCCGGACGCGTCGGTACGACCTTCGCCTTACCCATGACCCTGGAGGTCATGGCCGCAGGCGTCTCCAAGGGAGCTGCCCTGAAGGGGATCCTGGCCGAGCGGGGGCTGGACCCGAGCGGGGTGATCGCCTTCGGAGATGCCCTGAACGACCTGGAGCTGCTCAGCTACGCGGGCAAGGGCGTGGTCATGGGCAATGCCGATCCGCGCCTGAAGGCCGCGCTGCCCGAGTGTGAGGTGATTGGGAGCCACGCCGAGGAGGCGGTGGCGCGCTACCTGGACGCCATGCTCGGCGCCGACGCCTGAGAACGCCCCCCGTGCATCCAACGGCGCCTCAACGCGGTGCCGTGGCCTGCGGCTGGTCCTGGCTCGGCCCGCGCCGATCCAGGTAGTCCATAACCTGGTCGATCTCGGCCGCCTTGGCTGGGGCCAAGCGCCGCGCCTCGCCCAGGGCGGCGCGCGCCAGGGCATCGTCCCCGCTGTGTAGATAGGCGACGGCCATGCCCAAGAAGGCATCGGCGTTGTTGGGGTCGACGGCCAGGGCGTTGCGGAAGTCCTGGATGGCCGCGCTGTAGTGCTGTTGCAGAAGCCTGGCCCCGCCGAGGCGGGTATGGGCCTTGGTCGACCTGGGGTCGGCCGCCACGGCCCGCTCCAGGATCGCGACGGCCTCCGCGGCCTTGCCCTGCGCGAGCTCGGCCTCGGCCGCGGCGATCAGCGCCGCGACCCTCCCAGCATCTGGCGCAGCATCTGGCGCCGCATCGGGCGCGGTATCGGGCGTCGCGCCCCGGGGCTCGGGCGCGAGGCCTGCCGCGGGCGTGCCCTCGGCCGCGACGAACACCGAGACCGACAAGAGGGACGCGAGTAGCGCCGCCAGGAACGCCGCAGGGCGCTTCGATCGTTCAACCATGGGTCAGCCTCTGGATCATCGTTGGGGCAGGCGATGCAGACGCCGGGATCGCGGCGGGGCGCCGCTCGTACCTGCCCGGGCTAGGGAAACAAAGACCCCCGCGGGACCTGCCCGCGGGGGTCCGGTTGGGCCGCAACCCTCAGCCTACTTCAGGGCGCCCTTGCCGTAACGTTCCTCGAAACCCTTCTGCACCTTCTCCAGGGCCTCCTTGCTCAGGCCGTTGAAGTACCAGTCATGCCCCTCGATGGGCTTGAAGTATTTGACCAGCAGCTCGTCGGCGAACTTCTCGTTGCCGTCCTTCTTGTGCACCACCTCTTTGAGCTCGGGGATCCACTCGAAGTAGGTGTTCTTGGCCACGTCGTAGATGCCGTGCCACCAGGTGTAGTCGGGGCCGTTCATGGAGGCGCCATGACGGGCACGGCGGCCCTCGTGGTGCCAGATCTCCCACCAGGTCCACTCGATCTTCTCGTCGAAGGGGGCCGGGGTGACGTAGCCCTTTGCCTTCAGCTCATCCATGATGGCGGCGATGGGCTTGGCGAACTTCTCGTTGTAGAGATCGACCACGGCGTCGAACTGCGCATAGTGTCCCTCGACCACCGACGTGGCATGGCAGCCATAGCAGATGTTCTCCATCTTGCCGCGGCGGTCCTTCCAGGTCAGGACCTCGACCACCTTGGAGCCCTTGGCCTCGGCGCCAACCGCGGGGATCTCCTTGCCCTCGGGGACGTCGAACTCCTCGCCGTTCTCCAGCCGCACCAGGTTGATCTTGGTGGAGATGGGCGGACGCAGGGTCCAGGAGATGCGGTCGCCCACGTCATGGGTCTTACCCTCGTCCGGGCCGGCGCTCATGTGGCAGGTCGCGCAGGTGGGGGCGGCCGAATAGTCCACGCCGGCGACCCACTTGTCGGACCCAAGGTTCATCTCGTCGACCTTGGCGCGGTAGATGATGCCGTGCTTGGACTCGTTGTAGACCTCGATCTGCGGATGGTCGGGGCCGACGTGGCACTTGCCGCAGGTGTCCGGCGTGCGGGCCTGGGCGCGGGAGAAGCGGTGGCGACCATGGCAGGCCGTGCAGGAGCCGTTCGACCCGTCTGGGTTCATGCGTCCGATGCCGGTGTTCGGCCAGGTCCCGGGTTTGGGGCGGCCCTTGTTCTTGCCCTCGGTGAAGAACTCGAGCGTGGCGCCGTGGCACTGCTTACAGCCCGCGTTCACGGCCGCAGGACCGCCCACCACCTCGCCGAGAAGGTTGTCCAGCGAGGCCAGGATCTTGCCGGCATGGGCGTGATGGGACCCCTCCATCTCCTGGTACTCGGTCTCGTGGCACTTGGAGCAGTCCTTGGGGGTCACCACGATGGAGATGAGCGCCTCCTCGTGCAGGAAGGCGTCCTTGTCACCCTCCTTCGCCTCGTGGCAGTCTAAGCAGTTGACGCCGTTCTGGCCGTGCTGGCTGCGGTTCCATTCCCAATACAGCCCGGGGTTCTCGGTCATGTGGCAGTCGATGCATTCCTGCCCCTTGGGCTTGCCCCAGTCCTGGCCCATCTTGCCAGCCGGCCGCGCTGCGGATGCAGGCCCGGCCTGGACCACAAGGAATAGACTGGCCAACGCGCCTGCCAGCAGCGTCGTCAGCCGTAGTCGGCTGGTTTGTCTCATTGCGCTCTCCTCTCGTTCGGTGTGGGCGGTCCTCGCGGCCCCCGGCGGGCCCAAGGGGCTCGTTGGCGGTCACACGAGACGGGCCGTCCATCCGGTCAGGGCACGGTGGGGCAGCCGCGACGTCGCGCCGGCTACCCTGCCCGGAGTGCGGGCGCCGAACCTTGATTCGGCTCAAGGATCACCCAGCGGCAGGGCGGGCGATTGACATTCGTCAACAGCGACACCGGCGCCCGGCCTGAGGGCCGGGCCAGCGACCATCGAGCGAAATCAACCGCGACGGGTGAGGGAACCCTGCCGCGGCTCGATGGTCTTTAAGGGCGCTTTTTTCTGCGGCAGGGGGCACCTTGAGCCGCCCCTTGCCCGTCCTTTACGAGAACAAGAGAGGTACCCATGATCGAGGTCCAGGGGTTGACGCGAAGCTACGGCGACCTGCGCGCCGTCGACGAGGTCTCCTTCGCCATCGGCCGCGGCGAGGTCGTCGGCCTGCTCGGCCATAACGGCGCAGGCAAGACCACCATCATGAAGATGCTCACCGGCTTCCTCGAGCCGGACTCGGGCGAGATCCGTATCGACGGGCTGGATATCGCCGCCGACCGCCGCGCCGTGCAAAGGCGTATCGGCTATCTGCCGGAGAACTGCCCCCTCTATCCGGAGATGACCGTCATCGACTACCTGGACCACCAGGCGGCGCTGCACGGCCTCGGACCCCAGGAACGGCCGGCGGCCATCCGCCGCGCCCTGGAGCGCACCGAGCTGACCGCCAAGGGGACGGTCCCCATCGCGACCCTGTCCCGCGGCTACCGCCAGCGTGTGGGTGTCGCCCAGGCCATCCTGCACGAGCCGGCCATCCTGATCCTGGACGAGCCGACCAACGGGCTCGACCCCTCCCAGATCCAGCACATGCGCGACCTGATCCGCGATCTCGCGCAGAGCGCCACCCTCATCATCTCCACCCACATCCTGCAGGAGGTGGAGGCGGTGTGCGACCGGGTGCTGATCCTGCGCGCCGGGCGGCTGGCGCTCGATGCCCGCCTGGCGGACCTGAGCACCAGCAACCGCCTGCTGGTCACCCTCGACCGCCCGCCGGCGGAGGTCGGTCCGCTCCTCGGCGGCCTGTCCGGCGTTGCGGCCTGGTCGGTCCTGGATGCGCAGGGCGCACGCCGCCGTTATGCCCTGGACACGGAGGATGCCGATGCCGCTGCGCCGGCCCTGGCCCGCGCCGTAGCGGACGCCGGCTGGGCCCTCTACGCCCTGCAGCCCGAGGGCCGCGACCTGGAGGGCCTGTTCCGGGAGGTGAACCTCAACCCCGGCGCCCCGGCCTCCGGCCTGGGCGGGGAGGCGGCCCGTGTCTGACATCCTGCAGATCGCCCGGCGGGAGCTCGCGAGCTTCTTCGGCTCGCCGGTGGCCTACCTGTTCATCGGCGCCTTCCTGGCCGCCACCCTGTTCACCTTTTTCTGGGTCGAGACCTTCTTCGCCCGCAACATCGCCGACGCGCGGCCGCTCTTCGACTGGATGCCCATCCTGCTGATCTTCCTGGTCGCGGCGCTCACCATGCGCCTGTGGAGCGAGGAGCGGCGCGCCGGCACCCTGGAGACCCTGCTGACCCTGCCGGTCTCCGCCCCCAAGCTGGTGCTCGGCAAGTTCCTGGCTGCCATGACGCTGGTGGCGGTCGCGCTCGCCCTCACCCTGCCGCTTCCGATCACCGTCTCCCTGCTCGGTCCCCTGGACTGGGGCCCGGTCATCGGCGGCTATCTGGCGACCCTGCTCCTTGCGGCGGCCTATGTGGCCATCGGCGTCTTCGTCTCGGCCCGCACCGACAACCCCATCGTCAGCCTGATCGGCACGGCCCTGGCGTGCGGGGTCTTCTATCTCATCGGATCGGGGACCATCGCCGGGCTGCTCGGCCACCGCGGGGCCGAGCTGCTCCACCTGCTGGGCAGCGGCTCCCGCTTCGAGTCCATCGCCCGCGGCGTCATCGACCTGCGCGACCTGTACTTCTATGTGAGCGTGGTCGGCATCTTCCTCGCGCTCAATGTCTACGGGCTGGAGCGCCTGCGCTGGGGCCGGCCAGGCCAGGCCTCGGCCGTCAATGCCCGCACCCACCGCCGCTGGGGCTGGATCGTGGGGCTGCTCGCCGCCAACCTGGTGGCGGGCAATCTCTGGTTGCAGCAGATCGGCTGGGCACGCGCCGACCTCACCCAGGGCCGGATCTACTCCGTCTCCGAGACCACCCGCACCTATCTGGGGCAGATCCAGGAGCCGCTGCTGATCCGCGGCTACTTCAGCGCCCAGACCCATCCCCTGCTGGCACCCCTGGTGCCCCAACTGCGCGATCTGCTGCGGGAGTACGAGGTCGCCGGGGCCGGCAAGGTCCGCGTCGAGATCGTCGACCCCATGGAGAGCCCGGACCTGGAGCGCGAGGCTGGCGAGCGCTACGGCATCCGCCCCGTCGCCTTCGAGACGGCCAGCAAGTACCAGGCCGGCGTGGTGAACTCCTACTTCGACATCCTGGTGCAGTACGGAGACCACTTCGAGCACCTGGGCTTCCGCGACCTCATCGAGGTCAAGGGGCGGGGCGAGGGGGAGCTTGACGTGCGCCTGCGCAACCCGGAGTACGACCTCACCCGCACCATCAAGAAGGTGCTCTATGGCTGGCGCGGGGGCGGTGACATCTTCTCCGGGCTGGCCAGGCCCGCCACCCTGCACGCCTACATCTCCGACCCGGCGAAGTTGCCCCCGCCCCTGCCCGCCCTGGCCGAGGACCTGCGCTCGGTCCTCAAGGAGCTGGCCCAGGCGTCCCACGGCCGGTTCGACTTCACCGTGCAAGACCCAGACGCCGACGGCGGGGCGCTCGGCAAGGAGATCAGCCAGCGCTACGGCTTCCAGCCCCTGGTCCTGGGGCTCCTGGATCCGAGGCCGTTCTGGTTCTACCTGGTCCTGGAGTCGGGCGGCCAGGCGGCCCCCATCCCCCTGCCGGAGGAGACCAGCAAGGCTGGGCTGAAGCGGGCCATCGAGGCCGGCATCAAGCGTCTCGCCCCCGGCTACCTCAAGACCCTGGCCATCTACACCCCGCCGGAGGGTGGCGGCTTTCCCGGCATGGGGGCCATGGGCGGTGCGAGCTTCTCGGCCCTGAAGGACGGGCTGAAGGGCAGCGTGAGCCTGCGCCAGACCGACCTCAGCGACGGCCGGGTCCCAGGCGACGCGGATCTGCTGCTGGTGGTGCAGCCCGAGTCCTTCAGCGAGCGCCAGGTCTTCGCCGTCGACCAGTTCCTCATGCAGGGCGGGACCGTCATCCTGGCCGCCTCGCCCTACCACGTCGAGCTGGGCGGGCGCGCCATCGACGCCAGGCCACAGCCCACCGGGCTCGAGGACTGGCTCAGCCACCAGGGCCTGAGCCTCACGCCGGCCATGGTGCTCGACCCGCAGAACACCCCCTTCCCCATCCCCGTGGCGCGCAACCTTGGCGGTTTCCAGGTCGAGGAGATCCGTATGCTGGACTACCCCTACTTCCCGGACCTGCGCGGCGACGGCCTGGGTCAGGACCCCGGCATCGCCGCCGGGCTGGGACAGCTCACCCTCAACTGGGCGTCCCCCATCACCGTCGACGCCGATAAGCAGCAGGGCCGGACGGTGACCGAGTTGCTGCGCTCCTCGCCCCGCGCCTGGACCAGCGACAGCGCCGACATCCAGCCGAACTTCGAGCGCTACGGCGATCTCGGCTTCCCGGTCGGCAAGGACCAGGGCACCAAGCGGCTCGGCATCATGGTGGAGGGGCGCTTCCAGTCGCTGTTCGCCGGCAAGCCCTCGCCGCTGCTTGCCAAGGCGGAAGAGGACGCGCCCGCCGCGGAGGATGCCAAGGACGAGTCAGACGAGGCCGATGCCCCTGAAGCGGCTGCAAAGGAGCCCAGGTCGAAGGCCGAGGACCAGACGCCGAAGCTCACACCGGTCCTGGACAGCTCCCCCGCCTCGGCGCGGCTGATCCTGATCGGCTCGGCGAGCTTCCTGACCGACGCCGCGATCAGCCTGGCCACCCAGGCCACCCAGACCGTCTACACCAAGCCCATCGAGCTGATCCAGAACGCGGTGGAGTGGTCCCTTGAGGACCGCGGCCTGCTCGCCCTGCGCGGCCGGGGCCAGTACAGCCGCCTGCTCATCCCGCTCAGCCAGGACAGCCGGATGACCTGGGAGTACCTCAACTACGGCGCAGCCCTGGCGGGGCTCGCCCTGGTCTATCTGCTCCACCGGCGCGCCCGCCGCCGGCGGCGCCAGTACTACGACGCGGTCCTGACCGCGGGGAGGACCTGACCATGCACGCGACCACCATCGCCAATCCCCGGGGCAAGACCCCCGGATCGGGTTGGATCCTAGTGCTCGCCGGCCTCTTGGCCGTCCAGATCGCCCTGGCCCTGTACCTCGTGCTGCGGGGTACGGGGGTGGGCTCGACGGAACGCGACGCGCCGCTCTTGACCTTCGCGCCGGGCCAGGTCCAGCGCATCCGCATCGAGCACCGGGGCTCCGAGCCCATCGTCCTGGAGCGCACCGACAAGGGCTGGCAGATCCAGTCCCTGGCCGGATTCCCGGCCGCCAAGGGGCGGGTCGACACCCTGCTGGAGCGCCTCAACGGGCTCAAGCGCGGCCTGCCGGTGGCCACGTCCCCGGAGTCCTTGGCCCGGCTCAAGGTGGCCGATAGCGACCACGAGGGACGCCTGACCCTGGAGGCCGGCGGCAAGGAGCTCGCCGTGCTCTACCTGGGCGACTCCGCCGGCGTGCGACGCCAGTACGTGCGCGCCGCCGACGACGGGGCCGTGTATGAGGCCGGGCTCAGCCCCGCCGACATCCCGGCCAAGGCGGACGACTGGGCCGACCGGGCCCTGCTGACCCTGGACGAAGGCGACATCCAGCGCATCGAGCTGCCTGGCCTCAGCCTGGAGAAGGCGGACGGCGGCTGGCAACTGGCGGACCGCAAAGAGGGCGAGACCCTTGACCAGGCCAAGGCCGCCGACCTGGCGCGGCGCCTCGGCAGCCTCAGCTTCGTCTCCGTCCTGGGCACCGAGGACAAGCCAGAGTACGGCCAGGACGCCCCTGCCCGCGAGTGGCGGATCGGCCTCGCCTCCGGGGATACCCTAAGCTACCGGCTTTCAAGGCTGAAGACCGCACCGGCCCAGACCCCTGCCCTTGGCTCCGCCGAGTCCCCGGCCGAGCCTAAGCCGACGGGGCCAGACTGGTACGTCCTCAAGGTGTCGCACCAGCCCTACTATCTCAAGGTCGCGAGCTACACCGCCGAGGCACTGTTGGGGACACAGCGGGACGGGCTGCTCGTCAAACCTCAGGCCGCCGCGGCAGCCGCGGGCACCGAGGGCGGGAGCGCGGAGCGGGCAGCGACAACACCACCCGCGTCCCCACCGGCACAACCGGCCGAGACGCCCCCCGCCGCGCCCGCCCCGGGCGGCCAGTGAGGCAGTGAAGGGACGGCCGCCGGCACTTGCCCCAGGTGGGGGACCCGCGGCCGTCCCCCTTGCCACCCTCTCGCGGCTTCATTCAGCCGTCAGCCGGCGGGCAACCCGCCGAGCCCGGCGTGGTCGGCAGTGGGACGTTGTCCTGCGTCGGACGCGGCGATCCTATTGACCCTCCCGGCCCTCTTTTCGCTCAACTCCAACGCGCAGACGGATTGGCGGAACGTCGCGCCGAGAGCGCCATCCAATGCGCCCTCTCCCTCCGGGAGTGGGCCCGACAGAGGATGGCCAACACGCCTCTGATGTCCGCCAGACGGGACCTTCGACCCGGTCATCTGCGACGCCCTGTGCAAGGTCAAAGACGCCCGAGCTCAAGGGCGTCAAGGGCAACCCGGAGATCGCGGATTGCCCCTGTCTCGCCTCAGTGCTGCGCTGACAGCCATGCAGGGCGGCTTCCAAATCTGGCGCACCACACTGGCCCTCAACCTGGCCACAGGGGCCAGCCGCGGGGACCCATGAGGCGGAACCGTCGCCGCACCGCACCGACGGCCCGACTCGCACCCGCTGTTGCGCGGCGTCCCTGGCCCCGTTAGCATGTTGCAGATATGCTGCACCCCATCCTCGCAGAGCGAGCGGTCCCCTCCGCCATCGCTCCCAGTCCCAAGGCTCGCCTGTCACAGCACGCCTCCATCACCTGCCGCGGGACCCGGCCCGAGCGGGGGATTCAGGCCACTGGCCGGCCGAGGTTGCGGCTGAGGCAAGCGCTGACGTACTCGACTTGTCCTGCGCCGACCAGGATGCCCTTCCGGTGTGACCCGCCGAAGCGACTGGCAATGAAGGCCGAGGGACACCGCGGCTTGCGCGTCCGTGCGCATTCCTGGTCAGCATGGGCCATCCGTCAGCGGTTCCTGAGCGCGGCGGCCTTGGTACCGGGGGGCGGTCAATGACCGGCCAGGGTCCTAAGACACTGCGCACCATCCAGGCCCTGCGTGCGCTCGCCGCCGGGGCCGTGGTCGTCCACCACGTCCTCTTCATGCTCGGGCACAACGCCGGCTATTCCTTGTCGATCTCCAGTGTCGGCGCCAGCGGTGTCGATCTGTTCTTCGTCATCAGCGGCTTCATCATGGTCTATACGAGCCATGATGCCTTCGGAACGCCCAGGGCGTCCGCCTCGTTCCTGCGCCGCCGCGCCATCCGGGTCGTCCCCATTTATTGGTTCTATACGACGGTCGTCGTCCTCCTGCTCGCCTTCGCACCCGGGCTTTTTGCCAAGACCCAGTTCGATTGGCACCACGTCCTCTCCTCATACCTCTTCCTGTTATCGGAAAACAGCGCGGGTCAGATCGGCACCGTCATGCAGACCGGGTGGACGCTCTGTTTCGAGGTCTACTTCTACCTCATCTTCGCCCTCCTCCTGAACCTGCCGCGGCGCGCCTTCCTGGGCGTATCCGGCGCCCTCTTCGCGGCGGGCATCGCCCTCGGCGCGGGAGCCCGGCCGGCGCCCTGGGTGACGGTGGCGACGGACCCGCTGCTGTTCGAGTTCTATTTCGGGGCGGTGACGGCCTTCCTGTTCCTGAACGGCTTGGTCCTGCCGCGCCTGGTGGCGGCCGCGGCGGTGGTGCTGGGGATCGCCACCATCGTCTTGACGCGGGAGGTCGACCTGGGGGTCTGGACGCGCACCCTGTGCTGGGGCCTGCCAAGCGCTGCCCTGCTGCTTGGGGCCATCTCCCTTGAGCGTGCTGGGCTCAAGGTGCCGCGGCTGTTGGTTGCGCTCGGCGACAGCTCCTATAGCCTTTATCTGGTCCATCCCTTCGTCATACCGGCGGCAGGCAAGCTGTGGTCGGCCCTGAATCTCGGCGACCACGCGTCCCCAGCGATCCTGTTTGCCGTCGCCTTCTCCCTCGCGCTGCTGGCGGGGCACGCCTCCTACCGGGTGATCGAGAAGCCCGTCACCCGCTGGCTGCTGCGGACCTGGAAGAGCCCCGCCAGACCCGCCGATCCCGTCATCACCCCGAAGCTGGTCGCCGCCAACGATCAGCCCTGACCCAAGCCGTCTGCCACGCTCAGCCGCCGTCCCTGGCCCTTCCCTGGGTCACCCGAGGAGCCTGTATTGAGCAAGATCGAGAACATCCAGGCCCTGCGGGGTATTGCCGTGCTGCTCGTGATCTGCATCCATGCCCTCAATGTCGAGCAGAAGTACGGCGGCGCCCAATCCCTGCTACCCGACTTTCTCCAGTTCGGCATGGCGGGCGTGGATCTGTTCTTCGTCATCAGCGGCTTTGTGATGGTCACGGTGACGCGCGGCAAGTTCCAGAATCTGCGTCAGGCGCTGCGCTTCGCGTATCACCGCCTGGCGCGGATCTACCCGACCTATTGGTTCTACTCCCTGCTCCTCCTCGGCGTCTGGTTCGTCCGGCCCACCTGGATCAACGCCGCAGGAGGCAACCAGGTCGACTTCCTGGCGTCCTTCCTGCTCTTGCCATCGCATATCCTGCCGATGGTCGTGGTCGGCTGGACCCTGATCCATGAGCTGTACTTCTATCTGGTGTTCTCACTGCTCCTGCTGCTGGTGCCAGAGCGGCGGCTGGCACCCGCGGTCCTCCTCTGGGCGGGGGCCGTCTGGCTGGTGAACACCTACTCCCCTTCTCCAAGCCCCGCCGTCGCCGTCGCGGCCCATCCCCTGACCCTGGAGTTCATCGGTGGCTGCCTGACCGCCATCCTCTACTTCAAGTCGTCCGCCATCCTGAGGGCCGCCACATGGATCGGTCTGGCCTCGGCCGCTGCCGCCGTCTCATTCTGCGCCTTCCTTTACTACCAGCATGTCACCGGATCCATCGTGCTCGCCGATTGGTGGAGGGTGGCCATCCTGGGCCTGCCGGCCGTCCTGGTGGTGCACGGCCTGGCCAACGCCGAGCGCCATGGCTACGTCCTGCCGACGGCCTTGATCCGCGTCGGTGACGCCTCTTACTCGATCTACCTGTCCCATGTCCTGACCCTCAGCGCAGCGGGTCGCATCTGGTCGCTGTTTGCCCTGGACTCGGTCATCGACAACTGGGTGATGGTGCCAGCGCTCTTCGGGCTCGTGCTCCTGGTCGGCTTCCTGAGCTACCGGCTGGTGGAGAAGCCGTTGCTCGACCTCACCCGACGGCTTACGTGATGACGCGGGCCAGGCTTCGGACGGGGTCTTGCCTAAGCCTGGGGTGCCCGGCAGACTGGATCAATCAGGATTCGCGCAATCCCGACGTCCTGGCCTCCCGCGTCAGGTGCCCTGCCGATCGAGACGCCAGCCCGGACGCCGGCCGACGTCCAAGGAGATCCGCATGCAGACCCGCCTTCGCGAGACCCTTGCCGCCCACTTGGAGGTGATCCGAGGGCTCGATGCCATGCTCCCCGAGGTCGAGCGCCTGGCGGATCGAGCGACCCTCTGCCTGCGCTCGGGCGGCCGCATCTTCTGGATGGGCAACGGCGGCAGCGCCGCGGACTGCCAGCATCTGGCGGCCGAGCTGGTGGGGCGGTTCGAGCGCGACCGCCCTGGGCTTGCCTCCATCGCGCTGACGACCGACACCTCCATCCTCACCTCGGTAGGCAACGACTATGGGTTCGAGCGCATCTTCGCCCGCCAGGTCGAGGCCCTGTGCGGCCCTGCGGACCTCCTGATTGGCCTGTCCACGTCGGGCAACAGCCGCAATGTACTGGCTGCCCTGGATGCTGCCGCGCCCCGCGGGACCTTCCGGGTCGGGCTCTCCGGCGGCAGCGGCGGTCAGCTCCGCGACAAGACCGACCTCTGTCTGGTCGTCCCGTCCGCCAACACCGCGCGCATCCAGGAGGCCCATATCCTCATCGGGCACATGCTCTGCGACCTGGTGGAGACGGCCCTGGCCGAGGGGCGCGGCCGGGGAGCAGAGGCCTCGGGGCCTGGGCGCCCTTCCCACCCCTGAGCAGGGAGTCAAGCATGTTCCAGTCGCTGCAAGCCGTGGTCGAAGCCTTGCGCGGGGGGCTCGCCCGGCGGCGCGTGCTGGTGGTGGGCGACGTCATGCTCGACCGCTACCTCTGGGGCCGGGTCAGCCGCATCTCCCCCGAGGCGCCGGTCCCGGTGCTCCACCTGGAGCGCGAGACCGATGCCGCCGGGGGCGCGGCCAACGTCGCCCGCAACCTGGCCGGCCTGGGTCTCCAGGTGGCCCTGGCCGGTGTCACCGGAGACGATGCCGGGCGGACGCAGCTCCTCGCGCGCCTCGCCGCGGACGGGATCGACACCGCCGCCCTGCTCCCCGCCGCCGACCGTGGGACCGTCACCAAGACCCGGGTGATCGGCGATCACCAGCAGATGCTGCGCATCGACCAGGAGCGCGCCCTGCCCCTGACCGCCGCCGACCGGGAGCGGTTGCTGGCCTGCGTCCTGCCCCGGATGTCCGGGCAGGACGCCCTGGTCCTGTCCGACTATGCGAAGGGGGTGCTCGGTGCCGAGGTCTGCGCGACCCTGATTGGCGCGGCCCGCGGCGCTGGGGTCCCCGTGGTGGTGGACCCCAAGGGAAAGGACTTCTCCAAATACGCGGGGGCCACCCTCATGACCCCCAACCGCGCCGAGCTGGCCCTGGCCACGGGGACAGACCCCCAGGATCACGACGCCTTGCTGGAGGCGGGGGCCAGGCTGCGCCGGGACCTCGGGCTGGAGCTCTTGGCCTTGACCCTGAGCGAGCAAGGCATGGTCCTGCTCGACCAGGACGGTCGGCATGACATCCCGGCGGTGGCCAGAGAGGTCTTCGACGTCTCCGGCGCCGGCGACACCGTCATCGCCACCATCGCGGCCGGGCTCGCCGCCGGGCTCGGCCACCTGGACACGGCACACCTGGCCAACCTCGCCGCCGGCGTGGTGGTGGGCCGCGTCGGAACCTCGGCCATCACCCGCACCGACCTTCTGGCGGCCATCGGCAATGAGCAGGCGCTGGAGCAGGGGGCCAAGGTCCAAAGCCTCCAGGGCCTCCTGGAGCAGGTCCGGCTGTGGCGCGCCAAGGGTGAGCGGGTGGTCTTCACCAATGGCTGTTTCGACCTGCTCCACGTCGGCCATGTCACCTATCTGGAGCGCGCCCGCCGTTACGGCCATCGCCTGGTGGTGGGGCTCAACACGGATGCCTCGGTGCGGGGCCTCAAGGGTCCCGATCGGCCCCTGATCCGGGAGGACGACCGGGCCCGGGTCCTCGCGGCCCTCGCCTCGGTGGACGCGGTGGTCCTGTTCGACGAGGCCACACCGCTGCGGCTCATCGAGGCGTTGCGTCCAGACGTCCTCGCCAAGGGGGCGGACTACCGGGAGGAGGACGTGGTGGGCGCCGCCGAGGTCAAGTCCTGGGGCGGGCGGGTGGTGCTGGTACCCCTGGTCGAGGACCGCAGCACCAGCGGGATCATTCGGCGCATGCAGGGCGGGGGGGCCTCCGACTAGCCGCGCCGCCGTCGAGTTGGCGGCGGCTCCCTGCGCCGCATCGGCCATCCGGTCTTGCCACGGCCTCAGATGAAGAGCGTCAGGACGCCCGTGTAGCCATACAGCCTGTCCTGGGAGATCTCCCCGTTGGCGTAAAAGCCCACCAGCGGAAAGTCCCCGAGCTCCGCACGGATCAACCCAAGCTCCGCCGAGTCCTCGCCGAACAGGTTGATGCCGCGCCCCAGGCAAGAGACATAGATCCCGCCGCGTGGCGTCCCCTCCAGACCGCGCCGGATGACGCCCAGCATCCGAATCAGATCCGCCTGGGCAGACTCACGGTCGCGGCGGCAGAAGAGGATGGGGTCGCCCTCCCCCACCGCCTGGCCAATGGCGAGCAGGCCGCGGTTCGGGTCGATCCCGACCAGGTTGCGGACCAGATAGTCCCCGGTGTCGGACCCGGGGATAGGCAGCCCGGCGAAGATGAAGCCTCCGATGCGCGACAGGTCCTCGGCCAGTTGCGGGCCTAGGTCGGCCTTGAGCACCTCCAGCGCGGGATGGTCATCGAGCTCGATGAGGATGTTCCGCTTGGCGGCCGTGACCTGGTGGTGTGGACCCATGGGCGAGCAGCCCTGGGTCAGACGGGTGCGGATGGGGACCTGCTCCGAGAACAACACCCCGGAGACCCCGCCGCGGGTGACCCCATCGGCCAGGAAGCCGACCGCCTCCCGGGCGCTCGCCAGTCCGCCGACCAAGAACCCGGAGCTGGTGCGGCCGGCGAGCTGGCGCAGGATGTCCTCGAGGTCGGGCTGGGCCGGATCCGCATGGACCAGGGCCAGGTAGGGCGGGTGCTCGCGCATCCAGGCGCCGTGCTCGGCCTCGAAGGCGGCGCTGTCCCCGCTCAGGCCGGAAAAGACGCGAAAGGACCCCGGCGGGAATTCGCCGAGCATCACCGCCAGCGCCGGCTCCCCGTAGTATTCGACCCCGGTGGCACAGATCCCGACGCCAACGGTCCCGACCCAGTGCGGCACGCCGGTCGAGGTCTGTAACCGGTCGAGGATCAGGGCCAGGTCCTCCGACAATCCATCGGCGGCATAGACGAAGCCAAGATTGGCCGCGGCCGGCACGCTGCCGATCTGCGCGAGACAGGCGTCCACCGCCGCCTCCCAGTCTTGTGCCGCCGCATGCCCAAAGCGAAAGGCCGTCATGGATCCTGCTCCTCGCCTGTCAGCGTCTGCCCACGCACGCCAAGTTCCCACCCGCGGCACAGCCTACCTCAGGCCCCCGCCGCCCGATAGCCCGCTGCCCCTGCCCTGGGGCCCCGAGTCTGGCGGCACACAGGGCGGTGGCCCCGGCTCATCGCTCAGGTCCGGGAAGCGGTCCGCGGCCAGCCAGCGGCGGGCGACAGCGCCGAACACCCTGTCCCCAGTCACCCGATCGAGGGTATCCCCTTGACAGCATGGGCGCGCGCCATGTCCGGACAGCGCGGGAGACCGCTGGTCTTGGCGTCGCCGCTAAGGTCGGGTGGTCCACGCCCGCTGGGGCAAGCTGGCTCGGCCCTGGTTTCACGGCGCGGGGACGCTCCGCATCAGGACGGGCACCCGCCGGGGCATGCCACCCTCAGCGCCGGATGGGACGCAACTCGGCGTCGGCCATCCCAACCAGCAGGGCTCGGCCGTCCGGCAGCACGCGGAACTCCCCATAACGCGCCGCTTGCCACCGCTTGGCGTCGCCCTCCTCGAAGTACCAGGCATCGCTGACCAGGGTCCAGCCACCGCCCCTCAAGGTCAGCTCCAGCAGCAGCTCGTCCTCGGCCAGGGTCTCGCCAGGCTGGGCCAAACGCTGCAAGGTCGCCACACCACGCCCATCGCGCCGCGCGACAGCAAGGCGCGGCGCGCGGCGATCGCCGGCGCCCGCAGACCGGATCTCCGCCGGCATACGGAAGGCCAGCCGCATGTAGTCGCCCTGCATGAGGGAGCGCGGGTCCACTGGGCCCAGCTCGACGAACAGGGGCTGGCCATGCGCGATCAAGGTCTCCTTATCCCAGATCCCAATGTTGACCACCGCCAGGGTCGCGAGCAGGGTCAGGGCGATGGCCCAGCGGGTCTCGGGACCGCCGCGGCCCGTACCGCCAAGCGTGCTTGGAACGGCCCCTGCCCGGGGCGGCTGAGCCAGTACACCCAACCAGCCCAGGACGCCCAGGGCGACCCCGGTGCCGACCAGCACCATCGCCTTGGTCACCAGCGGCCATTGGAGCTGGTAGTAGAAGCTGCCGATGATCCACGCCGCCACCAGGGCGGCGACCACCGCCAGCCGCCAGCGATGGGTCGTCGCCGTCAGGACCAGGGCCAGCCAGACAGCCCCCAGGTTCGGCATGAACCAGGCCAGGCCCGCAAGCGCCAGGCCGACCGCCAGGACCCAGGCCCGCCGGAGCCCCGCCCAGCGCCAAGTCCCGTACAGGACCGCGATCAGGGTCAGCCCTGCCGAGGCGATGGAACGCCAGGACAGGCCGGTACCCCCCGCGAGCCCAGGGGTGAGCCCCTGCATCAGCTCCCGCCCCATGGGGTCCAGACTGGCGCCGACCAGGAAGGTCATGCCGCTGACCGAAGCCATGCCCACCAGCGCGCCGGTCAACCAACCGGCGCCGATGGGCTCCAGGGCGGCAGCAGCCCGAGTCCAGGTCCCGCGCCCGAACAGCAGCCATTGCACGCCAAGCCCGACCCACCAGGCCCCCAGGACCGCATGCAGGCCGAGCCAGGCGATGTCGCTCCAGGCGCCATGGTCCCAGGCGCGCCAGGACACCAGGGCGACGATGGACAGGCCGGCCGCCGCGGCACCGAGCAGGACGCGCAGCCACGGACGCGGGATGGCGGCGGCCAGGCCCAGGGCGATGATGGCCAGCCAGGCGGCACCGCCCCGCACCGAGAGGTCGTCAAAAAGGCCGAAGCCCAGACTGCCCAGCCCAACGAGCAGGGCCGGCACCGCAAGCTGCTCCACAAACAGCGGGACACCTCGCCCGCGCAGCATCACCACCGCCGCGGCCAGCACCAGGACGCCCACCAGGTAGGGACCGATCCCCTGGGTGAGCAGGTCCCCCAGCAGGATAGACACCACCCCGAGGAGCGGGATGGCGGCCAGCCAGGCCCCAAGGGCGGTCAGCAGCACCACAGGCCAGGGTCTGGCCTCGCCGGCCAGCAGCACGGCATCCGGGGGCAGCAGCCCCGCAGCGATGGCCCGCTGCACAATGGAGTCGAGGCGCGCGGCGCCCGCCTGGTCGGCCCTGCGCTGCCCCCCGGAGGTCCCAGACGAAGGCCCCAACCCAGCCCCAGGTGGCGGGGCGGAGCCCACCCCCCCGCTCACGCCGCACCTCCAGGGACTTGGTGCTTGGCGACCCGCAGGACGGCGCTGACAGAGCCCGCCAGCAGCCCCGCCGCCGCAATCCCCAGCGCAAACAATTGCAGGATGGGATCGCCCCCGTGCGCGTCGTGCAGCAGCAAATGACCCAGGCCCGCCACGAGCAAGGTATCGATACCCAGAACGACCGCGCTGAGCGCCCCGATGTCGAAGCCCCGCGGTGTGGCAAGGACGGCAGCGGCGGCGCCGAGGACCAGGACCCCGAGCCAGTAGCGGGGCGCCAGGCCGGCGGTGAAGAGTCCGGCTAGGGCACCCAGGGTGACCACGGTCACCGCAAGGGTAACGGCGGTGCGCAAGGAGAGGATCCCGGCCCCGGTCAAGGGCCTCAGGGCTGGGCTCAGGCCCAGGGTAAGAACCGCCGCCAGGAGCCAGGCCAGTGCGTGCACGCCCAGGTCATCGGGTCCGATCCGCCAGGGCGAGACGCCTTGGGCCTGGGTCCAGAGGGTGATCGCCGTCATGGCGACCAGGGCCCAGGGGGCCCATAGGACGTCGCTGCGCGCAGCCAAGCAGAGGGGCAGGCAAAGCCCGGCCCAGAGGGCGAACAGCTGCCAGGGGTCCGCGCCCGTCTGGTAGGTCTGTCCAAAAAAGGCGAGCAGGCCCCCGATGGCGAGCAGGGCTAGCAGAGCGAGGGCCGAGCGGGCACTCGGAAGCGCCAGGGCCCCAAGGCACAGGGTGAGCACGGCACCCTGGAGCACGGCGAACTGGCCCGGGCGTCCAAGGACGTCCCAGTTCGCGGCCACCCAGAGCACGAGCCCCAGGCCCGCGAGACCAGCAGCGAGGACCCCGACCCCGCGGGGCAGCCAGCCGGCCAGGGAGCCAGGCTCGGCGTTCAGACCGGCGAGCCGCTGCAGCTCGCGGGCGGCCCTGGGGTTAAGGCGGTACCTGGCCGCAAGGTCGCAGACCGCGCGATATGGGCTCACCGAGACCTCCTGGTGGAACGGGGTTGGGCTCTGGGGCACGCCGGTCACCGCGGCCGGGCAACGGGCGGCGGCGAAGTCCACGAGCGCCGCCGCCTAGCCCCTGACCTGAGCACCAGGCGGGTGTCCTCCCGCGCCGGCCCTTGGGAAGATAGCCGCGAAACGGGCGGCTGTGAACCTCTGCGCGGTCGGATGCCCAGGATCAAGTCCGGCACCGGCGCTGTCATCCGCAAGCGGACACAGGTCGCTGCCGATCCCCGACACTGGAGCCCCTGGACTGGACCGGGCAAACTGGCTGTCCCCTGCCGGATGTGCCAAGCTCACCGTGCGAAACGAGGGCCCGCGCCTGGCCTGCCGGCACAACCCGGCGCCCCATCTCCCCAGACACCCGCGAGGCGACGCCCATGGGCCATGACCGGACCTACGGCCGCGAAGAGATTCACTAGATGCTCTACCTCAGCGAGCGCCGCCCCCGTCCCACGGCGCCGGCGGGCCGCGCCCGCGCGGGCCACGCCATCAGCCAACATACCGAGCAGCGGGAGGACCCCTTCGACCGCCGGCACATCCGTCAGGATTCCGCCTTCTGCAGCCGCAAGGGCCTGATCCTGGCCGCCGAGGAGGCCTTGCATTCGACCCTGGCTCAACGGGAGCTGGCCAGGCTGAACGCCCGCGGGACCAACAGCTGCAGGATTCCGTTCCAGCTCTCCGCGACCAGGGGCAAGATCAAGGCAGACGTGGTCCTCAATCCGCTGGCGCAGATCGGCAACGCCCAGGTCCCGGCGCAGGGTCCAGCACGCGATCTGCAAGGCCTCCCCGTGAATTCCGTGCTCCTGATCATCGACAAGCTGGCGCCAGCCGCATCCTGGGCACACCTGCATATCCAGACGGCCGACCCTTATGACCTGGCCTCACCGAGCTAAGGCCCTGGCGCGAGGTGCGCGGGGGTACGGCCCGGATGGATCATCACCCGACGCCCGGCCGAGGCCGCCCGCCGCATGACCACGCGCATCTGCATCGTCCGCCATGGTGAGACCGACTGGAACCGCGACAAGCGCATCCAGGGGCACACCGATATCCCCTTGAATGCCACGGGCCGCGCCCAGGCCCTGGCCATGGCCTACAACGCCGGGCATCACCGCTTCAGCGCCATCTACAGCAGCGACCTCTGCCGAGCACTGGAGACGGCCCGTGTCCTCGCCGAGCGCGAGGGGCTGGAGGTCCGGGCGCTGCCTGCGCTGCGCGAGCGCCACTACGGCATCTTTCAGGGCATCACGGCGGCGGAGGGCGCGACGCTCCATCCGGCCGCACACGCCCTCTACAGCGCCCGCGATCCGCACTACGACTTCGAGACCGGCGAGAGCCTACTGGCCTTCGCCGAGCGGGTGACCGAGGGTGTCAACTGGCTGCTGCGCCACCATGGGGGCGAGACCCTCTGCGCCGTATGCCACGGCGGCGTGCTCGACATCCTCTACCGCAGGGCGACCGGCCGTCCGCTTCAGACCCAGCGCGACTTCGTCATCCCCAACTGCGCCCTGAATTGGTTCCGCTTCGACGCCCACGGCTGGCACCTGGAGAAATGGGCCGACCGGCATCACCTCACCCAGGTGTTGGTCGAGACCCCAGAATGACCTCCGCCGGCTGCTGGGTGGTGCTGATCCGCCACGGCCACACCGAGTGGAACCTCAGCAACCGCCTGACGGGATGGACCGACATCGCCCTGACCCAGGTCGGGCTCGACGAGGCGTCCGGAGCAGGTGCGCGACTGGCGGCCGCCGGCCTGCACTTCGACGAGGTCCATGTCTCGCGGCTGCGACGCAGCCATCAGACGGCACAGGCCCTGCTCGACGCCGCAGGCGCTGACCCCATCCCCATCGAGCGGACCTGGCGCCTCAATGAGCGCCACTACGGGGCACTTCAGGGCATGACCAAGCCGGAGATCCTGGCCATCTGGGGAGAGCAGCAGGCGCGGCGCTGGTGGCGCGGCTATTTGGACCGGCCGCCGGCCCTGTCCGATCAGGACCCGCGGCACCCGCGCCTCGACCCCCTCTACCGGGACCTGGACCCGGCGCTGTTGCCCGCCACCGAGAGCCTCCAGGACTGCCAGGCGCGCGCCCTGCCCTATTGGCGGGAGGTCCTGGCGCCGCGCATCGCCGCCGGCCGGCGCCTGCTCGTGATCAGCCACGGCAACACCCTGCGCGCCCTGGTGATGCACCTGGATGCCATCTCCCCGGAGGCGATGGAGCAGGTGGAGATCCCGTCCGCCGTCCCCCTCGTCTACCGCTTTGCCGTCCCTCGGACCGGCTGCGCTGTGCCGGGCACCCTGACCTTACTGGGACGGCATTGGCTCGCGTGACGCCAGCCAGAAACGCGACTCTCAAACATGGGAGCTCAGCCACTTGCGGAACTGCGCAGTCATCAGCTCGGCCTGGGGGTTTAGGACGCCGAGCCCCTTCATGGTCGCGTAGACCTCGATCAGCGCCGCCCGCAGCCGCTGTCCGTCGCGGCGTGCCTCTGGGCTGAAGCCGCCGCTCAGGGCCAGGTCCACGGACGCGACGGCATCGCTGCCTTCCCACCACTCCGGGTCGTTCACCAGGCGGCAAGCCTCCTCCGGCGATCGGGCGAACCGCTCGCGCGCAATCATGGCCAGGTTGGCCTGATAGGTGTGGCCATACTGGCGCAGCAGCTCCTCGATCAGACTCAGGGCGGTCTCCATCAGATCCTCCGCGCCGCAGCCATCAGCGCCTCACGCCGCTTGCGCCGCCCCCTTGGGCGCGACCTTGCGCTTGTCGCCGCTCGGCGGCGGTCTCGCAGGTCAATCGGCAGCGGCCTTGGCGCCGATACCCTCCAGCGTCTGCACCACGTCCAGGGCATCCCATTCGAGCGGCCCGCGTCCGACGTAACGGACCAGGCCGTCGCCGTCCAACACGTAGGTCGTGGGCAGCACCGTCGCGCCCCAGTCGCGAAAGACATCTCCCTCCCGATCCAGCAGCACCGGGAAGCCGAGCCCGAGGCGCTGGACCATCCCTTTCACCCGATGCTCGCCCTCCGACACATTCACCCCCAGCACCGCGAAGGAGTCAGGGCGTAGCGCCTGCGCCAGGCGCTGGATGCTCGGCATCTCCTCAATGCAGGGCAGGCACCAGCTCGCCCAAAAGTTCACCAGGACGACCTTGCCACGCAGCTCGTCCAAGCGGTGCTCTCGGCCGTCCAGGTCCGGAAGAGCAAGCTGGAGGGGCTGCGCTGCCACCGCCGCAGACAGCTCACCGGCCCCCGTCACGGGAGCGAACAGTGACAGAAAGACGACGACCAGTCCGACAAAATGCTTCACGGAAACGCTCGCTGCGGTTGTCGTTGACCGAGCCAGGCCGGTCTACCCCGATGCATGGGGACTGTAAACGCTGGACCGCTCGGCGTCGACTCGGTCCCCACCAAAGTCGCCGCCAGCCGTACGCTCCCCTGGCAGGGGGAGGAGGGGACCGGTGCCCACAATCAGCCCTGACCCCCGGGCGAGTGACCCGGAAGAATGACGCACGTCGCTGATGTGCTGCCGATGAACTTGCGTTCATTGAGGCGCGCAACCGGCGCATGTCGCTTGGCGGGCCGGCGCCTGTCTGCCTCGCTTCGGGCGGCCCTTGGCGTGATCGTCTGCCGGGTCGCACCTGTGCGACACCCCCGGCAGAAGCCGTCGACAAGGGCGCCGGGGGCCCAATGTCACGCCAACCGTGCCGCCGATCCGGTTGACGCGCCCTGCGGCGGTGCTAAATTCGGCTCGGGCTCGACCAGAATCAGAATGATCCGCCCGTGGAGCATGGCCGCCTTAAACCCCGGCATGCGGCCCGACGCCCGAGGTCGCCACGGCAGGACCCACCCCTGGAGCAACACCCACATGCTGCAAGCCGGCGACAAGGCCCCCCTGTTCTCCCTTCCGGACGCGGACATGGAGCGCGTCAACCTGCTGGACAAGGTCGGGCACAAACACCTGGTCCTCTACTTTTACCCCAAGGATGATACCCCCGGATGCACCATGGAGGCCTTGGAGTTCACTGACCTGCAGCCGGAGTTCGCGGCCCTGGGCGCCGAGGTCATGGGCATCAGCCGCGACAACTGCGTCAGCCACGGCGCCTTTCGCGACAAGTACGGGCTCAGCGTGCGCCTGTTGGCGGACACCGAGGGCGAGGTCTGCGAGGCCTATGGGGTCTGGCGCGAGAAGGAGGCCCACGGAGAGCGGCGCATGGGGATCGTCCGCTCCACCTTCGTCGTCGACAAGGAGGGTATCGTCCGCCATGCCCTGTACGATGTGAAGCCCAAGGGCCACGCAGAGCAGGTGCTTGAGCTGGTGCGGGGGCTCTAGAGATCGACGGGGCGGGGCTCCTCACCCAGGTGGATTGGGCAGGAGGGCAAGCGCTCCGCGCCGCCCGCGCGCGCCACCCGATCAGCATCCCATGGCGGGCATCGACCCGCAGTAGCCGCGCCACATTGGCGGCGATGCCCTCCGCGAGCCCTGAGCCCCCATCCTGAACCAGTGCCGCCGCGAGGTCGGACTCGGCTGCTATTAACCCGGCCCTTAAATAGGCCGGGTTAATCCGAGGCATGGATGCCTCGGCGCGGCAACAAGCCGCGTGAGTCAGGCCCGGGCGTGTACTGGGCCTGCCAACGGCCAAAAATACCAGGAGGGTATTTTATGGCCGGATTAATAGGATGCGAGCCAGCTCCGCCGACAGGGACGCACGATCGCGGGTCCGGTCGAGGAGCACCAACAGCCTCGCCGACAGGGCATCGAGCTCGAGCCTCCGGTGGCACGCCGTCGCCGCATGCCCCTCGCCGGCCGCGGCCCGGGCCGGGGCCGTGGCGCCGGGTTTGTCGCTGACCAGGGTTGGTTGCTTCCCATGACGTGCTGGCTTCGGCCCATTCGGCAGCCTGGCCACCTGCGAGTTGCGTTTCGAGGCCGATCCAGGCTCAACCTCTGGCGGCATACGGCTCACAGCTTCGCCGTCCGCAGCACACCACCGCTTCACCCGGCTCCCTTGGGGGGCCGGTCTTGCTCCCCGCGCTTCGTTACCTCCGCACGACAGACCGCAGCTACAAGCCCAACCAGCCATTGACCTGGCGGCCGCCTGGCAGACTGCCAGACGGGCCAGGCTACGCCTGGCGTACCCAATAAACGCAGATGTTTGCCAATTAAATCCGTTGGTTCCGTCGTTCCTGACGCTCATCTGCAAGGAGCTTCGGGCCTGATCGTAAGCATCGGATGATTCGCGTTTATGTGCCCGAAATTGGGAGATGCGGATCAAATGCCCTCCCGGCATCTGATCCGCGCGTCTCGGGACGCCCCGGTTCCCAGGGCTCAAGGCCCTCGAAACGGGTGGGCCCTCCCTGGCCCGCACGGGACGCGCAATCAATCAGCGCTTCCCGTGCGGCTGGTCTGCTGTTTTCGAGGTTGAGCGATGCGGAGGTGGACGCGGCCAAGCGCGACGGCGCCGTGGCGCGGCTAATGAGGGGCTCAGGCTTGGCGGGGATGCGCCCTGCGGACCGCAGCGGGGCGCGGCCCAGGGTGTTTCAGGGTAACTCTGGACCCGGCCTTTGCACCATAATGGGCGCCCGCCGTCTGGCAAGAAGAAGAATCCGGAGTTGTCCCATGTTGAGGCTGTTCAAGATCGATCGTGGCGTCATCCGGGAGATGACCCTACCGCCGGAGCACCAGGTCGAAGAGATCGCCCGCGCCGACTGGATCGATGCCCATGAGCCGGACGACGAGGAGAAGGCGCTGCTGCAGTCGCTCTTACACACCGAGCTGCCTGAGTCCGACGACGTCGAGGAGATCGAAGCCTCGGCGCGCTGCTTCGAGGACGCGGTTGGCATCCACGTCCACAGCCTGTTCCTGTCCCAGTCCGAGGGCCGGCATCATACGGTTTCGGTCGCGTTCATCTTGAACAAAGACCGCCTGATCACCATCCGCGAGGGCGAGATCGCCGATTTTCGCCTGTTCCGCTTACGCGCCCGGCGCGGCCACATCGAGAGCCACAGCGCGGCGGAGATCCTGGTCACCCTGTTCGAACAAAAGGTTGAGAATCATGCGGACGGCATCGAGGACCTGCACCGGGAGTTGGAAGAGGTCAGCCACCTGGTCCTGGAAGACGACGCCGCGGAGCTGGAGGACGCCATTGGCGAGCTGGCACGGCTGGAGGACAGCAACGGCAAGATGCGTCTGTGTCTGATGGACACGCAGCGCGATATCTCCTTTTTGCTCCGTCACTTAAGAAACGAGCCGGAGCTCATGGCAACCCTGCGCGAGATCCTGCGCGACGTCGAGACCCTCATGTCCCACACCGCCTTCTTGTTTGAGAAGATCAACTTCCTGATGGACTCCACCCAGGGCTTCATCAACATCGAGCAGAACCAGATCATCAAGATCTTCTCGATCGCCGCCGTGGTGTTCCTGCCGCCAACCCTTGTCGCCAGCGTGTACGGCATGAACTTCGAGTTCATGCCCGAGCTGAGGTGGCTCCTGGGTTACCCTTGGGCCCTTGGCCTGATGATCATCTCTGGAATCGCGCCCTATTGGTATTTCAAGCGCAAAGGTTGGCTGTAGGCCCAAGGGCGGTGCGCCTGGATCGACGCTGCCCCCCGATCAGCCTGCGCAACGACGGCGCTGGCGAGATGATCCATGCGCCGGTGCCGCTTGTTCTCACCTTGGTGCGGATGGCCGGCCTGAGCGTCGTCGGGCTGATCCAGGGTATCGCGGAGGCCACCGCGAGTCTGCCCCTGGGTGCCGTCGATCAAGGGGCCAACGTCCTCACGGCGTTCGCCTTTCCCGCCACTGGCGCCCAGGGCGCCAGTGGCCTGCTTCCCATCTGGGCCGTGGCCTGGGCCCGACCCACTTTTCACCAACCAGGAGCCATCCAAATGAACACGAGTATTCAGACCCTGCACGCCCGCGAGATCCTCGACTCCCGCGGCAACCCCACCGTCGAGGTCGAGGTCACCCTCGCCGGCGGTGCGCACGGCCGGGCGGCCGTCCCATCCGGCGCCTCCACCGGCGTCCATGAGGCCCTGGAGCTGCGTGACGGTGACCAGGGCCGTTACGGCGGCAAGGGGGTGCTCCGGGCCGTCGCCCATGTCAACGGCGAGATCGCGGCCACCTTGCAAGGCCTCGACGCCCTGGACCAAGGCGCCGTCGACCGGGCCATGCTGGCGCTCGACGGCACCCCGCTCAAGTCCAAGCTTGGGGCCAATGCCATCTTGGGCGTAAGTCTCGCAGTGGCCCGCGCGGCCGCCGCGGCCTGCGGTCTGCCGCTCTTCCGCTACCTGGGCGGGACAGCGGCCTGCCGGCTGCCGGTGCCCATGTTCAATATCCTCAACGGCGGTGTGCATGCCAACTGGCAGGGGACGGACTTCCAGGAGTTCATGATCGCCCCCGTGGGCGCTGGCAGCTTCGCCGAGGCCCTGCGCTGGGGGGCCGAGGTCTATCACACCCTGAAAAAGGTCCTGAAAGATGCCGGCTATTCGACCGGCGTCGGCGACGAGGGCGGCTTCGCCCCGGCGCTCAAGCGCAACTCCGACGCCGTCGAGCTGATCCTCAAGGCCATCGCCGGCGCCGGCTTCCGGCCCGGGGAGGATGTGGTAATCGCCCTCGACCCTGCCTCCAGCGGCTTCTATGAGGACGGACGCTACAACCTGCGCACCGAGAGTCGCATGGTGGACTCGGCCGAGATGGTCGCCCTCTACGCCGATTGGGTCAGCAAGTATCCCATCGCCGTCCTGGAGGACGGGCTCGCGGAGGACGACTGGGCGGGCTGGAAGCTCCTGACCCAGACCCTGGGGGACAAGATCGAGCTGGTGGGCGACGACCTCTTCGTCACCAACGTCACGCGCATCGCCCGCGGCATCGAGGAAGGCGTCTCCAACGCGGTCCTGATCAAGCTCAACCAGATCGGCAGCCTGACGGAGACCATCGCCGCGGTGCAGCTCGCCTACGGCGCCAACTGGGGGGCTATGGTCTCCCATCGCAGCGGCGAGACCGTGGACAGCTTCATCGCCGACCTTACCGTGGGCCTCGGCACCGGGCACCTGAAGACCGGCGCACCCTGCCGCGGGGAGCGGGTGGAGAAGTACAACCAGCTCCTGCGCATCGAGGAGGCGCTGGGCGGTTCTGCCGTGTACGCGGGGCGGCACGCCTTCGTGCGCGGCCTCTGAGCGACTGGCCACCGGCCGGGGACAGCTCAGGTCCCCGGCCCCTCAGCACGAGGGACCCTCGCAGCGACGGGGTCCTGCGGGCCATGCCCGATTTTGGTAGTATCGCTGGCCATCGCAAACCGCTAGGAAATGCCAATGGCCGTCGTAGAGCTGACCAAGGACAACTTCGAGCAGACGATCAAGGACCATGCGTTCGTCATCGTCGATTTCTGGGCCCCTTGGTGCGGCCCTTGCCGGAATTTTGCCCCGGTGTACGAAAAGGTCTCCGGCGACCACCCGGACGTCGTCTTTTCCAAGGTCAATACGGAGGAGGAGCAGGAGCTCGCGAGCCACTTTCAAATCCGCTCCATTCCCACCCTGATGATCTTCCGCGATCAGGTGATCATCTTTGCCCAGGCCGGGGCGCTCCCCGAATCGTCCTTCCGCCAGCTGCTGGCGAAGGCCCAGGAGCTCGACATGGATGAGGTTCGCAGGCAAATCGCGGCCCAGCACGGCCAGGCAACCCGTCAGGCCTGATCGGCCACATCGTGCTCCCCGCCTTCCAGTGGGCCGAGGACTTGGGCCTTGGGGACCTGACCTCCGCCAAGGGTCCGTGCGCCGGCGGTTAACGACGCATGCAAGCCCCTCTCTGCCTCTGGCATCCCCTCTGCCCGACCGTTGGCGGGCTCATGGAGATCTGTGAGGACAGCTACCACTCCCTCTTGCAGCTCGCTCCCGAGCTGCCCAGGGCGCACGGAGCCCTGAAGGCCACCTCGCCGCACGGCGTCGACCTCTACCTACAGGTCCTGGAGCAGTCACGCTACACGACCCTTGTGCGGCTGACCCATGCCTTCTCGGGGGGCATTGGTGCAGGCCTGAACTGTCTGGATCCCAACGCCCGTCTGTGCGTGTACCACGACGCCCTGCAGGTCGAGGTCCTCGACCTGCATCAGACCGCGCTGCCCATTTATCGGCACTACGCGCACCCCGCCCTCGATGCCAAGTGGAAGGCCAACCTGTTCCTCGCGCGGTGGCTGGCCTATTGCGTCCGCCAGGGCTACCGCTTCAGCCCCGGCATCGGCGGGGGTGCTGATGGTGTCAACATTTTGTCCAGCAGCGATTGTCAGTCTGTCTAGCTCTCTACCTGGACGCTGCCGCCTAATCTTCCCGCCCCAGGGAACTTGTTCGACCCTGTCACCGACTAACCGGTCGGGCGCGGGGTCCCTTCAGTCAGGATTTTTTGCAGGGCTTTTCTTGACTATTTTCCTCCGCCATGTCTAACTTATTTCCTAGCAGACCTGTCGGTCATTGCAGCGATCCTCGCGAAGGTTAAGCCACCATGAGACTCTCTACCAAAGGCCGATACGCGGTAACGGCGATGCTCGACCTGGCCCTGAACTCTGGTAAGGGGCCGGTGACCCTAGCAGACATCTCGGTCAACCAAGGGATCTCCCTGTCGTACCTGGAGCAGCTCTTCGCCGCCTTGCGCGCCAAACAGCTCGTGCGGGGGGTGCGGGGACCGGGGGGTGGGTACTACCTGGGCAAGCCGACCTCGGAGATCTCCATCGCCGACATCATCTGCGCCGTCGACGAGTGGGTGGAGTTTACCCGGTGCGGCGGGCGTGAGAATTGTCGGGACGGAAAGCGCTGCTTGACCCACAGCCTGTGGGACCAACTGAGCGATGAGATCTTCCGCTTCTTGAGCGACATCTCCTTGGCGGACCTCGTCGAGCGCGGCCGCAGCAAGCATTCCGAGGTGGACGTGGGAGGCCTGGCCGCGGTGACCAAGAAGCGCGCGGCCTAAGGCCCTGCCAGGATCCCATCGGGGATCCCAGGGGCACGCTTCGCCCATCCCCCGCCGGCCGCTACCCTCCTCCTCGTGACTTAGACCCTTCAGGCGGCCGAGACGAGCTGTCTGAAGGGTCTTGAGCGCCGCCACAGCCGCCATCGGGCCAGGGGCCCTGTCTGCCAGGTTTGGCCCTGGCATCCGTCCAGGCGAATCTCGCAGAGCTGCCCGCCGGCGAGGACTGCCTCCACCTGCCTGAGCCAGGTCTCAAGGTCAACGATCTCCCGCACCCAGGTCATCGGGGCGGCGTCGAGAACCGCTGGCCAGAGTCGGTCCCAGACCACCAGGATGGCCTCCTGGGCCAAGGCGTCCTCGAAGCCCCGCCCAACCTCCGCCAGCGGATGTGCCCTGATGTCGGCCAGCCGGGCCAGTCCCAGGGCGAGTGGGTGGTCGGCAAAGACGCTGCCGCTTCGCGACACCCGCGGGAGCTGGGCCAGATCCCCTCCGCCCCAGGGCCAAATCCCGCTCACCGGCAGGCGGCCCTCGGCCACGCGCCGGCGATTGGACTCTGCCCGGGCAAACAGCATCTGGGCCTCGTTCATGAGACCCACCCAACGGTGTGCCTCCTCGCCTCTTGGCAGAAAGGGCGCGACGTTTCGGCCGATCACGGCCTCCAGCGGCTCGGTCCTGAGCCTCGGCGCCCGGTCCAGTTGCAGATACCAGCGTCCTGGGACGGGGGCCTCCAATCTGCGTCCATCGGCTGCGAAATGGTCGTTGAAGCAGGCGACCAGCGCATCGGCCTCGTCCCGCCTCAGGTCGAGCTGCCGGGCGTCGTAGAGGAGCAGCCGATCCCGTTCCAGGCGCAGGTGGACCGGGTCCGCGTGGAGCCAGTAGCCGCTGCCCGAGGGGTCTCCTGCGCCGGCATCGGCCAGATGGCAGATGGGTGCGCTCGGAACGTCTTGCGGCCGCCTTCCGTCCTCCCCCAAGCCAAAGGCCGCGAGCAGGGACTCGCCGAAACCACCGCCGCCGAGCTGCCGCCGCGTGCCGTGGCTGAGGAGACGCGACAGAACAGGGACATCGGGAATCTCCTCCGGCCGGATCGGCACGGGCCCAAAGAGCCCAGGCACGACAATCTCCAGGGAGCGGGGACCTTTCCCCAGCGGCCCGACCCGCAATGCTCCCAGGGCCAGGCCCACGTCAACCCGCCAGCGACTCCATGCGGATGCGGACCACGGAGCCTTTGACCGACTCGAGGGCCTCGATTCGGGCGATGGCCCGGTTCATGCGGCCCTCCACGACGCGATGGCTGAGCATGACCAGGGGGACATGGGTATCGCCCTCGGCGGGCTCCTTCTGCTGGATGGCCTCGATGCTGATGCCCTCCTCCCCCAGGATCCCCGCGATGCGCGCCATGACGCCGGGCTGGTCCAGGGCCGTGACCCGCAGGTAGTAGGCGGTCTCCACCTGTTCCATGGGCACGATGGGGAGCTCGGCCAGCTCGTCGGGCTGGAAGGCGAGGTGAGGGACGCGGTTGGTGGGGTCCGTCGTCAGGGCCCGAACGATGTCCACCAGATCCGCGACCACAGCCGAGGCGGTGGGCAGGGAGCCCGCGCCGGCACCGTAGTAGAGGGTCGGCCCGACCGCGTCGCCCTTCACCAGCACCGCGTTCATGACCCCGTCCACGTTGGCGATGAGCCGCCGGTGCGGGATCAGCGTCGGGTGCACGCGCATCTCGATACCGTCCGGGGTGCGCCTGGCGATGCCTAAGTGCTTGATGCGGTAACCGAGCTGTCCAGCATAGGCGACGTCCTGGGCCTGGATGCGCGAGATCCCCTCGGTGAAGGTCTTCTCGAGCTGCAGGGGGATGCCGAAGGCGATGGAGCCGAGGATGGTGAGCTTGTGCGCCGCATCAATCCCCTCGACGTCGAAGGTCGGATCGGCCTCCGCGTAGCCCAGGGCCTGGGCCTCCGCTAGCACATCGGCGAAGCCGCGCCCCTTGTCGCGCATCTCGGTCAGGATGAAGTTGCCGGTCCCGTTGATGATCCCGGCGATCCACTCGATGTGGTTCGCCGCCAGGCCCTCCCGGACCGCCTTGATGATGGGCACACCGCCGGCGACCGCTGCCTCGAAGGCCACCGTGACCCCCCGGTCCTGGGCGGCGGCAAAGATCTCGTTGCCGTGGCGGGCAATCAGGGCCTTGTTGGCGGTCACCACATGCTTGCCGTTGGCGATGGCCCGCAGGACCAGCTCACGCGCTGGGGAGTAGCCACCGATCAGCTCGACGACGATGGCCACCTCCGGATCATCCACCACTGCGACGGCGTCGTTGCCGATCCGCCCGACCCGCCCCAGTCCGGTGATCTCCGGGTTGTACTCCCGCGCCGCGGCATGGGCGATCGCGATGCCCCGCCCGGCGCGCCGGGCGATCTCCCGCGAGTTGCGGGCGAGCACCGTCACCACGCCGCTGCCCACCGTACCCAGGCCCAGAAGGCCGATCTTGACTGGGTCCATGCCTCTCTCCTCTCGTTCAGATTGTCCGCTGCCAGCCGTGCTTGGCATCGTGGCGCAGCATGTCACGGATGCCGCGCACCGCCTGGCGGGTGCGATGCTCGTTCTCGATCAGGCCAAACCGGACGTGATCGTCCCCGTGCTGTCCGAAGCCGATCCCCGGAGACACCGCCACCTTGGCCCGCTGCAGCAGGTGCTTGGAGAAGTTGAGCGACAACGACTCGGGCCCCTTTGACTCATCCCGGGGAAAGAAGGCGCGGTACTGCTCCGGGATTCGGGCCCACACGAACATGGTCGCCTTGGGCTTCTGGATCTCCCAGCCGGCGGCCCCCAGGCCATCGCACAGGACGTCGCGCCGGTGCTGATAGCGTGCCGCGATCTCCCGCACACAGTCCTGCGGCCCCTCCAGGGCGGCGATGGCCGCAACCTGGATGGGGGTGAAGGTCCCGTAGTCCAGATACGACTTGATGCGCGCGAGCGCCGCGACCAGGTCCCGGTTGCCACACATGAATCCGACCCGCCAGCCGGGCATGTTGTAGCTCTTCGACATGGAGAAGAACTCCACCGCGACCTCCTCGGCGCCCGGCACCTGGAGGATGGACGGCGCCACGTAGCCGTCGAAGACGATGTCGGCATAGGCGATGTCATGCACCACCCAGATGCCGTATTCCCTGGCGACCGCAATCACCTTCTCGAAGAACTCGAGCTCGACGCACTGGGTGGTCGGGTTGCCAGGGAAGTTCAAGACCAGCATCTTCGGTCTGGGCCAGGATTCGGTGATGGCCCTGGTCAGCTCCTCGAAGAAGTCCACCCCCGGCACCAAGGGCACATGGCGTACATCCGCGCCGGCGATGATGAAGCCGTAGGGGTGGATGGGGTAGGCAGGACTCGGGACCAGGATGGTGTCCCCCTCGGCCATGGTCGCCAAGGCCAGGTGGGCGAGTCCCTCCTTCGAGCCGATGGTCACGATCGCCTGGCTGTCCGGGTCCAGATCGACGTCGAAGCGGTCCCGGTACCAGTTGCAGATCGCCCGGCGCAGCCGGGGTATACCCTTGGAGACGGAGTAGCGGTGGGTGTGCGGCCGCCGCGCGACCTCGACCAGCTTGTCGACGATGTGCTGGGGGGTCGGCTGGTCCGGGTTGCCCATCCCGAAGTCGATGATGTCCTCTCCGCGGGCCCGCGCCTCGGCCTTCAACTGATTGACAATGTTGAAGACGTAAGGCGGGAGCCGCTTGATGCGGCGGAACTCCGACTCTGGGGCGACCACGGGGACCTCACCTGGCGCTTTGGCGCAAAAAGACCAGCAGTGTAGCGCCCTGGGCCCAACTTTCAACCGGGTGTCGCCCACCGCGTCGTGCCGGCTGGCAACCTGGGTGCAGGGCCCATCACCGCAGCGGCCGCGCGGCAGGGCAGCCCGCCTTGTGGGCCATAGGGCCATGGGGTAAGGTGGCCAGCATGAAATTCTCTGAAGAGACCGGCGGCGGCATCCTGCGCATCGATGCCTATGGCGCCGGGCACATCGTCGTCAGCGGCCGCGACTATCACAGGGGCCTGATCCTGACCCCCCAGCAGGTGCTGGAGGGCTGGGGTCCCACAGAGCCCGCGGGCCTCGCCGTCGAGCACATCCGGGCCCTTCTCGACCTGGGGCCCCAGGTCATCGTGATCGGCACCGGGGCCCGGCAGGTCTTTCCTCCCCACGCGCTCTTTGCCCTCGCCCATGGCCGCGGCGTCGGCGTGGACGTGATGGACACGGGTGCCGCCTGCCGAACCTACAACATCCTGGTGGGCGAGGGCCGGCGCGTCGCCGCCGGGCTCATGATCGCCTGAGACGGCCGCCGTGGATCGAAAGCTGGTCTTGTCCATCCTCGCGGCGGCGGTCCTCGGCTTCGTCGCCATCATGCTCTTCCCCGGCAGCCGCGACGACGAGGGCCCGCCCAAGCTCCCGTGGAACGTCACCCTGGACGACCTGGGACGGGTACGGGTCCTCGGCCTGACCCTGGGTCAAAGCACCTTGGCCGACCTCCAGACGATGCTTGCCGAGGAGGGCGAGATCAACCTGTTCAGCCCGGCGGCGGGGCACCCTTCGGTGGAAAGCTATTTCGAGCAGATCGACCTGAACGGCCTGCGCGCCGACCTGGTGGTCACCCTGGACGCGCCCCAGGAGACCCTTGCCGCCATGTACGACCACGGGCTGCGGGTCAGCCGCCTGCCCAGCGGCAGCCAAAGGGTCAAGCTCGACCCGGCGGACGTCGCAGTCCTCAGGCAGGCGCCCATCCGCCACCTCACCTACCTGCCCCAGGCCAGGCTGGACGAGGCCCTGCTCGAGCGGCGCTTCGGCGCGCCCGCCGAGCGCATCACCGAGCCCGAGAGCGGCATCGTGCACTGGATCTACCCGGACAGGGGCATCGACCTGGCCCGCGACCCCAAGGGCAAGGTGGTGATCCAGTACGTCAACCCGAGGGATCTGCCCGGTCTGGTGGCGACACTCAAGGCCCAGGCCGGCTGAGGCACACCGAACCCTAATAGAGCAGCAGTCCCCTGCGCTCCTCCAGCCAAGCCCCCTCGTCGGGGAGCAGCCGGGCGTCGAGGTCGCCCAACGTCGCCTCCCGATCGTCCACCCACTCGCGCAGAAAGGTCCCGCCGCTCAGGAGGTCGATGGCCAGGCGCTCGTGCTCGTACTCGTAGGGGAAGGCGCGCCAGATCGGATAGTCGTCCTGCGCCAGGCGCAACGCCTTGAGGATCAGGGCGGCGAGGCGGTAGGGGCGAAAGGCGTGGTGCCGGTAGTGGCGGCTGTCGGTGTGGATGTGCAGGCCGGAACAGAGCCGGCCGGCGTGCTTGTGGAAGGTGGGCTCGAACCAACAGGGGCGCAGCCGACACCCGGCAAGCCAATCGGGGGCCGCGGTCTGCGCAAGTGCCACCATGCTCCGCAACAGGCGATCGAAGTCCAGATCCGGGGCACCGACCTGCTCCAGTGGCCTGGAGGTACCCCGACCCTCGGAGAGGGTCGTCCCCTCGAAGAGCACCGTGCCCGGGAAGCACCTGGCCATGTTGAGGGTCGCGGCATTCGGGCTCGGGTTGACCCAGGCGAGATCCTCGACCGGCCAGCCGTAGCCGGGGCCCTGCTCCGGGTCATAGCCGTCCATGGCCACCACCTCCAGCTCCAGGTCCAGTCCCCGCCGGGTGACGAACCAGCCTGCGAGCTCACCCAGGGTCAGACCGTGGCGCATGGGCAAGGGTCCGGCCCCAACGAAGCTCTCCCAGCCGGGCTCCAACAGGCTCCCCTCCGCCGGCCGCCCCGCCGGATTCGGCCGGTCGAGGACCCAGACCGCCTTGCCCGCCTTGGCGCAGGCATCGAGGACATAGGCCAGGGTGGTCACATAGGTATAGATGCGGGTACCGATGTCCTGCAGATCCACCAGGAGCAGGTCGAAGGTGTCCAGCATGGCCGCGGTCGGATAGCGCACCTCGCCGTAGAGGCTGAACACGGGGATGCCGTAGCGGGGATCCGTGGTGTCGGCGGTCTCCACCATGTTGTCCTGCTTGTCGCCCCGCATCCCGTGCTGAGGTCCGAAGGCCGCGCTGAGCCGAAGCTCCGGGTGGCGCATCAGGGCATCCAGGCTGTGCTCACAATCCCCAGTCAGGGAGGCGGGGTGCCCGAGCAGGGCCAGGCGTCGACCGCTCAGGCGACGCGCCAGGTCGGCATCCTCGAGCAGGCGATCGATGCCGAGCTTCATGATGGACATGGCTTGTGGGAGCGGTGGCTGGCGACCGGACCCGGCACGGCGGGACCCATCAACACGAACCCTGGGGGCAGACCCGAGTCAGCGCGGATGCCAGAGGGGCCGCGCCCAAGAACGAACGACCCGCCGCGGGTGGCGGCGGGTCGTGCGAGGTCGCCTGGCGGACAAGGCCGCCAGGAGACCCCATCAGAGCGGGGTGACGTTCTCCGCCTGTGGGCCCTTCGCTCCCTGCGTCACCTCCATGGTGACCTTCTGACCCTCCTGCAGGGTCTTGCGACCCGTGCCGTTGATGGCACTGTGATGGACGAAGACGTCCTTGCCGCCCTCACGCGCAATGAAACCGAAGCCCTTTTCGTCGTTGAACCACTTCACGGTCCCGGAGACCAACTGACCTGCCATAAAACCCTCATCGATCAAAAGATGCCAACCGCAGTTGACGTTACGAAGGCGCGCCTCACCGCGAATCCGGCGGAAACTCGACTCGGTGTCAGCGTGCGGAAGTGCCCGCCGGTCTCGGCGGACCGGGCGTGTCTTGGAACCAACCGCTGTGGGAGGCCAAGACCACGCCGGTCAACAGGGCGCGGCGATGGTACTGGACCCCGCCCGTCGATTCAATGCGCCTGGATAAGAATCCAAGATCGGGTGCCAACCCGGGCCCCAGCCCATTGCGCCGCACCAGGCCCCCGGTTAGGCTGCCAGGCCACCCCCCGACGTACCCTGCCGCCTGACGATGTCCGACACCAGAGACCTGGGTTTCGCCACCCGCGCTATCCACCACGGCTATGACCCCATGGACCACGACGGTGCCCTGAGCCCGCCGGTCTACCTCAATTCGACCTACGCCTTTCCCGACGTGGCCGAGGGACAACGCCGCTTCCGCGGCGAGTCGCCGGGCTTCATCTACTCCCGGGTCGGTAACCCGACGGTCGCGGTCCTGGAGGCGCGCCTCGCCAACCTTGAGGGCGGCGAGGCGGGCTTGGCGACAGCCTCGGGCATGGGTGCGATCAGCGCCGCGCTGTGGACCCTGCTGCGGAGCGGCGACGCCATCGTCGCCGACCAGACCCTCTACGGCTGCACCTTTGCCTACCTGGCGCACGGGCTGAGCCGGTTGGGGATCGAGGTCCGCTTCGCCGACCTGACCCGCCCCGAGGCCCTGGAGACGGCGCTCAGCGCCACGACCCGGGTGGTCTATTTCGAGACCCCCGCCAATCCGAACATGCGCCTGATCGACATCGCGGCGGTCAGCGCAATCGCACGGCGCCAGGGCGCCCTCACCCTGGTGGACAACACCTACTGCACCCCTTACCTGCAGCGCCCCCTGGAGCTGGGCGCGGACCTCGTGCTGCACTCCGCCACCAAATATCTGGGCGGTCACGGGGATCTCATCGCCGGGGCGGCGGTGGGTCCCCGCGAGCTCATCGAGCGGATCCGCTTCTTCGGCATCAAGGAGATGACCGGGGCCTGCATCTCGGCCATGGACGCCTACCTGGTGCTGCGCGGCCTCAAGACCCTCCCGCTGCGCATGGAACGCCACTGCGCCTCGGCCCAGGCCCTGGCCGAGGCCCTGGAGCGCCACCCGGCGGTGGCCTGGGTGGCCTATCCGGGCCTGCCGGGCTTCCCCCAGGCCGGGCTGGCCAGGCGGCAGATGCGGCTGCCCGGCGGCATGATCGCCTTGGAGCTAAAGGGCGGCTATGCGGCGGGCGTGCGCTTCATGGACGGGCTGCGCCTGGTCACCCGGGCGGTCAGCCTGGGCGACTGCGAGACCCTGGCCCAACACCCAGCCTCGATGACCCACTCCACCTATGCCCCGGAGGAGCGTGCCCGGCACGGTATCTCCGAGGGGCTGGTGAGGCTGTCCATCGGCCTGGAGGACTACACGGACATCGAGGCCGACATCCTGCAGGCCCTGGGTGACGGCTGAGAGGTTGCGAAGAAACCGTCGCGAGCAGCCCCGAGCGCAAGGAGCCGCGCAGTGAGCGACGAGACCTATCAAGTGGATCGGCGAGGAGCGAACGAGCACGCGACGCCGCGATCGGGGCGCGCAGTAGGTTTCTTCACAATCTCTGAGCCCCTGACCCATCGTCGCAGGATCAGCCGCGCACCGGAGGCCCCTTGCCTGAGCCCCTCCTGTTCTCCATCGTCGAGTCCCCCGGGCACCCGAACCTGTCGGCGCTCTATCGCCGGCTGGGCATCCGCGAGGAGCGTTTCGCCGCCCAGCGCAAGGCAATGCAGGCCCTCAAGCGCATCAAACCGGACTTCGTCGTCGCCGAGTTCTTCTACGGCTTCGGCAACAACTACGCGGGGGCCAACCTGAGCAACCTCGACACCTTCCTGGCCAGCCTCCAGCGGTACGCCCCCCAGGCGCGCGTCATCGTCCTGGTGGACAAGGCCCAGCGGCCTTACGTCGACCGCCTGGCGGGACGCTTCCCCCTGCATGGCGTACTGGTGCAGCCGGTCGGACCAGCGGACCTGGAGCCGCTGCTGGGCGCGTGACATGCGCTCGGCGGACCCCTTCTAGCCGCGCCCACCGCCCGGGCGGGGCGGCAGCGGGGCCAGGTAGCCGACGGCGAGCATCATGACCCCCACCCCGATGAAGGAGACGATGCGCGCCACGGACCCGGTCCCGGCCAGGTCCGCCACGAAGAGCTTGGCAACGACGAGCCCGAGCAGCAGGGCCCCTGCTGCCCAGATCGGGCGCTCCCCGCGCCGGTTGCCGAGCCACATGGCCGCCAGTGCGGTCAGACCCCAGACCATGGACAGGCTCGCCTGAAACAGGGTCGAGTCGAACAGCGCATGCGCCCGGTAGGCTACACCCGCCAGGTGATGGACCCCCTGAGCCACCCAGCCGCTCAGCACGACGAAGCCGACCAGGGCCACAACTGGGCCGACCACGGGCAGCAACGCCCGGGTCCCGGCCGGGCCGGAGCTCGCCCAGCGCCAGAGCAGGGCAACGACGCCAAGCTGGGTCAGCTCCAAGGGGTTGAGCAAGGGGACGAAGGGCAGTGGACTGGGATCCGCCGGCGTCAAGGCCCCGAGCACGGCCCAGACCGCCAGGCCGAGGGCGACCGGGGCCAGGTCGTCGCCCCGGTACACCTCCGGGTAGGCGCTGACCGGCCAGGGCAGACGGCCCGGCACCCGATCCGGCACCAGCACCAGCGCGGCCATGACCAGCAGGGCAGGCAGGGCCCAACCGACCCAGCGCCAGGCCTCTCCGGCCCAGAGGTGCCCTCCCCACCAGCCGAGATCGGCACCCAGGATCAGGAGCAGCAGCCACAGGCCCGCGCCATGCCAGACCCGCAGGGGACGCTCGGGCCAAACCGCGGCACAGCGGCGGAGCAGCCAGAGGTGCACCCCGAACGCCAAGGCCCAGGCGGGTCCGTTCCAGCCCGCCAGGGGGTGGGGATGCAGCCCCGAGACCCGGTCCAGCCAAGCCATGGCCCATAGCAGCGGGAGCAAGGCGAGCCCCGCCAGCCCGAGGCCGCGCCAGCCGAGCCAGCGGGCCACCAACCCGGCCATCAGACCGCTCCCCGCGAGGAAGGCCAGGAACACGGTGAAGCCGGCAGGGTCGTCCAGCCACCGGTCGGTCTCGTGGGTCCCCAGGGCCAGCCACCAGGCACCGCCCCAGGCCAGCGTGAGCCAGCTCACGGGGGCCTCCTCGGACCACAGGATGGCGGCATGACGCTCCAGGAGTTGGCTGGAGAACAAGCCGCCAAGGGCGAGCAGCAGGTACCCCAGGGCATCGCCGTTGAGGACCGGCACGGAGCCCGTCCCGGTGGGCCCGGCCACGAGGAAGGCGATTCCCGCGGCGAGCTGCAGGGCCACACCGGCCAAGCGGGCCAGCAGGCGGGTCTGGCGGACACCCACCCACACCAGGGCGGCACCCTCGGCCGCCCACAAGGCGCTGGTCCAGTGCCCGTCGAAGGCCAGAGGGACGGCAACGGTCAGGAAGGTGACGGCGAGGGCCAGGAAGGCCTCGCCGAGGAGCCCCATGCCCGCCGCGCCCCACCAGCGCACGCCGCCCGCCGCCACCAGATAGGCGAGGCCCAGCCCCGCGGCGCTCCAGGCCAGGCCGTACCCCCAGTCCGCGACCAGGGCACCTTGCAGGGCGAAGACCACGAGCGGGAGGCCAAAGACCAGGGTCCCATCGACCAGCCCCCGCAGCCGCACGGGCTGGCGGACCGCGAACAGGATGGCCACGGCGATGTAAAGGACGAAGTTGAGCAGGAGGAAGGGCTCGACCGTGTCGAAATACTCCGGTCTGTAGTAGCGGGCCCCCCACAGGGTCCCCAGCCCGAAGGTGAACAGGAAGCCCTCCAGATTCAGAGCCTTCCAGGCCTTGAACCAGGCCATGCCCAGGATGCCCAGATTGAGCACCGCGTAGTAGCTGAACAAGGCCACATGGGACCCGGTGCCGGTGGAGACCAAGATGGGTGCAAGGAAGCCGCCGGCCACCCCGAAGCCGGCCAGCCCCGGGGCGTCCTGGGCCACCGCCAGGGCGCCGGCGGCGGCGACCAGGACCACCATGACCACCAGGGCTGGAAGCGGTTCCAGCACGCCGAAGAGCCGCGCCGCGGCAAAGGCGGTGAGGAAGGCGATGCCGACGCCCGCCCCCTGCAGCAGCAGGGCATAGAGCCGCCGGGTATGGCGCAGGCGCCAGCCGATGCCGAGCAAGACCAAGCCGCCGGCGGCCACGCCCCCCAGGCGAAGTGGCAGCGGGATCAGGCTGTGCTCGGCCGCGTACTTGAGCAGAAAGGCGACCCCGAGGAACAGCACCAGGATGCCGACCCGCACCACCAGGTTTCCGTCGGTGAAGAAGCCGCTCACGGCCGCGGCGGCCGCCTCCCAGGCACTCGGCTCGGCCGAGGCGCGGCCCTCGGGTGTCCAGGCCGGCTGAGGCGCTGCGGTTGCCGCATGAGCCCCGTCGGGCCGCGCGCCAGCGGGCTCGCTCGCGAAGTCCAGATCCGGCAGATCCACCGGTTCGGACAGGGGCTCGGGCAGAGGCCCAGGCTCCGGCACGGCTCCCAGCGGTGCCGCCGCCCCGGACCGGGAGCCGTCCGGCTGGGGCGCCGCGTGCTCGGGCTGGGCCCCTTCGCCCCGTGCCCGATCGCCCTGTGCCCGATCGCCGGGAGCTGCGCCGGGGCCGGCCGCCGCCCGTGCTGCCCCCTGAGATGCCGCGCGGGCGGCGCTGCGCAGCATCCGTAGCTCCGCCTCGATGGCCTCCACCCGGCCCCACAGGCGGGCCAGCACCAAGGCCAGAGGGCCACCCAGGAGGGCCGCGACCACCAGCCCGTCGCTGCGCAGGAAGAGCCCAAGGACGAGGGCCGAGACGATCAGCGCGACAACCATGGGCATGGACGGGACTCCCTGCTGCGTTATGGCCAGGGCACCATGCTACCCCAGGCCCGCGCCGGGCGGCCGGCGTGGGTGTGTGGGCCCCGCGGTCAGCCCGCCGCTTTGAGCGTGCGTTCCCTCAGCCAGGCGAAGATCACCGGGGTGACGACGAGGATGTGCACCAGGCTGGACAGCATGCCGCCGACCACGGGCGTGGCGAGCGGCTGCATGATCTCGACCCCGGTGCGCTGCAACCAGAAGATGGGCGTGAGGGAGGCGATGGTCGTGGCCACCGTCATGACCTTCGGCCTCAGCCGCAGCCGGGCCCCGGCCTTGACCGCCTCGATGAGCTCGGCCCTGGTGAGCTCCCGTCCCAGGTCCCGGCGTCTGGCCGCCACCGCCTCCTCCAGATAGACCACCATGACCACCCCGGTCTGGATGGCGGTGCCGAAGAGCGCGATGTAGCCCACCCAGACGGCGACGCTGAAGTTGAACCCCATCCAGGCCTGGAGCAGCACCCCGCCGGTGAGGGCGAAGGGGACGGCCATCAGGACATGGGTCGCCTCGGCCAGGGAGCGGAAGGTCATGGCAAGCGTGATGAAGATGATGAGGATCACGGCCGGGAAGACGATGCTCAGGGTCTCCCGCGCGCGGAGCTGGTGCTCGTACTGTCCCGAGTACTCGATGGTCATGCCCGGGTCCAGGGTCACCTCGCGGGCGATGCGCTCCCTGATGTCCTGCACGAAGCCGCCCAGGTCGCGGTCGCGCACGTTGGCCTGCACGAAGACCCGCAGCCGGCCGTTCTCGCTCTGGATCTCGTTGGGGCCGACCACCCGCTTGATCTCGACCACCTGGCGCAGCTGGACGGTGGCCCCGGACGGCGTGACCAGGACGATCTCGCCCAGCCGGTCGATGTCGCCGCGGTCCCCCTCCTCCAGGCGGACCTGGATCGGCCAGCGCTCGCGCCCCTTGATGCTGGTCCCGACGGACACCCCGCCGATGCCCGCCTCCACCTGGCGGAAGACATCCTGCACGCTCAGGCCGTAGCGCCCCAGGAGGTCGCGGCGGACCTGAATCTCCAGGTAGGGCTTGCCCTGGACCCTGGACGGCGCAACCCCGGTCGCCCCCTGCACCTTGTTGATCACCTGCTCCAGCTCGAAGGCCTTACGCTGCAGGGCGTCGAGGTCGTTGCCGAAGAGCTTCACGCCCACCTGGGCGCGGATGCCGGTGCTGGTCATCAGGATGCGGTTCTCGATGGGCTGCAAGAACCCCGGGACATAGCCGGGGACCTGCATGAGCCGCTCGGAGAGATCCGCGATGATCGACGCCTTGGTGGTCCCCGGCGGCCACTGGTCCTGCGGCTTGAGGGTGATGGTGGTCTCGATCATCTCCACCGGCGCCGGGTCGGTGGCGCTGTCGGCCCGCCCCAGCTTGCCGGCCACCGAGGCGACCGCCGGATGGGTGCTCATCACCCGGTCCTGCCAGGCCATGATGCGCTTGACCTCGGTGAGCGCCGTGGCCGGCAGCAGCACCGGCATGAAGAGCAGGGAGCCCTCCTCCAGGGTGGGCATAAACTCGCTGCCGAAGCCCTGGGTGTGCCGGGCCGCCGACTCGGGGAGCAGAGCATTGAGGCCGCGCGGCAGCCCGAAGGCGATGACCAGACAGACGGCCAGCAGGGCGGCCGCCAGGCCCAGGACGGACTTGCGGTGCCCAAGGGCCCAGTCGAGGACCGGGTCGTAGAGGCGCAGCAGCACCTGCATGGTCCAGTTGTCGGACTCCCGCTTGAAGGGCCCCCGCACCAGCAGGGTGGCGAACACTGGCACCGCCGTGACCGCCAGGACGGTCGCCCCGATCAAGGCGAAGGTCTTGGTGTAGGCCAGGGGATGGAACAGCTTGCCCTCCTGGCCGGTCAGCAGGAACACCGGCACGAAGGCGAGGATGATCACCATCATGGAGAAGAACATGGGCCGCCCCACCTGGGTCGCGGCCGTGAGGGTCTGGTCGAACACCTCGGCCGCGGTGAGGCGGCGCCCGAGCCGGTCCTCGGCGCGCTCGCAGTGCCGGATGACGTTCTCGGTCATGACAATGCCCGCATCGACCAGCACGCCGATGGAGATGGCGATGCCGGTCAGCGACATGATGTTCGAGGGGATGCCGAGCCGGTCCATCAGGATGAAGGAGATCAGGATGGACGCCGGCAACGGCAGGGTGACGATCAGGATGCTGCGGAAGTGGAAGAGGAACACCACGTGCATCAGGGTGACCAGAAGGATCTCTTCCGTCAGGGCGTCCTTCAGCGTGGCGATGGCCCGCTCGATCAGGTCGCTGCGGTCGTAGAAAGGCACCACGCTCACCCCAGGTGGCAGACCGGGGGTCAGGGCGGCGATGCGCGCCTTGACGTCCTGGATGACCCGGTAGGCGTTCTCGCCGTAACGCATCACCACGATGCCGCCGACCACCTCGCGCCCATCCACGTCCAGGGCCCCGCGGCGGAAGTCACCGCCGACCCGCACCGTGGCAACGTCGCGCAGGTACAGCGGGGTGCCGTTGCGCGGCCGCAGCGGGATCACCTCCAGGTCGGCGCCGTCCTGCACCAGACCGACGCCACGCACGATGAACTCGGCCCCGTTTTCCTCGATGGTCTTGCCGCCCACATTGAGGTTGCTCTGGCCGACGGCATCCATGACCTCCCCGAGGGTGATGCCGTACTGACGCAGCTTGAGCGACGAGACCTCCACCTGGTACTGGCGCACGAAGCCGCCGATGCTCGCGACCTCCGCCACCCCGGGCACGGCGGCGAGCTGATAGCGGACGTAGGTGTCCTGCAGGGCGCGGAGCGACCCCAGGTCCTGCTGGCCGGACTCGTCCCTGAGGTCGTACTGATACACCCAGCCGAGCCCCGTGGCATCGGGGCCGAGGCGCGCCACCACGCCCTCGGGCAGCAGGCTGCCGAGGGAGTTGAGGCGCTCCAGCACCCGGGTGCGGGCGAAGTAGACGTCAATGCTGTCGTCGAAGATCACCGTAAGGAAGGCGAAGCCGAACATCGAGCTGGCCCGCACCGTCTTGACCCCGGCCAGGCCCTGCAGGGCGACCGAGAGCGGGTAGGTGATCTGATCCTCGACCTCCTGGGGCGAGCGCCCAGGCCAGTCCGCGTAGACGATGACCTGGTTCTCCGAAAGGTCGGGGATGGCATCGATGGGGACGCGCTTCAGCGCCACCAGGCCCCAGGCGCACACCGCGATGAACCCCGCCAGGACCAGGAAGCGGTGATGCAGCGACCAGTGGATGACGCGGTCGATCATGGGCGGCTCACTGGACCTCGTCGCCGCACTCCAGCATGGCCGACCCGAAGAAGGGGTTGCGCAGCTGGTTGGAGCGCGACAGCCAGCGGGCGGTGCCGAGCACCGGCGTCATGGGGCACTGGAAGATGGTGATGCCCTCCCGATGGTGGACATGCTCGGCCTGGGCCAGGTCCGCCAGGGCGGTGCTGAAGGGCTCGAAGGCGTGGCGGACGGCATCGAGGTCGGGCCCGTCGGCGAGCTTGCCGCCGAAGGCCGCGAGCGGACCCTTGGCGGCGGGTGCATCACCCGCGAGGTAGGCGGCCAAGGCCTCGCGCAGTGACGGCAGGACCTTCCGGTACCCGGCAAGATCGTCGGCGGCGAGTGCCGCCGCGGCATCGGCCGCGGCAAAGACCAGGGTCCGCAGCAGCCCATAGGCCGCCGCGTCGAGCGGGGCCGGCGCGGCCGAGACCTTGGCGGGCAGACCATGACCCTGGTCGTGCCCGCCACCGCTCACCGCCGCATGGGCGAGCTGCGCCTGGGAGTCGAGGATGAGCGCGGCCTGCGTGACGACCCGGTCGCCCTCCTTGAGGCCCCCCACCACCTCCGCGTCCGTATCCCCGACCCGCCCGATCCGGACCTCCTTGGCCCGGTACCCCTGGCCGTCCTGGGCCAGGTAGACCACCGGCCGGCCCCGGTGCTGGAGCAGGGCACTGCGCGGCACCAGCAGTGCGTCCGGTCCGGTGCCCGTCACCACCGCCTGGGCGGTCTGGCGGTAGAGCAGCCGGCGCTGCGGGTTGTCCAGCACCACCCGGACCCGTGCCGTGCGGGTCATGGGATTGAGGTTCGGGTCGATGAAGTCGATGGGCGCGGAAAGCACCTGTCCGGGCAAGGATGGGACCGAGACGTCCACGGTCTGGCCCCGCTTGAGCCAGGACAGGTCGGGCTCGTAGGCATCGAAGACGAACCACATCTGCGAGAAGTCGCCGATCTCGAACAGGGGGTCGTTGGTCTGGACGTACTGCCCCTCGTAGACCGACCGTGACACCACGGTCCCCGACATCGGGGCCCGCACATTGACCATGGCCGTGGGCTTGAGGGTGCGCTCCAGGATACCGATCTCCTCCTCGGTCAGGCCGAGCTCCAGCAGGCGCTCGCGGGCCGCGGCCCGCTCCGACACGGAGGTCGCGATGGCCCCCGCCTTGAGCCGCTCCAGGTATTGGCGCTGAGCGGTGAGCATGTCGGGGCTGAACACCGTCGCCAGCGGTGCACCCGCCGCGACCTCCGCGCCCAGGTAGTTGACGTACAGCTTCTCGATGCGTCCCGGGACGCGGGCGGCCAGGATGCGGTGGCGGGTGTCGTCGTCCTCGATCACACCGCTGACCCTCAGGGTGCGAGTGATCGGACCGCGTCTCACCTCCGCCGTCTGGACCCCGGTCACTGCGGCCTGGGCTGGCGCCAAGGTCACCAGATCCGGATCGACGGGCGCCGACGCATCCGCGCCCGTGGCCGCAACCAACGCCATGCCGCAGATGGTGCAGCGGTCGCCGGGCTTGTCCGACTTGATCCAGGGGTGCATGGGGCACTGATAGATCTGGGCCCCGGCCTCGTGCGGCTCGACCTGCCCCCCGCCCTGCCCCTGGCCATGCAGGGCGCCGTGGTCATGGGGCGCTGGCATCGAGCCGCCCTGGCTGATGGCGAGCCAATACCCGCCGGCGGCGGCGCCCAGGACCAGCGCGAGGAGCAGGGAGAGCTTGGTGATCATGGCGCAACCGGGTCGGGGCACGGGAAATGAGAGCATAGACAATGAGACCGCGGTAACAGCACCACTGACGTCAGGGTATCGCCCGGTTGACCCCGGCTGGGGGGCGGAGAACACGGCGTCGGATGTTGCCCGCAGCGGCCCTCACTCCAATCGTTGTTGCCGGCCAGCCCCGCACCCGATCGTGCGCAAGATCGACGGGGTGGCCATCGTCGTCTCCGTGTCTGATCGGCAATCCGCGCTCGGGTCGCTCGGTGAGGTCGCCGCCGAGGAGACGGTATCGGTGCACGCCTGCGTGCCGCACCTGGCATGCACATCGCTCCAGTCGCTGCCGCCGCATCGCCCTTCGGGCCCTGTCGCAGCGGTAGCCGTTCTGCGGGCGCGACTGCGCCGCTGTGATGAGGACCTGGCGGCGTATGACGCGCGGGTCGTGCAGGTGGCGCGCACCCGTGAGCCGGCACAACGGCTGATGGGGGTGGAGGGCGTCGGACCCCTGACCGCCACCGCGCTCAGCGCCACGGTGGGCGATCCCAGGCCGGTCGGGACAGGAGGACCCGAGGTGCGCAGACCCATCAGGGCCAGAGTCCCACAAGGGACTCGCCAACAGGCCGGACACACGCATGCCGTCAGACCTTCCTGTCCCAGACCATCTTCCTGCAAAACGGGGGGAGTCCATACAAGACGCTGAAGAGCTCAGGGTTTCCCGCCGGGCAGGATGTCCGATCCATCAGCATCTGCCCAGGGGTGCGTGCCGATGTTTGGCCAGGGTGGCCCGTCAATCAGGGTCGCCTCGGGGGGAACCCCGCCGGAGATGGGGCGAAGAACCCGCCAGCGGGTGCCCGGCGGATGCAATTGGCCATGCCCGCAGGCTGCGCCGGGGCTGGTTCGCGGGATCCCGTCCAGGCGCTGCCTCAGTCCGGCGAGGGGGGAGCCTCAGCGTCTTGGTGCTCCCGGCAGATCCGCTCACCATCGGAAAGCGAAAGCGGCTCCCCGGTCAAACCACAGCGCCACAGGTCGTCGCCCTCGGCGAGGTGATGACGGCAGGTGCGGCACTGACCGAAACTGCGGCGACCTTCGAGGATCTGCAATTGGCGCAGCAGGCGGGTCAACCCCTCAGCCAGGCCCAAAGGGAGGGCCGCCGCCGCAGCGCGCAGCCGTCCGAGGTCCTCGGTCTGCGCCACCACACGTTGACCAGCGCCCGTCAAGGCGAGACGCACAATCCGCCGGTCGCACGGGTCGGGGCTGCGTATCAGAAAGCCCTTGGACTCCAGCAAGATGAGGCTTTGGGAAACCGTGCCCTTGGTCAGGCCCAGAAACTCACCCACCGCCACGGGGGTGTTGGAGTAGCGGTTCGCAGCAGCGAGGTAGAGGAGTACGCGCATGTGCATCGTCTGCAGGCCATGGGGCGCCCCAAGGGCCTTGAGACGGGCCTCGGCCAGGTTGCCCAGGCGTTCGGCAATATCAAGCAAGCGAAGCAGCTCTGCGGTCACGGCAGGACAGTAGCGTATCGATACGATATTGACAATCCTCGCACGCGAGACTATATGTTTGGCGTCGATACCGCATCGACTCGATACTTGTTACCCCTGCCGAGGAGCTCCCCATGAAGACGATCCTGTTCGCATTCGGTCTCACCCTCGCCGCCCCCATCACCCAAGCGGCTGAGCTCGCCGTGGACTACCCAGAGGGCTATCGGCACTGGGCCCACGTGAAGACCTTGATCCTGGAGCCTGGCCACCCCCTGTACAGCGCCTTCGGCGGCCTGCACCACATCTATGCCAATCCGGCAGCCCTAAAGGGCTACAACAGCGGAACCTTCCCGGATGGCGCAGTCATCGTGTTCGACCTGCTGGAGGTGAATCAAGGGGACCATGCGATTGCGGAGGGACCGCGCAAGATTGTCGGCGTGATGCAGCGCGACCAGCGCCGTTTCGCTGATACCGGCGGCTGGGGCTTCGAGGGCTTCGTCAAGGGCGACCCAACGCAGCGCGCCGTGGGCGACCAGGCCAAGGGGGCGTGCTTCGGCTGCCATCTGGAGCAGGCCGGCGAGAAGGGGTTCGTATTCAGCACCTGGCGCGAATGATCTGTGTCGGCGGGGCCTTTCGCCACGCGCCCTGGATGGCGCCCGGCGACACCGGGGCCGAGCGCCAGGCAACCCGCCGTCTCCAGACTGGACCTCTGCTTGGCAACGACGACTTCGGGCGTCCATTCGACCGGTCACTGGGCCGGAAGGCCGGCGATGGCACAGGCGGCACACCGCAGAGCCCCGCGGTCCAACCCCGCGGCCGGACCAGGCAAGGGCGCCGACCGGATCACATCGGACACTGGGAGACCTTTGGCCCCTCTCTCGCGGCCACGGGCCCACCTGGGCCCGATGCCGCCTTGACGCCCGAGCGTCGATCAGCGCGCCGGCGATAGACCGTCTCCAACTCCATGACCAGGTCGATGCTGAGCCCGACAGCGAGGATGGGCAGCCAGTAGAAGGCTGCGATCGCGACGGTGTGGAAGAGCTGGTTCATCACCGGCAGGTCGATGAATGCGAGTTGGACCAGCATCATCGCGGAGATTCCGGCCCAGATCCACGGGTTGCTCACGGGCTCAAGGCGAAACATCGACCAGCGCAGCGGGCGGCAGTTCAAGAGATCGAAGGACTGGCCCACGGCGAAGACCGTGGCCGCGACGCTGCGGGCCGCCTCCTCGCTGGTGCCGTGCCGCAGGGCCCATTCGAAGAGCCCAAAGGCACCAAGGGCCAACATCAGGCCGACCAGGACGATGCGCACCCCAAGCTCACCGGCCAGGATCGGCGCGCCCGAGGTGCGTGGCGGGCGGGTCATGAGCCCGGGCGCCTTGGGCTCGAACGCGAGCGTGAGGCCGAGCAACACCGCCGTGGTCATGTTGATCCACAGGGCTTGGGCCGGCAGCTCCGGCAGCGGCTGGGCGAGAAGCACCGCGACCAAAATCACCAACCCCTGCCCGGCATTGGTGGCCAGTATCCAGGTGATGAACTTGGCCAGGTTGTCGAACCCCCAGCCCTCCTCGACCGCGGCCTCGATGGTCGAGACGTGATCATCGGTTAGCACCATGTCCGAGGCCTCCTTGGCCACCCCGTGAGCGCCGTCGGCACGCCACCCTGCTTCACCCGCTGGTCGAGGCCGATCTGGGCCGCGATCGCGGCCGCGGTGACGGCGTGATCTCCGGTGATCATCTTCAGTCGGACCCCGGCCCCGTGGCAGGCAGCCATGCCCTGTTGCAGCCCGGCCTTTAGGTTCGCTCGCAGCGCGGGCAATCCACGCACCGAGGCCCGGCTCCGGCAAAGCGGGGTCATGGCGCCCACATCGGCGTTGCCTCTGGCCTGGGGCGCCGACCTGGTGTCGCGCCCGTGCCTGGGCCGGCCGGGCCTGGCTGGGCTCCGGTTTCGGGACGACGGCGACCTGGACAGGCTGCTGGGGGGCGCCTAGGATGCGGCTCGTGCTTGACGCTTCAGGTCTTGCGGCCGATCGAGGCTGCGACGCTCCCTCGCCAGCGCCAGACGTCCCGGCCCCTCCAGGTTGCTTCACAAAACGAGTACCCAGCCATGAATGAGATCACACCGCGTTGGGAATGGCGTTCGTTCGGTCGGCGCTTCGGGGAGGCCGAGGCACGGCTCGCGGCGCTGACGCCGAAGGGGGTGCAGGAGAGCGACGAGGTCTATCTTCTGTCCGGCACCGGCGACAACGTGAAGGTTCGCGATGCACTGATGGACATCAAGGTCCTGCGGGAGGTCAACGGGGACGGGCTCGAACAGTGGACCCCGGTCATGAAGGCCGGCTTTCCGCTTCCAGCGGCCGACGTGGCGCGGGTGTTCGAATCCCTCCGGCTCCCGGTGCCCGCCCTGTCCCGCGCGAGCTACACCCTCGACGAGTTCATCGAGGCCTTCGCCCAGCCCGGCGGTCCGATCCGCAGGGTGGACGTCCACAAGCGGCGGGTCCGCCACACGGTCGGCGGCTGCATGGCGGAGCTCTCCGAGGTGGTGGCGAACGGCAAGCCCGCCCGCACCATCGCCGTCGAATCCGAAGATGCGGCAGCGGTCATCCGTGCCGTCCGCGAACTCGGTCTGGGCGGCTACACCAACACCAGCTACCCGCGCGGGCTGGCCGCCCTGATCGACGACGCGCCGGAACGCTACGCCGTGATCGACGCTGGCACCAACTCCATCAAGTTCCACATCGGCGAGCGAGACCGCGACGGGCGTTGGCGCACCGTCGTCGACCGCGCGGAGCTGACGCGCCTTGGCGAGGGCCTCGCGCGGCAGGGTGTGATCAGTGACGCCGCCCTCGAACGAGCCGCCATCGCCGTCGCCGGCATGGCTGAGGAGGCCAAGCGCCAGGGCGTGCGGGCAATCGCCGCGGTGGGCACGGCCGGGCTGCGCATCGCCGCCAATGCCAGGGAGGTGGTTGACGCAATCCAGGGGCGCGCCGGGGTGCGCATCGAGGTGATCTCCGGCGACGAAGAGACCCGTCTCGCCTACCTGGCGGCCAAGGCTGGGCTTGGGTTGAAGACCGGCACGCTCGTCGTGTTCGACACCGGCGGCGGCAGCTCCCAGTTCACCTTTGGGCACGACTCCAGCGTGGACGAGCGCTTTAGCGTCGATGTCGGCGCCGTGCGTTACACCGAGCGCTACGGGCTCGACGGCGCCGTGTCCCTCGACACCCTGCACCAGGCCATGGCGGCGATCTCGGCTGACTTGTCGCGCATCGCGGGACGCCCGGCCCCCGACACGCTGGTGGCGATGGGTGGCGCCGTGACCAACATCGCCGCGGTCAGGCACGGGCTCGCCACCTACGACCCGGCCATCGTTCAGGGGACGATCCTCGACCGCACCGAGATCGATCGCCAGATCGAGCTCTACCGGTCGCGGGATGCGGAGGCCCGCCGCGCCATCGTCGGCCTCCAGCCCAAGCGGGCCGAGGTGATCCTCGCCGGCGCCTGTATCGTCCGGACGGTGATGGAGAAGCTGGGCAAGGAGCGCCTGACGGTGAGCGACCGCGGCCTGCGCCACGGGGTGCTGGCCGAGCGGTTCGATGCCTGAAACGGGCAAGATTCCCGGAAGAAAGACGGTTGGAAGCGGGCGATTTTCACCTGGCAGACGAGAGAGGCCACAAACCATGAGCACCACAAACAATGCCGAGACCCCGGCGATCGCCAAGGCCGGGGCGATCAAGTCGATGAGTGCGCCGCCGGTCCTCTCGGCCGAGGAGATGGCGAAGGCCGTCGCATTGAGCAAGGGCTCGACCAGCGTCGAATTGAAACTCTCCGTGCCCGCCGCCGGGCATCGCGCAACGATCAGGAGCCTGAAACTCGACCCGGTCGAGGCACAGCCGCGGCAGGCGTTCTTCTTCGATACGCCCAACCTGGATCTGTTCAAGGCTGGCGTGGTCGTCCGGGCCCGGCGCATCCAGGGTGGGCACGGCGACACCGTCGTCAAGCTGCGCCCGGTGGATCCGGGCCAGATCGACCGGGAGCTTCGGCGCTCGGCGAGTTTCAAGATCGAGCTGGACGTGATGCCGGGCGGATTCGTGTGCTCGGCCTCCTATAAGGGCCTGTGCACCAACAAGGAGGTGCTCGAGGTGACCGCGGGCGAGGAGCCGCTCCACTCCCTGTTCTCCAAGGGTCAGCGGGCGTTTTACGCCGCGCATGCCCCGGCAGGCCTCGCCATGGATTCCTTGACCACCATGGGCCCCGTCTTTCTGCTCAAGTCCAAGCACCAGCCCAAGGACTACGACCGCGGCATCACTGTGGAGCTGTGGCTCTATCCCGATGGCTCGCGCATCCTCGAGGTCTCCACCAAGTGCCTCCCCGATGAAGCCTTCCAGGCCGCCGCCGAGTTCAAGGCCTATCTCATCGGCTGTGGCATCCCCATCAGCGGCCTCCAGGAACCGAAGACCCGGTCCGCGCTGGAGTTCTTTGCGGCCCACCCAGACTAGGATCGACCCCTGGGCGCCGAGGCGACACCCTTTCGTGCGCCTGCTCCCCTCGGGGGTCACCTTGGCGCATCGAGGGCGGCGTCAAAGGGGATGAAGTCAAACCCGAGGAGGGTCAGGTCCACCGGCGTCTCTCGGCCAGCGCGCCCGAAGGTCAGCGCGACCTCCTTGATCCCATTCAGGGCCGGGGTCGCCGGAAGGATGATCTCGACCTCATCGCCCTGGGCCTGTTTGATCCGCGTGAAGATCTCGATGGGGATGGCGGGCGGCGGGATGGGATCGTCCTTGGCCCTTTTGAAGGAGATGGAGGCATCCTTCAACTCTGTCTCAGAGCTGTATCGGATCACCAGTCTGCCGTTCGACAGGTTGAGGGTCCTGCCGGCCGGGGCGATGAACGCGACCCCTCCCGTACCCTTGAGGTGCGACGCGAATCGGCAGGTCCCCTCGCCGCGCTGAAAGTCCAAGGGACTCTGGTCCGAGGTCCAGGGCACCACCTCATTCTCTTGAGCCAGAAGGCTGAGCCTGTCCCCTGGGGCGTAAAGTGCCGCCAGTTGGCCCTGGAGCCCTTTGGCTTCGAGGTAGCGGCGCATGTTCTCCTGGGCGGTATCGATCCCCCCCAGGATCAGGGCCAGGGTGTGCACCGTGGTCTGGTAGGGGATGACGCGCGCCTCCGACATCTTCCAGCCCTCCCAGGGGCCGTGGGGCGTGAAGAGGCCCGAGATCCGCGGCCAATGCCGTTCAAGGAACTGCTCCAACTTCTCGGGGGCGATCGCATAGGCGACCCCGAGGGCATAGAGGGACGGGGCGTCGGTGATGAGGGGCTTGTCGGTGACAGCCAGCTCTGGGATCCCGATCAACCCCGTGTATTCGGTCCCGTTGCCGCTGTAGGCCTCGGACAGCAGACCCGGAAGCCCGTTTCGGTCTGAGAAATCCAACTCGCTGTCCACGACGGCCTTGAGGCTTTGTCTCCAGCCGGGGTTACGGCTCTCCTGCATGAACAGCGACAGTCCAAGCAGTTGGAAGGCCGATCCGTCCCAGGCGGCCAGGGCATGGCTGTCGCTCCCGTCGCCGCGCCGGTAGGGCTGGATCTTGAACCCGGCGTTGCGGATGGTTGCCTCCGGCAACCCGTAGCGCAGCACGACGAAGGTCCAGGGCCCGCGAAACTCGTTGATGAAGTAGTTCATCTGGCCGGTCACCCAGTTTCCCTGGCCGTCCTCCCAGCCCACGAAGCGATCCGCGGTGGCGTCCCAGCCGAACACAAAGGTACCGGTCTTGGGATCGAGCAGATGGGCATAGCCCTCGCCCTGCCCCTCGATGAAGCGCTCGATCTGCTCGCGTAGCGCGACGGCCATTGGATGGTCCCTGACCTCGGGACCCAGGAGGGCACCTGCTGCCTTGGCGAGGGATGCGGTCAGATTGGCGTTGTCGCCGAAGATGATGGTCCGGACCCGTTGATCGAGGAGCCCCAGGATCCTCGACCTCAGGGACTCCTCTGCGTAGGGTGCAAGCGGCCCGTCGAAATGCGCGGTACCATACTGATCGCCCCGCCGGATACGCCCCTTGCGGCCATTGTCCTCCTCCTGGAGCCAGCCCTTCTGCACCAGGGCCAACCAGATGGCGTCGCTCTCTCGTTCCCCGAAGGTCTCGGTGAAGCCCGCCCGCTCGATGGACTCCAAGAGGGGTCCTGACCGCTTGCCACCCTCGATGCTCAGAAAATTCACCAACAGCCCCTTGGCGGCGAGGGTTGGGTCCTGCTGGTCCGCGAGCAGGGTCTCCAGCGTGCGCGCGAGGCCATCCAGCGCGGCCTGGCGGGACACATAGGGGTTGTCCGCCTGCCCCGCGGCGACGTTGGCCAGCAGCTCGATCCAGGCGCCAATGGCCGTGAGCTGGGTCAGGGAGCGCAGGAAGAGCCCCTTGTCCGGCTCCTGATTCCAGCCTTCCACCGGGTAGCCTGACAGGGGGTCGATGATCCCGTGCGCTGGATTGACATACTGGAAGGCGTTGTCCAGCAGCCGCCGCATGTGCGGGTGGCCGTGCGGGACGTTCGGATCGGCGGAGCCGCTCTGGCCCTGGGCCCCGGTCACCCCGAGGGCCAGACACAAGACGCTCGCCGAGAGCCAGCAGCGGCGGTGAATTGGGTTGGCGGATCTCATGGGGCTCCATTCTAACGGCCTGGCCCTGGGTACGCCGGCTGGTGTTAGCGCGTCCGCTTGCGGGTCCGCGGGGGGCGCGCTGGGGGGATGTTATGGGACGCTCCGACGCAATCCAAGGCCAGCCCGCCTTCCGCCAGGGCGCGCGGGATGCTGGGCGTCGCCGGTCCTTGGCTAAGCCCTCCCCGAAAGTCACCAGGAGTCGTGATGTCAAGCCATCCATACACCCGACCGGTCGTGCTCCTACTGGTCGCACACGCCACGCCGTCGCTGGCCCGCGCCGGGGACGTGTTGGACACCGCGAAGGCCCGGGGGATGCTGCGCCGCGGTGTCCGCGAGGGCATGCCTGGGTGCCCCGAGCGGGACGCGGCTGGACGATGGACCGGGCTCGACGCCGGTTTTTTGCAGGGCCGTGGCGACGGCCCTCATCAGGGCCAAGGGCTACCTGGTGGCCGCCGAGGCCGTCCCAGAGGTCGCCCTGGCCGCCGGCTACACCGACTGGTCCACCGCGACCATCTCCGTGCTCATCGCCATGCTGTTCGCCGCCACCCTGGGAGGCAACGCCACGCTGGTCAGGGCCCCCGCCAACATCGTCGCCGTGGGCATCTGTGCCAACGAGGGACAGGGGGTCACCTTCGCCCGCCACCCCGAATTCCCGGCCATTGAGGTCCTTCACCACGGCGCGCGAGAGCACGGCGCACCAGCGCGGCAGGGGTGTCAACTGCTCCGAAGTCTGCCGCAGGGCTTTGAACAACGTGGCGACCTGCCAGCAGGCGCCGTTCACCCCGGCGCTCTCGGCATGGGCAGTTGCCCGAGCAGGGTGACCCCAGCCTGCGGGTCCCACTCGACATGGACCCTGCCCCAAAGGTCTCACCGGTCACTGGGGCCGCAGGGGACCACCGCCGGGGCTCGTTCTCACCCGTTGGGTGGTTGCGTCGATTGCTCATGGGCACCTCCTTGCGACGATCGGCTGCCAATCGAGCAGGCGCTTGGGGGTCGGGTCCGATACAGTGCGCGGGGACGATCGAAGGGCGGCCCGCCCGGATGATGTCAGGATGGCGATCGGATTGAGTCGGAGCTCTTAGCCCGGGATCTGCCCCTGACGCCTTATCCTCCTCTATCCCTCAACCTGGTGGCCTGGGGACATGCACAACGCCTGGAAGGACAGCATCTACCGCCAGCGAGAACAACTCGCCGGCATGCTCCATAAACCCATGGCAGCGCTGGCTGCGCGTTGTGCGCCGGCCTGGGGCGACAGGGAGGGGCTCAATCGGGTGCTGGCCGAGGGCTTCCCCGAGATCCCCCACTGCGCCTTCCTGTACTGCCTGGGGAACGATGGCATACAGATCTCCGACAACCTGGGGGCCAGCGGCCTGGACCCCGGCCACTTCGGGCGTAACCGCTCGGAGCGACCCTACATGCGCGAGCCCGTGCCACCCTGGGGCTTCCTGCTCTCCGACGCCTACATCAGCCTGGGCGAGCAGCGCCCATCGCTGACCGCGCTGCAACTGGTGTGGGGCGAGGGCGGGGTCCTGGGCTACCTGGGGGCGGACTTCGACCTGCGCGACCTACCGGTGACCGCGGGGCTCTATAGCGAGCCTGACGCCTGGCGCCAGATCAAGGGGGACCCGGCCATCCGCGGCCAGTTGTTCCAGCAGTGCCGGGTAGAGAGCCCCATGGACCGCAACCTGGACCGGGCACTGTCGATCCTGGGAGAGCTGCTGACCGAGCGCGGGGTCTTTCAGTGCCAGGTCCACTTCTCCAGCAGTCAGGCGACGATCTGGACCCGGGACGACCCCTATCGCTACCGCATCCTGGACCAGGAGGCCCTGTCCGACCCGGACATCTGCCTGGTCTACCCACCGCGGCGCTACCCGGCCGACGCCCTGATCCCGAGCAGCGACATCGGCCCGGTACTCGACCGCCTGAAGAGCCTGCGTCTGGTGGACGAGAACATCTATCTGCGCCAATCGTCCATCAACGTCTTCAACGGGATGGTCAGCCTGACCTTCTCCTGCGACGGCTCCCACTACATGCCCCACCGGCAGTTCCTGGGCGCGGACACCGCCTTCTGGTTCGGCGGGGTCGGCTGATCCCCGCCGAAGGCGCTCTGGCGGCGCATGAACGCGACTGGCACAAGGGGACAGACCCTGAGGTATCCCCAGGACATACCCTCATCAAGATCACTGACGAAGCGAGGTTGAACCGCGTCCAGGTCAGGTTAGGGATGCGCTGATTGATTGCGCTTCCCGTGCGAGCCAGGGATGGCCCGCCCGTTTCGAGGGCCTCAAGCCCTTGAAACTAGAGCGTCCCGCGAAGCGCGCCTCGCGGGACGCGAGCTGATGAAATGCCGGGAGGG
>Ga0272446_1000357_pt1 | contig 72229 bp, 54 predicted proteins | sample YNPCB0061_FD_194587 | JGI IMG/M metagenome (GOLD analysis project Ga0272446, IMG submission 194587) | Hot spring microbial mat communities from Yellowstone National Park, WY, United States - YNP-CB-006-1 | ecosystem: Environmental > Aquatic > Thermal springs > Hot (42-90C) > Sediment | place... | reverse complement strand
GCGATGCCGTCAAGCAAATCGGGGCGGCGGGAAGTTATGGTTTTGGGGTGTGGCTCCCCGGCATGGATTCGAACCACGATTCACGGCTCCAAAGGCCGCTGTCCTACCATTAGACGACCGGGGAGTGAGGCAAGAGAGCGAGAGGCCGCTCAACCACTAATTTAGCACGGGCGCACGGAAACCGAGCCGTTGCGGCAGGCGGCCGAACGGCGGGCGGGGCGGCGGGGGATCAGCCCCACAGCTCGTGGACGGGGCCGTACTCTTCGGCCTGATTCGTGGGCACCAGTGCAAAGCCGCGCCCGAACGGGTCGTCGTAGTACACCTTGCTGTAGTCGATGCCCAGGGCCGAGTAGATGGTGGCCTCGATGTCTTCGGGGCGGACGTCGCGCTGGCGCGACCAGCCGGGATCGACCGTAAAGGCGCCGGTGTCGTTGGTTTTGCCGATCACCGTGCCGCCCTTCACGCCGCCGCCGGCAAACAGCACCGACTGCTGCTGGAAATGGTCGCGCCCGTTCTGGCTGTTGAGCGGCCCCACGGTGCGGCCGAACTCGCCCATGCACACGACAAGCGTGCGGTCGAGATGTCCGCTGCTCTTGAGATCGGCGAGCAGTTCGCCCATGGCAAGGTCGAACGTGCGGGCAAGGCTGTTCGGGTTGGAGGGGTTCAGCGCGCCGGTGTAAATGCCGGAGTGGTTGTCCCACCCGCCGACGGTGATCTGGATGAAGCGCGGGCCCATGTCAGAGCGGACGAGATTGCGGGCGGCCAGGCAAGCGCGGCCCACCGCGGTATTGCCGTAACGCGCCGTTTCATCCGTGGAAAAGGTGAAGACGCGCGTGACGTCATCGTTGTACATCAGCGTGCGGGCGGTGAGGTTGAACTGCTCGTACTCGCCCACGACGGGGCCGATTTCTTCCATGGCGCGGGTCTCGGCGTCGAGTTCGAGCAAGAGCCCGTACCGGCGGTCGAAGCCGGCGGCGCCGATGGGCGAGGTGGAATTGGGCAAGCCGCGCCCGCCGGGCGTGACATAGAACGGCTCGGTCCAGGGATCGAGATAGCCGCGGTTGGGCCCGCCGCCGGAATTCAGGGACAAGAACGGGGGGAGCACGGCCTTCGGGTCGCCGAGTTCGCGGGCGACGACGCTGCCGATGTGCGGGGCGATCTTGGAAAGGCCCGAGAGCGGGTTGCGGCCGATCTGGATCCAGGTCTGCATCAGGCCGTGCACGACGGCATGCGTGCGCGCGCTGCGGAGCAGGGCGATCGAGTCCATGTGTTCGGCCAGTTTGGGCAGCAGGCCGCGCGGCCAACGGATGCCGTTGTAAGAGGCAGGCTCCATTTCGGGCAGGGTCCACGGGCCTTCCTTGAGGTCGAAGGTGTCCACATGGCTGGGAGCGCCGGCCATGTTGACGAAGATGACCCAGCGGGCGGTGCCCTTGACGTCGGCGTTGGCGCGGGCGACGGTTTCCAGGCTCCGGCCGGGGAGGAAGAAGCTGCCGGCCACGGCCGATCCCAGGTGGCGGAAGAACACGCGCCGGTCCAGCGTCGGACGGCGCCAGAATGGAACAAAAGGCACGCGCTCGTTCATGGCTTGCCTCCCTCCTCAGTAGCTGAACAGGAAATCGATCTTGTTGACCAGCGCCCAGGCCAAGTCCTCGACGGCCGTGACCCTGGCCGCCGCGGTGGTGGCGCGATCGAGCGCCTTCAGCGCGACGCCGCGCTCATACTCGGTCGGCCGGCGCGACAGGAAGGTCAAGAACATGTCCTCGACGATTTGTTCGTTGGACGCCTGCTGCACGAGCGCCGCCAGATACGGGGAAGCCCCATTGCCTGCAGCGCGCGTGCGGTTGGTGGTGAACGTCGAGTTCATCAGGTTCAACCACATCAGAATCGAGCCGTCCTGGTTGCGCGGGATGGTGTCGCGGTTGCCCCGGTTGAAAGCGTCCAGGAACGCCCGCGTTGTGCCGTTGCTGCGCGGTTCGCTCGTATCCGGCAACTGGACGGCCCAGAGGAAAGGCGCATCGAAGCCCTGGACGGTGTAAGGCTGCGGCAACTGCGTGGCCTTGACGATGGCGTCGTGCACTTCCTCCGCGTCGAGCCGGCGCGGGATGCGGCGGGCGAACAAAGGCGCCTTGGTCATGTCCCACTCGCCGCCGTAACGGGAGCTGAGCTGGTAGGCCGTGCTCTGCGCCATCAGCCGGAGCATGTCCCGGAGATGGAAGTCCGTCGCGCGCGCATAGTCTGAGAGCTTCTCGAGCAGCCAGGGATGGGAAGCCTGGAAGGACCATCCTTCCGGCGGCTCCTGTCTGGGGTCGAGCCGGTCAGGATCGAGTCCGTCCACAGGCTCCGCGAGCGCGAGTCCGAACATTGCTTTCCAAAGGCGGTTAGCGTAATTGCGCGCGAACATCGGGTCGGCGATCATCGAGCGCACGAACGATTCGCGCCAGTTGCCCGCGGCCGGCGTGCCGTCGCGGTAGACAGGCGCGAGGTTGGTGACGAGCTGCGTGCCGATCATCGTTGGCGCGCGGTTGGGGCGGTTGCCGGCGTTGGTGTTCAACACGTAGAAGCCGTTGGCCCTGTCAGCCACGTCAAAGGAGTTGTAGTAGAAATCGGTCTCCGCCACCCGCCGCCCCGCCATCGTCACGCGTGAGAAATGGGCTGCCATCTGCTGGGCTTCCGTGCGGGTGACCTTGGCGCCCCAGGCCGAGAGGGTGTCGAGGTGATACTTGCCGTTGTGGCAGAGCAGGCAGTCGTAGTGAGCCATTCCCAGAAACGTGCTGGCCGTTTTCACGAGCAGGAGGTCGTAGGTGTCCTGGGCGGGCCCCATGGGCGCGAAGCCGCGCACGATGAAGTTGGTCCCGGCCGTGCCGGCGTCGAAATTGTTGCCGTTGACGGTGAGCATCTCCACGGCGATATCCCGCCAGCTCTTGTCTTCCTGAAGAGCGGCCCGGATCCACTTGTAGAGGGCGTTGCGTCCGTTGATCTGCTGGCTGCGGTTCTGCGCGAAGGCGGCGTTCTGCAAAACATCGCCGAGCCACAGCGACCACTTGTCGAGAAACGCTTCGCTAGCCAGCAGCTTCTCGATGACTTTGTCGCGTTTGTTCTCGTCCGTATCGGCCAGGAAAGAGCGGATGTCTTCCGCGGAAGGAATCCGCCCCGTCAGGTCGAGCGTCACGCGGCGCAGAAACTCTTCATCCGATGAGAGCGGCGCCGCGGGCACGCCTTCTGCTTCGAGCCGCGCCAAAATCTCCTCGTCGATGAAGTTCCGCCGGGGCAGTTCGGCAGCCGGCACGGACATGGCGGCGCGGGCCTTGGGCAGCGACTTGGCGAAGGCGAGCGTGCGCTCGTAAGCGTCCCGCCGGGCGCGCAGCCCCCGCTGCTGGACCTCGTCCGGCGCTGAGATAAACGTGCAATTCTGCCCGGAGGCGGACGGTTCCTCCGGTGCAAACTCCTGAGCCGCTGCCGGCCCAAGCGCGAAAGCAGCCATCAGGCCTGAAATCGCGAAGGACTTGCGCACACGCATCATGGCCCCTCCCCGTTCCCTACCAATCTATAACAACATCCCGCGTTGTCCAACAGGGCTTTCGCCCAAATCGAGCCTCCCGAAGTACTGGATCGCGGGCGGCGTTCCCTGAGCCATGGCCAGGGCGCCGCCTGATTCGCAGCGGATCCGGGATACCCTTCTGACGAGACCCGCCACGCCGGGTTTACGCCCTGGCAGGTTTTTTCCGGAGATTGCGCGCCGGAGGGGAGGGCGGCCGGGCGCATCCTGCCAGGCAAGACGGACCGCTAGGATCAAGACATGGGAGCCGATCGCGGCGCGGCGCTGGAGCAGGAGGTGGCCCTGCGGCTGCGGCAGGCAGGACACGAGGCTTACCTCGTGGGCGGCTGCGTGAGAGACCGGCTGCTCGGGCGGGAGATTCATGACCGCGACCTGACCACGGACGCCACGCCGCGCCAACTGCTGCGCCTGTTTCCGGACGCGGTCGAAGTAGGGGCGCATTTCGGAGTTGTGCTGATCCGGCGCGGCGGCCAAGAGGTGCAGGTGGCCACGTACCGGAGCGAAGCCGGTTACCGCGATGGGCGGCACCCCGGCGCGGTGCGGTTCGAAATAGACGTCCGCGCCGATTTGGGGCGCCGCGATTTCACCGTCAATGCGTTGCTCGAGGATCCGCTGACGGGCGAGGTGATCGATCTCGTCGGCGGTCTCGACGACCTGCGGGCCAAGGTGATCCGCGCCATCGGGGAGCCGCGGGAGCGGTTTGCCGAGGACCACTTGCGGATGCTGAGGGCGGTGCGGTTCGCGGCGGAGCTGGGCTTCGAGATTGCGCCGGCCACGTTCGAGGCGGTCCGGGAGCTTGCCCCGGCGATCCGGCGCATCTCCGCGGAGCGGGTCCGCGATGAGCTGTCGCGCATTCTGACAGGCGCGAATCCGAAACGCGGCTTCGAGCTTTTGGATGCCACGGGGCTGCTCGGGCAGATCCTGCCCGAGGCGGCGCACATGAAGGGGGTCGAGCAGCCCCCGGAGTATCATCCGGAAGGCGATGTGTGGACGCACACGCTGCTGATGCTGGGCGAGCTGCGCTATGCGCCGCTCGACCTGGCGTGGGGCTGTCTGCTTCACGATGCAGGCAAGCCGGAGACGCAGACGTTCGAGGACCGGATCCGCTTCAGCGGGCACGAGAAAGCGGGCGCGGCGTTGGCACGGCGGATTCTCGAAAGGCTGCGGTATCCAAAAGAGCTGGTGGAGCGGGTGGAGTGGCTGGTGGCGCAGCACATGCGATTCAAGGACGTGGAGCGGATGTCGGAAGCCACGTTCAAACGCTTTGTGCGGCAGCCTGGATTTGAGGTGCTGCTCGAGTTGTACCGGATCGACCTGGCGGCAAGCGGCCGCCCGCTGGCGCAGTATGAGGCGGTGCGCCGGCGGCTGGAGGCGCTGCCGCCGGAGGCGCTGCACCCGCCGCCGCTGCTGCGCGGGCGGGACCTGGTGAAGATGGGCTACGCGCCGGGGCCGGAGTTTGCGCGCGCGCTGAAGGCGCTGGAAGAGGAGCAACTGGCGGGTCGCATTTCCACGCGCGGGCAGGCGGAAGAGTTCGTCAGGCGAGTCTTGGGGACACCAGCCACTTGAGAGTTCCCCGCGGGCGCGGCGAGGCGGGCTCGACATCAATGCGCATCATGGCGCCCTTCTTGAAGTCGGCGGCAAGCTCGGGGACTGCGAGCAGGAAACCGGCCAACTGGCTGCACAACGGCTCGTGCGAGGAGCAGAGCACGGAGGGCTGGTTGGAGTAGAGGCGGATTTCGTCCCACGCCTCCTGCGGCGCCGAGCCCGGCGCGAGGGCGCGGGCAGGCACGATGATGGCATCCGGGGCGAGGATTTCGCGTGCCAGCTCGGCCGTCTGCCGGGCGCGGAGATAGGGGCTCGAGAGGATGAGAGCGGGGCGGACGCCGGCTTTGCGGAGGCGCCGCAACAAAGCGCGGAGTTTTTGTTTTCCCTCGCCGGTGAGGGCGCGATCGGCGTCAGGCTGCCCGGGCCGCGCGTCCGCAGCGATGCCATGGCGCAGGAGCAGGATCTCCACGGTGCGTCCCTCATTTTGTATTGTGTCATACTCCCCGGAGATGACCGTGTTCCGGGACCGGGAATTTTGGCACGAGGGAGCGCTGCGGTGCGCCGTGGGCGCGGCCGCGGCGGCGGTGGTCTCGATCGCCGCCTCGCAGATTCTGCTAGGCGCGGCGCTGCTGTGCATGGTGGCGGCGAGGGTGCGCTGGCAGTTGCCGCAAGGCTGGCCGTGGCTGGCCGTGTTCTTCCTCTGGACGCTCGCTTCGCTGGCGTTGAGCGACGCCCCGGCGGCGGGCTGGCCGCAGGTGAAGAAGTTTTACGCGTGGCTGGCGGTGTTTGCGGTTCTGTCGGTGGTGCGGGAACTGCGGCACGCCCGGTGGCTCGCGTGGGGCTGGCTGGCGGGAGGCGCGGCCTCGGCGTTGTGGGGGGCGGGACAGTTTGCCGTCAAATATGCAACAGCACAGAAGGCGGGCGCCGATTTCTACTCCTCGTACATCGGGGCGCGGATCACGGGTTTCAACAGCCACTGGATGACGTTCAGCGGGCAGATGATGATCGCGCTGATGGCGGGCGCGGCGATGGCGCTGTGGGCCGTGGAGCGCGGGCGCGCGCGCAGGCTGGCGATCGCGTGCTTGGCGTTGATGGCGCTGGCGCTGGTGCTGGCGATGACGCGCGGCGTGTGGATCGGCGCGTTCGCCGGCGGGCTGTACCTGCTGTGGCAGTGGAGGCGGTGGGCGGCGGCGGCGTTGCCTGTGGCGGCGGCGGCGCTTGTGCTGGCCGGGCCGGCCGAAGTGCGGCAGCGGGCCTTGTCGATCGTGAGGCCGCACGGGGTGACCGACTCGAACCTCCACCGCGTCTACACCTGGCGCACGGGAATCGAAATGATTCGCCGGCACCCGTGGTTCGGCATGGGGCCGGAGCGCGTGGGCGCGCATTTCCGGGAGAACATTCCCGCGGATCTGCCGCCCGAGCCGCCGCCGGGCTATTACGCGCATCTGCACAACATTTACCTGCACTGGGCGGCCGAACGCGGCGTGCCGGCCGCAGCGGCGGCGGCCGGGTTCTTCCTGTGGCAATTGGCCGCCGCCTGGCGGCGGGCGCGCGCAGGACGCCGCGAATGCCGGTGGGTGCATCACGGCGCTGTGGCGGTGCTGCTGGCGGTGCTGGTGACGGGCCTGTTCGAATATAACCTCGGAGACAGCGAAGTGCTGGCCATGACGCTGGGCTGGATGGCGGTGTCAGACCGGCTGGGGCGGCTCGCGGCGGCGTGAAGCCGCCTTGGCGGCGCGCTTGGCCTGGCGGCGCGCGCAGTGGATGAGCGCGCGCACTTCTTCCGCCGTGAGTTCGCGCCATTTGCCGATTTCCAGCCTTCCGATGCGCACGGGGCCGATGGCCGTGCGGACGAGCTTGAGCACCTGGCTGCCTGCGGCTTCGATCATGCGGCGCACCTGGCGGTTGCGGCCCTCCGTGATCGTGATCTCGAGAAACGTGCGGCCGCCGCTGTCGCGCAGCCGCACGACTTCGGCCGGCCGCGTGGGCCCGTCCTTCAGTTCCACGCCGTGGCGGAGCGCGGCGACCTGCGCGTCATCAAGCGGCGTGGACGTCTTGACGAGGTAGGTCTTGGGGACGTGGAACTCGGGGTTCGACACCAGCTCGGCGAACTCGCTGTCGTTGGTCATCAGGAGAAGCCCGGAGGTATCGAGGTCCAGTCTGCCGACGGGGAAGATCCATTCGCGGGTCTTGCCGAGAAGGTCGTAGACGGTAGGCCTGCCCTGCGGGTCGCGCCAGGTGGTGAGGTAGCCTTTGGGCTTGTAGAGCAGGATGTAGCGCTTGCGGCCGGCGAAGAGGGGCTTGTTGTCAACAGTGATGCGGTCGCGCCCGATTTCGACCCAGGTCTCCGGGTCAGTCTGCGCGCGGCCGTTGACACGGACGCGGCCGGAGCGGATCCAGCCTTCCGCCTCCGTGCGCGAGCAGAAACCGAGCCGGGAGAGGGCGCGATCCAGGGTTTTCAGGACGCGTTGCCCGGAGGGCTGCTTCGGGGCGGCGGCCTTGGCGCGGCGCTTCAAGACTCGGATTGTAGCGCGGAGCCACGGTGCTGTGGAGGAAGGCGGCCCTCGGCGGCGAGGCAGGCGGGGATGCCTTGCCGGAACGTGGGGTATTGAAGCGCGAGGGAGTGGGCGCGGAAAACGGCGCGGCCATCCACGCGGCGGTTGGCGCGCAAGGTGCGGTGGAGCGATTCCGGCGGCGCGGCAGGCGGCATGGGGCAGCCGAGCAGGGAGCAGACGTAGGCGGCGATGCCGCGCTGGCGGGCGGGTTCGAGATCCGCGGCCGGCCAGGCGCCGCGGATTTCACTGAACAGAGCAGCCTCCGCGAGCGCGGCGAGGTCATCGACATGGATGCGCGAAACCCAGGCCGATCCATCGCCGGCCATGCGGAAGCGGCCGGCGGGGATCGAGACATGCACGCCGCGTCCCGGCCCGTAGATGGCTGCGGGGCGAAGCACGATGGAAGACCACGGACCGCCAAGAACCGCCTGCTCGGCGGCGTGGCGGAGGCGCGCTTCCGCCGTAACGGGAGCGGCGGGCGTGTGCTCGTCCACCTCGGGCTGCGCGCCGTAGACAGCCGTGGTCGACAGATAAACGACACGGCGCAAAACGGGGGCAAGCACGGCAAGCATGGCCGGCGTGATCTCGCTGCGGTCGTCGAGCAACGGGAGCGAGTGCAGGAGGCGGCAGCCTTCAGGCAACAGCGACAGCAGCGCCTCCAGATCGCCGCGGGAGGCGGCGTCCAGCATGAGAGGCCGCACGAGCGGGTGCGCCGGGACAAGCTCCGGGCGGCGCCCGGCGGCGATGACGCGAACGCCGCGCGCGGCCAGGCGCGCGGCCACGCGGCTGCCCGTGTAGCCGCAGCCGAGGATCAGGACCGGCACGCTCATCGGAATGTGCGCAGGCGCGGCTCCTCAAGATGCGGAAAAGCGTTGAAACAGCCCAGCGCGAGGTCCCCGCCGCGGATGTCGAAGACCGTGAAGTTGGTGTTCACCGCTGCGCCCGCCAGCCGCATGATGTGCATGGGCGCGCGGCTTCCGAACAGCGACGCCACCGAGATGGCCACAGGCGTGGCGGAGGTGAAGACAGCCGTGCGGCGGGCGTCCGCGCGGGCGGCATCGGCCAGCGCGGCGTGGACACGCTCGAGGAACGCAGGCCAGGACTCGCCCTGGAACGGGTAGCGGCCTTCGATCCAGGCGCGCACCACCATTGTGTCGGCGGGCGTCCACCGACGGTGGATGCCGTCTTCGCCGGAGCGCATGCGCTCGAGCAGTTCTTCGTATTGCGCGCGGAACCCGGCGTCCTCCGCCGCGATTTGCGGCGCGATGCCCGCATAGACCTGGTCGAGATCGAACTCGCTCCAGCGGGGGTCTTCCTCAACGGAGCCGGCTGCGAGCGCTTCCGCAACGATGGCGGCCGTTTCCTTCTGGCGGCGCAGCCCGCCGCTTACAATCCGGTCGAAAGCGACGCCTTCCCGAAGGAGCCAGGCGGCGAGGCGGCGCGCCTGCTCCTGCCCGAGAGGGGAAAGCCGGTCGTAGTCATCCCGCAATCCGGCCTGGCCGTGGCGAATGAGGTAAAGAGTGGACACGACGGGGAAAATGGCTCCGCACTTTCCATTTCAGCAGAGGCGCGGGGCAGCGCGCCACGGGCGCAAACCTGGCGCGGAATCGTTTCAAACAAATCAGCACGTTTTTGTTCGAAACGCTTCCTCGCAAGCCGCACTGCCCTGCCCCGGCGGGGATCATCTTCTCCGAGCGCGCTGGCAAGCCCGCAAGAGCGATGGGCATGCAGGAGGCGCGAATTTGTGTCACCGCAAAGTGACAGAGGAAGATGACGCGGCTGGGTTCTTTTGGAGATGATAGACTTAATATTTTTCGTAACAATGACTTGCGGCGATTGATGCGACGGAAACCTGCGGGCCTTGTGGCGTTTTGCAACAGGATATCTTGGTCTGATATTATAGAAATCGATGGCGCTGCCGAAAGAACCATCCAGCCGGTCCGGCGCCGCATCATCAGGTTGCGAAGGCACGTATGAACACACGCCACATTGACGTCACCGAACTCGTCCTGCGGGACGGACACCAGTCGCTCATGGCCACGCGCATGGCGCTGGAGGATATGCTGCCGGCTTGCGAGGACATCGACAAGGCGGGCTACTGGAGCGTGGAATGCTGGGGCGGGGCGACGTTCGACTCCTGCATCCGGTTCCTGAACGAAGACCCCTGGGAGCGGCTGCGGGCGTTCCGCAAGGCGCTGCCGAACTCGCGGCTCCAGATGCTGCTGCGCGGACAGAACCTGCTCGGCTACCGCCATTACGAAGACACGGTGGTGGACCGGTTCGTGGAGAAGGCGGCGGAGAACGGGATGGATGTGTTCCGCGTGTTCGACGCGCTGAACGACATTCGGAACCTGCGGCGGGCGATCCAGGCGGTGAAGCGGACGGGCAAGCACGCGCAGGGCACCATCTGCTACACGATCAGCCCGCTGCACACGGTCACCGGGTATGTGGAGCTGGCGGAGCAATTGCTGGAGCTGGGCTGCGATTCGCTTTGCATCAAGGACATGGCGGCGCTGCTGAAGCCCGCGCCGGCATATGAGATTGTCCGCGCCATCAAGGACTCCTGCGGGGAAAACGTGCGCGTGCACGTCCATGTGCACGCCACCACGGGCGTGACGATGGTCTCGTTGATGAAGGCGATCGAGGCGGGCGCCGACTGCGTGGACACCTCGATCAGCTCGCTTTCGCTCGGGCCGGGGCACAACCCGACGGAGAGCCTGGTGGAGATGCTGGAGGGCACGCCGTATTCCACGTCGCTCGACAAGCAGCGGCTGCTGAAGATCAAGCGCCACTTTGACAAGATCCGGCCGCGCTACCAGGAGTTCCTTTCCAACATCACCGGCGTGGACACGGAGATCTTCGACTCGCAGATTCCGGGCGGCATGATTTCGAACATGGAGAGCCAGCTCCGGCAGCAGGGCGCGGCGCACCGGATCCAGGAAGTGCTGGAAGAGGTGCCGCGGGTTCGCAAGGACGCGGGCTATCCGCCGCTGGTGACGCCGACGAGCCAGATCGTGGGCACGCAGGCGGTGTTCAACGTAATGATGGGCCGATACAAGGTGCTGACCGGCGAGTTTGCCGATCTGATGCTCGGCTATTACGGCGCCACGATCGGACAGCGCGACCCGGAGATCATCCAGCTTGCGGGGGCGCAGTCGAAGAAGCAGGCGATCACCTGCCGCCCGGCGGACCTGCTCAAGCCGGAATGGGAGGAGCTGCGCTCGGCGGCGATTGCGTGCAAGGGCTGCAACGGCACGGACGAAGACGTGCTGACCTACGCCATGTTCCCGCAGGTGGCGCCGAAGTTTTTCTCGACCCGGGATGAAGGGCCGAAGAACCTTGGCAAGGATCCGGCCGCGGCCCAGCCGGCAGCCGCCGCGCCGGCGGGAGATGGCAAAGGCCCGGTGCTGGCGAAGGTCGTCTACGACGTCACCGTCGGCGAAAAGACGCACAAGGTGACGGTGGCGCCGGCGCCCTGAGCGGGATTTTTCCCCGGAATGAGGAAGGCAACCGGGGATTGGCAACGTTCGTCAAACTTGAATTTCGGAGTCATAGGTATCTTATATGTCGATCAAGTCCATGGATCAGCGCATTGCGGAGCTTCGCAAGAAGCGCGAGCACGTATTTAATGGCGGGGGTGCGGACAAGCTGGAGAAGCACCGCGCGTCGGGCAAGCTGACGGCAAGGGAGCGGATCGACGCCCTGGTGGATGCGGGCTCCTTCATGGAAACGGGGTGTTTTGCCGAGCACCGCGCCACCATGTTCGGGATGGCAGGCAAGGACGCGCCGGCAGACGGCGTGGTAACGGGTTCGGCGGCGATCGGCGGCAGGCTGGTGCATGTGGCGAGCCAGGACTTCACGGTTCTGGGCGGGTCGGCCGGCGAGCTGCACTCGAACAAGGTCGCCGACGCGATGCTGCAATCGCTGAAGACGGGCTCGCCGTTCATCTTCATCAACGATTCGGGCGGGGCGCGCGTGCAGGAGGGCATCGACTCGCTGTCGGGCTACGGGCGCGTGTTCTACACCAACGTGATGCTGAGCGGCGCAGTGCCGCAGATTTCGCTGATCTGCGGCCCGTGCGCGGGCGGGGCGGCGTACTCGCCGGCGCTGACGGACTTCATCATCCAGACGCGCAAGGCGCATATGTTCATCACGGGGCCGAACGTGATCAAGCAGGTGACGGGCGAGAACGTCACGATGGATGAGCTGGGCGGACCGGACGCGCACATGGCGCGCTCCGGCGTCATTCACTTTATTGCGGAAGACGACCAGCAAGCGGTGCTGATTTGCCAGAAGCTGCTCAGCTTCCTGCCATCGAACAATCTGGAAGACCCGCCCGAAGTGCCAGGCAACTACCACTGTGACCCCGATCCTGACCTGAACGAAATTGTGCCTGTGGACGGCAAGAAGGGCTACGACGTGCGGGAGGTGATCTTCCGCATCGTCGACAACGCCGATTTTCTGGAAGTGCAGGCGGGGCACGCGCCGAACCTCGTGATCGGCTTCGCGCGGGTGTACGGGCGCACGGTAGGCGTCATCGCCAACCAGCCGAGCGTGCAGGCGGGCGTGCTGGACATCGACGCCAGCTCGAAGGGCGCGCGGTTCGTACGCTTCTGCAACGCGTTCAACATCCCGCTGGTGACGCTGGTGGACGTGCCCGGCTTCCTGCCGGGCGTGGCGCAGGAGCACAACGGCATCATCCGGCACGGGGCCAAGATGCTGTTCGCGTATTCGGCTGCGACGGTGCCGAAGATCACCGTGGTGCTGCGCAAGGCGTACGGAGGCGCCTATCTGGCAATGTGCGCCAAGGACCTGGGCGCGGACCGCGTGTACGCGTGGCCGACGGCGGAAATCGCGGTGATGGGCGCCGAGGGCGCGGCGGAGATCGTGTTCAAGAAAGAGATCTCCGAGGCCGAGGACAAGGCGAAGAAGCGGCAGGAGATGATCGAGAAATACCGCGAGGTGTTCGCCAACCCTTACGTGGCGGCGGGGCGGCGCCTGGTGGACGACATCATCGAGCCGGCCGAGACGCGGAAATACATTGCGCAGTCGCTCGAATACCTGCACACGAAGCGCGAATTGCGGCCGGGCAAGAAGCACGGACTGATTCCGTTGTGAGAGGAGGCAACCGATGTCGCAAGTGACTTTGCAAAGCCTCAGCCAGGAAGTGGCCGCGCTGCGGGCGCACCTGGCGGCGCTGGCCGAGAAACTCGAAGAACTGGAAGCGGCGGCGGCAGCCGCGCCCTCGCACGCGGTGGAACTGCCCGCGGAGGAGCCGGCGCCTGTGCAGGAAGCGATCAGCGAGGAGACGCTGGCGGCGATCTCGGCCGCCATCGCGGCCTATCTCGGCAAGCGCCCCCGCATCCGCGCCATCCGTTTGGTGAGTTCGCCGACGTGGGCGCAGCAGGGGCGCGTGTCGATCCAGGCGTCGCACCGGATCTCGCCGCAGCATCATCAGCACCGGGTTCGATAGAGGACAGGAGATGATTCCGTGAAGCTCAAGATTACGATCGACAACAAAACGTATGAAGTGGAAGTGGAGGCGTCCGAGCCGGAGCCGGCCAAGCCGATCCTGCCGCCGAGCTACATGATTCAGCCGGGCGCGGCACGCGTGCCCGCGGCGCCGGCGCCCGCCGCGGCGCCCTCGGGCGGCGAGCCGGTGGACGAGGACAAGGTCTGCCGCAGCCCCATCAACGGAATCGTGGTGAAGGTGCTGGCGCAGCCCGGACAGCAGATCCAGCCGGGCGACACGCTGCTGGTGCTGGAAGCGATGAAGATGGAGACCAACATCACGGCGCCCATGGCCGGCAAAGTGGCCAAGGTGAACGTCGGCGCGGGCGATGCCGTGCAGTCGGGCGCCGTGCTGGTGGAGTTCGAGTGACAGTGCAGGAGTGTTTCCCATGATCGAAGAGCTGAAGAGCGCCGGATTCGAATTCGTGGACCACGTGGCCATTGCCGTGCCGCAGGGGCAGCTCGACGCGCAGGTGGAGAAGTATGTGTCCCTGGGCTTCATGGAGCTGCACCGCGAGGAGGTCCACGGCAAGCATATGGTGCGCGAGGTGCTGCTGCGGATCGGCGGCGGGCCGAACCTGATTCAACTGCTCGAGCCGTTGTCCCCGGAGTCGCCCGTGGCGAAGCAGATCGAAAAGAACGGAGGGCGCGGCGGCTTCGCGCATCTGGCGTTCCGCGTGAAGGACATCCACGCGGCGTACGCTTACATGAAGGAGAAGGGCTTCAACCTGACGCAGGAGCCGGGGCCCGGCTCGCGCGGCACCATGATCTTCTTCGTTCATCCCAAGGATTTCTCTTATCTGATCGAGGTCGTGCAGGAGACTGGAAGCCATGCCTGATTCGAGTTCGTGCCACGAGCCGGAGCTGCGGCTCCTCGAGGACTTTCCACCCGTGCCCACGGAAGCATGGGAGGAGGCGATCCACGCCGATCTGAAAGGCGCCGACTACGAGAAGAAGCTGCTCTGGAAGACGCCGGAGGGCATTGCGGTGCGGCCCTACTACCGGCGCGAAGACCTCCCGCAGACCGCGTTCCGCCACTGTGTGGCGCGCGAGTGGGAGATCGCCGAAGGACCGCTGCCGGCGGGCGCCGTCAACGGGGCGGCGCACCATGAGCAGGGAGCGACCGCGGTGCAGGAGCTGGCGTTCGCGCTGGCGGAAGCGTCTGACCGCCTGGCGGCGGGGCAGGCGGTGGAAGGGCTGGCGTTCGGCGTTGGCTCGGTCTACTTCATGGAGATCGCCAAGCTGCGCGCGGCGCGGTTGCTGTATGCGCGCGTGGCGGAAGCCTATGGAGTGGAGCCGGAAACGCGGATCCACGCGGTGACGGCGCTCTCCAACAAGAGCATCTACGACCCCTGGACCAACCTGCTGCGCTCGACCACGGAGGCGCTCTCGGCGGTGCTCGGAGGCGCCGACTCGCTGCGCGTTCAGGCGGCGGGCTATCCGGCGCGGCTGGCGCGCAATGTGCAGTTGATTCTCAAGGAAGAAGCGCATCTGGACAAGGTGGCCGATCCGGCGGGCGGCGCATGGTTCATCGAGAACCTGACGGCGAGCCTGGCGGCGGAGGCGTGGAAGCTGTTCCAGCAGGTGGAGGCGATGGGCGGATACGCGCAGGCGCGCGCGTTCATCGACTCCTCGATCACGGCGGCGCGCGAAGCGAAAGAGAAGGAATTCGCCTCGCGCCGCCGGGTGATGGTGGGCGTGAACAACTACCCGGACCTGGCCGAGCGCAGGCTGGAACAAGCGGGCTCGCTCGAGGGAGCGGAATGGCGGCTGGCGCGCCCGATCGAGAGGATCCGGCTGCGAACGGAACGCCATGCGCGGCGCACGGGCAAGACGCCGAAAGTGCTGCTGCTCAAGCGCGGCGATCTGAAGATGAAGATGGCGCGGGCGCAGTTCTGCCTGAATTTCTTCGGCTGTGCGGGCTTTGAGATCGAAGAGGCGGAGACGCTGGAAGGGCGCCAGGCGGACCTGGTCGTGCTGTGCTCGTCCGACGCCGAGTATCTGGAGTTCGCGCGCGACGTCTGCCCGCGGGCGGCGGCGCCGGTGATCGTGGCGGGCAACCCGAAGGAGCAGATTGAAGCGTTGCGGGAAGCCGGCGTGGCGGGCTTCGTGCACATCTTTTCAAATCTCGTGGAGACCCTGGCGGAGTGGCAGCAGAAGCTGGGCATCGACGGGAAGGAGGACTGACAGGCGATGCGGCCGGATTTTTCGAAGATGGATTGGGCGCCCGCGGGCGCGGGAACCATGGCGTGCCCGCCGGCGGCGAGCTGGATCACGAACGAGCAGATTCCGGTGAAGGCGTGCTACACGGCGGACGACCTGGCGCGGCTCGAGCATCTGGATTACGCCGCCGGGCTTCCGCCGTTCCTGCGCGGGCCGTATTCGACGATGTACGTGCTGCGGCCGTGGACCATCCGGCAGTATGCGGGCTTCTCGACGGCGGAAGAATCGAACGCCTTCTACCGGCGCAACCTGGCCGCAGGCCAGAAGGGCCTTTCGGTGGCCTTCGACCTGGCCACGCACCGAGGCTACGATTCCGACCACGAGCGCGTGATGGGCGACGTGGGCAAGGCGGGGGTCGCCATCGACACGGTCGAGGATATGAAGATCCTGTTCGACCAGATTCCGCTCGACGAGATGTCGGTGTCGATGACCATGAACGGCGCGGTGCTGCCGGTGATGGCGTTCTACATTGTGGCGGCCGAAGAGCAGGGCGCAGGGCCGGAGAAGCTGAGCGGCACCATCCAGAACGACATCCTGAAGGAGTTCATGGTCCGCAACACGTACATCTATCCGCCGGGGCCGTCGATGAAAATCATCGGCGACATCTTCCGCTATTGCGCGGAGAAGATGCCGAAGTTCAACTGCATTTCGATCTCGGGCTACCACATGCAGGAAGCCGGAGCGACGGCGGACCTGGAGCTGGCCTACACGCTGGCCGACGGGCTCGAGTATCTGCGCACGGGCATCCATGCGGGGCTGTCGATTGACGATTTCGCGCCGCGGCTGTCGTTCTTCTGGGCGGTGGGCATGAACCACTTCATGGAGATCGCCAAGATGCGCGCGGCGCGCGTGCTGTGGGCGAAAATCGTCAAACAATTCCACCCGAAGAACCCGAAGTCGATGGCGCTGCGCACGCACTCGCAGACCTCGGGCTGGTCGCTGACGGCGCAGGACGTGTTCAACAATGTGGTCCGCACCTGCATCGAGGCGATGGCGGCGGCGATGGGCCACACGCAGTCGCTGCACACCAACGCGCTGGACGAGGCGCTGGCGCTGCCCACGGACTTCAGCGCGCGCATTGCGCGCAACACGCAGATCTTCCTGCAGGAAGAAACCGGCATCTGCCGCGTGGTGGACCCCTGGGGCGGCAGCTACTACGTCGAGAGCCTGACGAACGAGCTGATGCACAAGGCATGGGAGCTCATTCAGGAAGTGGAGGCGCTCGGCGGGATGGCGAAAGCGATCGAGACCGGGCTGCCGAAGATGCGCATCGAGGAGGCCGCGGCGCGGCGGCAGGCGCGGATCGACAGCGGCAAAGAGGTGATCGTCGGCGTCAACCGCTACCGCTACGAACAGGACGAGCCAATCCAGGTGCTCGAAGTGGACAACCGCGCGGTGCGGGACAAGCAGATCCGCCGCATCCAGGAGGTGAAGGCGCGGCGGGATGCGGCCGCGGTGCGGCAAGCGCTGGAAGCGCTGACGCGGTGCGCGGAGACGGGCGAGGGCAATCTGCTCGATCTGAGCGTCCAGGCGGCGCGGGTGCGGGCCACGCTGGGAGAGATCTCGATGGCGCTCGAGAAAGTCTACGGCCGCTATCAACCGGTGAGCCGGACGATTTCCGGCGTGTACTCGAGCGAGGCGCTGTCGGATCCGGAGTTCCAGAAGGCGAAGAAGATGGTGGAGGACTTCGCCCGCGCCGAGGGGCGGCGGCCGCGCATCCTGATCGCGAAGATGGGACAGGACGGGCACGACCGCGGCGCGAAGGTGGTGGCCACGGCGTTTGCCGACATCGGCTTCGACGTGGACGTGGGGCCGCTGTTCGCCACGCCGAAGGAAGTGGCGCGAATGGCGGTGGAGAACGACGTGCACGCAGTGGGGGTCTCCTCGCTCGCCGGCGGGCACAAGACGCTGGTGCCGGAGCTGATCGGGGAGCTGCGCAAGCTGGGGCGCGACGACATCGTCGTGTTCGTGGGCGGCGTGATTCCGCCGCAGGATTACGACGAGCTGCGGAAAGCGGGCGCGATCGACGTGTTCGGGCCGGGCACGGTGATCCCTGTGTGCGCGCAGAGAGTGCTGGCGGCGCTGGCGGCGTGAGACAGGCGTTGCCGGCGATTTGTCACACTGTTCTTTGACCGGGAAGAGCGGGGCCGCCCCCAGGATGGAAGACAGCGTCTCGAACACTGGACCGGCGACGGCGCCTCGGCGGAGGCGGCTCCCGCCGCAAGCCTACATCGACGGCATTCTGTCGGGCGACCGTGTGACGCTGGCGCGGGCGATTACGGTGATCGAATCCGACCTGCCGGCGGACATGGATCTGGGGCTGGAGATCCTCGAGGCGGTGCTGCCGCGGACGGGGAATTCGCGCAGAGTGGGCATTACGGGCGTGCCGGGGGCCGGCAAGTCGACGTTGATCGACGCGCTCGGCATGCACCTGGTGGAACAACGGGACGAGAAGACGGCGGTGCTGTCGATCGATCCATCGAGTCCGCTTTCGGGCGGCTCGATCCTCGGCGACAAGACGCGGATGGAGCGGCTGTCGCAGCACCCGATGGCGTTTATCCGGCCATCGCCATCGCGCGGGCATCTGGGGGGAGTGGCGCGCCGGACGCGGGAGACGATGCTGCTGTGCGAGGCGGCGGGCTTCCGCAACATTCTGGTGGAGACGGTGGGCGTCGGGCAGTCGGAAACGGCGGTGCGCTCGATGACGGATTTTTTCCTGCTGGTGCTGGTGCCGGGAGCGGGGGACGAGTTGCAGGGCATCAAGCGCGGGATCATGGAAATGGTGGACGCAATCGCCATCAACAAGGCGGACGGCGACAACCGCGCGCGCGCCGAGCGGGCGCGGGCGGAATATGCTTCCGCGCTGCACCTGTTTCCCCCGGCGCCAGGCGGCTGGACGCCGCGCGTGCTGGCCTGCTCGGCGCTGACGGGAGAGAACATCCGGGAACTGTGGGAGCTGGTGCTGGAGCACCGCGCGCTGACCAAGGCGAACGGATATTTTCAGGAACGGCGCCGCGAGCAGGCGCTGGAGTGGATGCAGGAACTGGTCCGCGACGGCTTGATGGAAATGTTCGAACGCGATCCCCGCGTGGCGGCGCGGCTGCCGCGGCTGCGCGAGGAGGTGCGCCGCGGCCACATCAGCAGCTTCGCCGCGGCGAAGCAACTATTGCAGCTTTTCGGATCCCCGACGGAGTAATGTCACATGCCTTCTTTTCCTTTCCCCATCCTCACCGCGGAAGAAGCCGCGGAGATGATTCCTCATGGAGCGACGATCGGATTCAGCGGGTTCACGCCTGCGAGCGCGGCGAAAGCCATTCCGCGCGCCCTGGCTGAAAAGGCGCGGCGGGAACACGCGGCGGGGCGGCCGTTCAAGGTGGGCGTGCTGACGGGCGCGTCCACGGGGCCGAGCCTGGACGGGGCCCTCGCCGAGGCGGAAGCGATCAGCTTCCGCACGCCATACATGTCGAACGCGACGCTGCGGAAACAGGTCAACACGGGGCAGGTGCGGTTCGTGGACATGCACCTGTCGTTGCTGCCGCAGTTCGTGCGGTACGGGTATCTGGGGCCGATTCATTTTGCGGTGGTGGAGGCGGCGGATCTGACTCCGGGCGGAGGCGTGGTTCTGTCGACCTCCGTCGGCGCTTCCAACACCTACCTGAGGCTGGCGGAGAAGGTGCTGATCGAGTTGAACGCCAAACACCCGCCGGCGCTGTTGGGCATGCACGACATTTTCGAGCCTGCCGATCCGCCCACGCGGCAAGAGATCCCGATCTACGAGCCATCGGACCGCATTGGCGCGCCGATTTGCGTGGTGGACCCGAAGAAGATTGCCGGCGTGGTTCTGACGGATCTGGAAGATGAGAGTTCCCCGTTCGAGCCGCCCACGGACGTAACGGAGCGGATCGGGCAGAACGTGGCCGATTTTCTGGTGGGCGAGATGCGCGCCGGCCGGATTCCCAGGACATTTCTGCCACTGCAGTCCGGAGTGGGCAACATCGCCAATGCCGTGCTGGGGGCCCTGGGGCGGCATCCGGAGGTGCCGGATTTCGTGATGTACACGGAGGTGTTGCAGGACTCGGTGATTCCGCTGATTGAAAGCGGGCGGTGCCGGTTTGCCTCCACCTGTTCGCTGACCCTCTCTCCGGAGGCGATGCGGCAAGTGACCGGAAACCTGGACTTCTACCGGGACAAGATCCTGATGCGGCCGCAAGAGATCACCAATCACCCGGAGATCGTGCGCCGGCTGGGCATCATCAGCATGAACACGGCCATCGAGGTGGACCTCGGCGGCAACGTGAATTCGACGCACGTGATGGGCAAGACGATGATGAACGGCATCGGCGGCTCGGGCGATTTCACGCGTAACGCATACCTGTCGATCTTCTCGTGCCCGTCGACGGCGAAGGGCGGCAAGATCTCGACCATCGTACCGCTGTGCTCGCACATGGATCATTCCGAGCACTCCGTCCAGGTCGTGGTGACCGAACACGGGGTGGCCGACCTGCGCGGCCGCGACCCGCACGAACGGGCGCGGCTGATGATCGAGCGATGCGCGCATCCCGATTATCGCGGGCAATTGTCCGACTACCTGCGGATGGTGAAGGAAGGACATGAGCCGCTGTCGCTTTCGCTGGGCCTTTCCATGCACCGGGCTTTCTTGCGCCACGGCGACATGCGCAACATCAACTGGGAAGAATACCGGTAGCCGGGGCGGCGATCGGGACAAGAACGGGAGGCGCTCCGGCGTAAGCGCCGGCCTGCGTACAAAGGCGCAGGGGGCGGGAATTTGCCGGAGCGCCCCGGCGCAGTCACAGCAGTTCGCAAAAAACACCCGGCCTGGAAGTGGAGTTTTTGCAGGGATTTGGCCGGGTGCGCCGGAGAGACGACGGGGATGCGAGGCGAAATCGTGCGCTATGGTATCGCCGGCTGGAGATCGTCCGGCGAGAACCATGGAGGTGGGCGAGCAGATGGGACCGGCGCGGCGGGCAGGACGGGTGTTGGCGGCGTGGCTGTGGGGGTGGGCGGCGATGGCGGCGCCGCCGCTGACGCAGATTCACGATGTTTTGTACAAGGCGGACGGGACTGCGTTTACGGGGACGGCGACGATCAGTTGGCGGTCATTCACAGCGGCGGACTCGTCGAACATCCCGACCAACCAGGTGACGGTGCAAATCGTGGCGGGGCTGCTGCGAGTGCGGCTGGTGCCGACGACGAACGCGCGCGAGACGGCATATTACATCGTGAAGTTCAACGCTGAAGGGCGCACGCAGTTCACCGAGCTGTGGGCGGTGCCGCCAAGCGCCACGCCGGTGCGCGTGGCCGACATCCGGATTCCTTCGCCTCCAGGCTCGAATGTGACGCCACCGCCGAGCGTGGTGCAGATCGCCGACGTGATGGGATTGACGGAGGCGCTGGCGGCACGCCCGGTGAAGAGCGTGGCGTATGCGCCGGGGCGGGTGGCGTTCATCGACGCGCTGGGCGAGCTGGCGGCAGTGAGCGGCAGCCCGAACGACTGCGTGCGGGCCAATGGCACAGTGGGCGCCTGCGGCGGCGGGGCGTCGATCGGATTCGTCGACATGGAGGCGCCGCAGGGCGCGGTGAACGGGGTGAATCAGGTGTTCCTGTTGAGCCAGGCGCCCGCGCCGGCGTCGAGCCTGCTTCTGTTCCGCAACGGGATCCTGCAGAAGCCCTCGGTCGACTATGTGCTGAGCGGCAACACGGTGACGTTCCTCAGCGTGGCGACTCCGCAGCCGGGCGATGAGCTGACGGCGAGCTACCGCACGGGCGGCCAATGACGCGGCGGATCAGCGGTGAGGAATGAGGGAGTCGACAATGCGGGAGAGAGCCGCTTCAATGCGGCGCCAATCGGATTCCTCTGCGAGGGGCACGTCGCAGAAGGTGCTGTGAGGCCCGGTGCGCAAGGCCAGCAGAGTGACGCCGGCAGCCAGGATGGCGGCGAGCGCCGGCAGGTCGATGGAAGGGTCGACGGGAAGGCGGGCGAGGAGAGAGCGGGCGAAGTCTTCGCGGCAGGCAGCGAGCGCGGCGGTGAGGTGGTTGGACTCGAGCAGTTCCCACCGGAAGAGCGCCAGCGCGTAAGGGTGGCGCCGGATCCAGCGGGCGTACTCGATCAATGCGTGGCGGGCGAGGGCGCGGGGCGAGCCGGCGAGGCTGTCGGGGAGAAGCTGCTGGAGGGCGGGGAACAGGCCGCCTTCAGACGCCAAGGCGCGGAGCAAATCCTCGGCGCCGCCGAAATAGCGGTAGATGAGAACCTTGTCGACCTGCGCCTCGCGGGCGACGGCGGAAATGCCGAAGCGCTGGAACCCGTCGCGGGCCAGCAGCCGCGCGGCGGCGTCCAGAATGGCGCGGCGCGTTCTCTGGCTGTCTCGCGGGCGTGGAGAATCAGGCACTTCCTTGGGTAGACGAGCGGCAGCCGCTTCAGGAGAGCGGCTTCACCGAGACTTCACGAAAATACACGATGGAATTGGGGTCGTGGTTCTGAAGGCCGATGTAGCCCGAGTCCGGACGGGGGCCGCGGACGGGCTCGTACCACATCTTGCGCGGCGGAACGGGGGAGCCCTCGCGGTATTCGTTAACGAGAACACCGTTCAGCGAAATGCGCGTGACCGGGCCGCGGAGTTCGATCTCCATGACGTTCCACTCGCCCTTGGGCTTCTGCTGGCGCGAGCTGACCTTGGAGATGGAATAGATGGCGCCGCTGGAATGCCAGTCGTCGCCGCCGGCATCGATCTGGACCTCATAGCCGTTGTGGACGCCGAACCAGGGGTCAGGGGGTGGCTCCGGCAGACGGATGACGACGCCCGAGTTGGCGTGATCGGAAGCCGTTCTGTATACGACGCGCAGCACGCAATTGCCGAGCTTCTCTTTCTCGTAATAGAGAAGCCCCATGCCGCCCACGGTTTTCAGCATGCCGTCTTCGACGACAAACTCGCCGGGGCCGACATGCTTCCAGCCGGAGAGATCCTTGCCGTTGAACAGCGGGCGGAAGCCCTGCTGGGCCGGCAGCAAGGCGCAAACCAGAGCGGAGAGCAGAGCGAATCGGATCATAGCGTGGGCGCCTCCCCGAGAGTGACGGTGACGTTGACGCGCTTGCCGTTGCGGAAGAGCGTGAGTTCCAATTTATCACCGGGGCGCTTGCGCGCGAGGGCGCGGGAGAGCGCGTCGAGGCGGTCGACAGGCTTGCCGTCGATGGCCATGATCAAGTCGCCGCCAATGCCGATCTGGTAGTTGGCGATGACCACGGCGCGGCGCGCGCCCCGCAAGCCGGCGGCTTCCGCGGCGGAGCCCGGGGCGACGTTCTGGACCAGCAGGCCGCCCTCTGCGGGCAAGCCGAGCTCCTCGGCGAGATCGCCGCGCACGTAGATCACATCGACGCCAAGGCGCGGACGGCCGTAGCGGCGGTTGGACTGGTAGTCCTCGATCATCGTCTTGGCGCGATTGATGGGCATGGCGAAACCGATGCCGATATTGGCGCCGGGACCGTAAATGGCCGTGTTGATCCCGATGACGTTGCCGCTGGAATCAAGCAGCGGGCCGCCGGAATTGCCCGGGTTGATGGCTGCGTCTGTTTGAATCATTCCCTGGAGTTCGCGCCCGGATTCATCAGCGATGTCGCGGCCCAACGAAGAGACGATGCCGGTAGTGAGAGTCCCCTGCAGGCCGAACGGGTTGCCGATGGCGAGAACCTTCTGGCCGACCTGGAGCGAATCGCTGTCGCCCAGAGGAAGGAATTTCACCGCGCCGCGCGGCTCGATCTTCAGAAGAGCGAGATCATTGGAGGGATCGCGATATTGCACGGTGGCGCTAAACTTGCGGCCGTCGAACAACGTAACCATGACCTCCGGCGCGCGCCCGCTGACGACATGGTTGTTGGTGAGGATTCGGCCCTGGCTGTCGATGAAAAAGCCGGAACCGGATTCACGCGAGGGGTAAATCTCGAGGAACCAGTTCTGGCGGTACACCGTGGAGGTGATGTTCACCGTGGCCTCATGCGCACGCTTGTAGATCTCAATGTTGTTGACCTCGTCCTGGCCGAGGCCGGCGCCCTGCGCCACGCTTGGCCCGGACCATAGGGGCGAGGCGGCATCGCTCAGCAGGCGCACGGGCGTTCCGCCCCGCTTGAGGACCGCCATCCCGAGGAAGAAACCGCCGAGGGAAAGGGCGGCCAGAAGAAGAATTCTCGCTTTCATGACGCCAATCTCCGCAGTTCATCGTACAGGCGTCTCACCTGCACGAGGGTTTGCTCTTTTTCGCCCGAAGTGTCAATGACGAAGTCGGCGAACTTCTGTTTCTCCGCCAGGGGCATTTGACGGCTCAGGCGCGCCAGCGCTTCTTCCCGGCTGAGCCCGTCGCGCTTCATCGCCCGCGCAATCTGTTGCTCGTCGCTGCAGACGGCGAGAACGATCTTGTCGAACCGCTTGTAGCTTCCAGTCTCTATTAATATAGCGGCCTCCACGATGGCGATGCCATGGGGATCGGAGGCCTCGACTTGCCGCATCCACCGCTCTTCTTCCTCGATCACGGCGGGGTGAACCATGGAGTTCAGCAGGGCCAGCTTTGCCGGATCGTCGAAGACGAGCGATCCGAGCGCACGGCGGACGATGCGGCCTTCGGCATCCAATATGGAAGGCCCGAAGGCATCCACCACCCGGCCGTAGACCGCCGTGCCCGGTTGAAGGAGCATGTGTCCCAGCTCGTCGGCCTTCAGCAAGTGGCAGCCGAGCGAGGCGAGCGCTTCTCCGACGAAACTCTTGCCGGAAGCCAGACCGCCCGTGAGGCCGACGCGCAACATGGGAATCAGGCGAGGCGGCGCTCGGCGCACTCCACCGTGTTCGCCATCAGCATGGCGATGGTGAGCGGGCCGACGCCGCCGGGCACGGGCGTGTAAGCCTCCGCCAGCGCGGCCACATCGCCGGGATGGACATCGCCCACAAGGACGCTGCCGTTTTTCTCGAAAGCCGCCAGCTTGGCCGGCGCGCCGCGGGCGATGCGCTCGGCTTCGGCGCGGTCTGTGATGCGGTTGATGCCCACGTCGACCACGATGGCGCCGGGGCGGATGAATTCGGCCGTCAGGAAGGCGGGCTTGCCCATCGCCGCAATCAGAATGTCGGCGCGGCGGCACACCGCCGGCAGGTCCCGCGTCTTCGAATGGCAGATGGTGACGGTGGCGTGGGCGTGGAGCAGAAGCAGGGCCATCGGCTTGCCCACGATGTCGGAGCGGCCGACGATGACGGCTTCCGCCCCGGCTATGGGAATGCCGGAGCGCCTGAGCAGCTCCATCACGCCGGCGGGCGTGCAGGCGCGGGGCGCGGGGGCGTTGGCGACGAGCTGCCCCACGTTGAACGGGTGGAAACCGTCCACGTCTTTGTCCGGACGGATGGCCAGCAGCACGGCGCGGGAGTCCACCTGCTTCGGCAACGGCATCTGGACGAGGATGCCGTCGATGTCTTCGCGCTGATTGAAGCGTTCGATGTGGCCCAGCAGATCTTCGGTCGAGATGGAGTCGGGCAGGCGCAGCTCTTCGCTGTGCATGCCGAGCTCGCGGCAGGTCTTCACCTTGCTCGAGACATAGAGTTGACTGGCGGGGTTCTCGCCAACCAGAATGGCGGCCAGTCCGGGCGGGCGGCGGGTGGCGGAGAGACGGGCGATGCGCGGCTTGAGTTCTTCGAGGATCTGCTGCTGGACAGCCTTCCCGTCGAGGATGCGGGCCATGACGTATTCACGATAGCAGAGCGCGCGGCGCCGCCATAAGATATTGGCATGCGGTTTCTCCTGATTCTTTCTGTTCTCGCTCCCGCTGCGGCGCAACAGGCAACAGCCCCGTACAAGAACCCTCAGTTGACGGTCGAGCAGCGGGTGGCCGACTTGTTGGGCCGGATGACGCTGGAAGAAAAAGTGGCGCAGACGCAGGCGCTGTGGCAGAAAAAGGCGCTGATCACCGATGAGAAGGGCTACTTCGCGCCGGACAAGGCCGCCGCCGTGCTGCGGCACGGCATGGGGCAGATCACGCGGCCGAGCGAAAAGAAAGGGCCGCGCGAGATGGCCGAGTTCACCAACGCCATCCAGCGCTGGGTAATGGCGAACACGCGGCTCGGCATCCCCGTGATGTTCCATGAGGAATGCCTCCACGGCCACGCAGCGCCGAAGGGCACGCACTTCCCGCAAGCGATCGCTCTGGCGAGCACGTGGAATCCGGCGCTGGTGGAAGAGGTTTTCACGGCCGTGGCGCGCGAGGTGCGGGCGCGCGGGGCGCGGCAGGCGCTGACGCCGGTGCTCGACCTGGCGCGCGACCCGCGGTGGGGCCGCGTGGAGGAGACCTACGGGGAAGACCCTTACCTGACGGCGCAGATCGGGCTGGCCTGCATCCGCGGCTTTCAGGGGCAAGGACCGGCCTTGGCGAAAGACCGCATTTTCGCCACGCTGAAGCACTTTGCCGCGCACGGGCAGCCGGAAGCGGGCACCAACGCCGGCCCGGCCAGCATCTCCGAGCGCGTGCTGCGGTCGGAGTTCCTGTATCCGTTCGAACTCGGCATCCGCGCCGGCAAGGCGATGAGCGTCATGCCATCGTACAACGAAATCGACGGATTGCCCTCGCACGCAAACCACTGGCTGCTGGAGCGCGTGCTAAGGCAGGAGTGGGGCTTCCAGGGATTCACGGTGAGCGACTACGAGGCGATCGCGCAACTGGCCACTTTGCACAAAGTGGCCGCGGATAAAGACGAGGCGGCTGTCAAGGCGCTCGAGGCGGGCGTCGACACGGAGCTGCCCGACATCGACGCCTACGGGCGGCTGGCGGATCTCGTCCGCGCGGGACGGATCAGCATGGAGACGCTGGATCGCGCTGTGGCCCGCATCCTCCGCGCGAAGTTCCTCGCCGGACTGTTCGACGATCCGTACACGGATCCCGAAATGGCCGAGAAGGTCACCAACAGCGCCGCGCACCGCGCGCTGGCGCTGCGGGCGGCGCGCGAGTCGATCATTCTGCTGAAGAACGATCGCGGCACGCTGCCGCTGGATGCCGCGAAGCTCAAGACGCTGGCGGTAATCGGGCCCAATGCGGACAAAGTGCTGCTGGGAGGCTACAGCGACGATCCCGGGTACTTTGTCACGGTGCTCGACGGAATCCGTGAGAAGGCAGGCTCGCGCGTGAAGGTGGTCCACGCCGAGGGCTGCCGGATTACGGAGCCGGGCGGGAGCTGGTACAAGGACGACGTGAAATTGCCCGATCCGGCGGAGGACGCCAAACGCGTGGCGCAAGCCGTGGAGACGGCGCGCGGCGCGGATGCCGTGGTGCTCGTGCTCGGGGGCAACGAAGAGGTCTCGCGCGAGGCGTGGGCGGCCAACCATCTGGGCGACATGGACACGCTGGAACTGGTGGGGAGGCAGAACGAACTGGCGCAGAAGATCGCCGCCCTGGGCAAACCGGTTGTCGTGGTGCTGCTCGGCGGGCGTCCCTATGCCATCGAGTGGATCGCACAGAATGTGCAGGCGATCCTCAATGGCTGGTATCTGGGGCAGGAGACCGGCCGCGCCGTGGCCGACGTGCTGTTCGGCGACTACAACCCGGCGGCGCGGCTGCCGGTAACCATTGCCCGCAATGTCGGCCAATTGCCGGTTTATTATTACCAGAGGCCGAGCGGAAGGCGGGGATATTTGTTCTCGTCAAAGGAGCCGCTCTTTCCTTTTGGTTGGGGATTGAGCTACACGAACTTTGAATATTCCACGCCGAAGCTGACCCGTGAAACGATCGCGCCGGCCGGAGAAACGGAAGTCGAGGTGGAGGTGCGCAACGCCGGCCCGCGGGATGGCGACGAAGTGGTGCAGCTCTACATCCGGGACGACGTGAGCAGCGTGACCCGGCCCGTAAAGGAACTCAAGGGCTTCCAGCGCCTGCATCTCAAGGCGGGCGAATCCCGGACGGTGCGCTTCCGCATCACTTCCGCCGAGCTTTCCCTGCTGGACGCCCACATGAGGCGCGTGGTGGAGCCGGGGACGTTCACGATCATGACAGGGCCGAATTCCCGGGAGCTGAAAAACGTGACTCTGACTGTCAAGCCGTGACGGCTTTATCCTTGCGGGTGCGGTCCGGAGGCCGGTAAAACGCCAAGGCATTTTTGCGGAAAAAGCGGGCCTCGGCCTCGACGCCAAGACTGCGAAAGTACGGCCCGAGGATTTCGAATGCCGCGCCATAGGGCGCCACTCGGTCCGATACCGGCCAGTTGCTGCCGAAGACGACGCGTGCGCCGCCGAACGCATCCAGCAGAGGATCCAGGATCTGCTTGTAGAAGCCGGGGTCGAGGATGATTTCCGCGCCCCGGCGTCGCGGCAGGTGGGAGATTTTGCAGTACAGGTTCCGGCATGCCCGGATCTGGCCGCGCAGATCCGGGGGCAGCGGCTCGTCGAAGGGCAAGTGGTCCACGATGATCCTGAGCTGCGGGAATTGCCGGGCGATCCGCGCTGCATCCGCCAACAGGGAGGCACCGCCGAGCAAGTCGAGCGACAGGTCCAGCGACGCGAGCTGCCGCAGCGCGGACGGCGTGTGCGGGAAAGAAAGGGCAGCGTGGCCGAGCCGGATGCCGCGGAAGAGCGGATGGGCAGCGAAACGGCGCAATTGCGCGGCGAAGTCCGGGGCGGCTGGATCGAGCCGGCCGATCACCGCGAGAAGGAAGGGGTCGCCGGCGGCCAGATCGAGCAGCCATTGATTGTCCTCGACCCACGGACTGGCTTCAATCACGATCACGCCGGAAACGCCGCACGGCTGTGCAAGGGGTTTCAGGTCCGCGGGCAGTACGGGGCGGTACAGAAGGGCATCGTCTTTCGGCGGCCACGGAACGCCTTGCGGACGGCGGGGATCGTAAAAATGCACGTGCGAATCAATCGCGAAGCCCGCGCGTGCGGCGCCTTGAATGGAGCCAAAAAGCAGGTCGCGCCGCCTCACGCCCAACAGCATATCCGATCCCCACCCTTGCACCCGGCGAAGTAAGATGTAAGATTTCAACAGTCATGAGCCTCGAGGAAGTAGCCAAGCGCGCGGGTGTTTCCACGGCGACCGTCTCCCGCGTGTTGAACAATCTGGACATCGTGCGGCCGGCGACGAGGGCGAGGGTCCTGAAAGCGATCGCAGAGCTGAATTACCAGCCGAATCTGCATGCGCGGACGCTGGCCGGCGGGCGCAGCAACACGATCGGGATGATCGCTTCGAACCTGGAGAATCCGTTCTTCTTCGACGTGTTCCGGTCGTTGGAGGCCCACGCGCGCCACCATGGTTATGAGGTCGTGGTCGCCCACACCGACTACGACCCCGAGCGGTTGGTGCGCAGCGTGCGGCTGATGATCGGGCGGCGCGTGGCCGGGCTGGCCGTGGTCGTCTCCGAGATGGACCCGGCGCTGATCCAGGAGCTGCGTGCTTCCAAGACCCCCTGCGTGTTCTATGACGTGGGCAAGCCGCAGGAGCGGATGACGAACATCCGGGTGAATTACCGCCGCGGCATCGAGCGCTTGGTGGAGTATCTGCACGATCTCGGGCACCACCGGTTTGCCTTCATCGCCCATCATACGACGCTGGGGCCGACCAGCGAGCGCGAGACGGCGTTTCTCGAAAGCATGAAGCGGTTCGCGCCTGCGGTGGAATGGCGCACTGACGCGGACAGGGATGGATTCGAGGGAGGGCGGATGGCAGCGCTGCGGGTGCTGTCCAGCGGCTTCGCGCCCACCGCTTTTATCTGCGTCAACGATGTGATGGCGGTGGGCGTTCTGCGGGCGGTGCGTGAGAGGGGGCTGCGGGCGCCGGAAGACGTCTCCGTCACGGGTTTCGACAATATTCGATTGGCCGAATTCTGCGAGCCGCCGCTGACTACGGTGCACATACCCAAAGACGAGATCGGGCGGCTGGCGTTCGCGGCGTTGATCCCGGACAAGGAGATCCCGAACGTCTCCGGACAGGAGATCGTCATCGAGCCGGAGGTGGTGTTGCGGGCTTCGACGGGGCGCGCGAAGAGCTGAGCCGAGGGCTCAGTCCTTCAGGAAGCCGTGGTAAAGACCCAGGTAGTAGGGCAACAGGAAGACGGCGCCGTCGGCAAGCTCCGTGCCTTTTCCGCCGGTGTCCAGGCGCCAGGGATCGTGGTTCCAGTGCGCGAAATATCGTTCATCGGCCGGGAGGACTTTGCCATCCACGCGCCGGCCGTACAGCTCGGTGCGGTTCTCGCGCAAATGAGCCGGCAGCAAAACAATGTCCTTGCGATGGCTGTTGCGGTGCGCCCAGTCGAACCGGTCCAGCGGGATGCGTTGGAGCGTGTCGGCTGAATCCTCCAGCCACCCGGCCGCCGGACTCAGATCCATGGCGCCGAAAGCGTCCGCAAACTGCTGCCCCCTGGCAACGGCGGCATAAAGAAAGTGAAACAGGGGATTCCTTTCCGGCGCTTCATTTTCGTAGTGATTCCGGAACCCCAACAGATATTTCATGCGTAAATCCGGATCGGTTTCGTAACGGATCAGATTGTAATAGTTCATGAAAATCATCTCGTCGTCGCTCTGGTTGCCGCCGCCGGGCCCCTGATGGGATTTGACGATCATCGCGTTCATCCCGTACCCGTGGCGTTCCACGAGAGCCCGGCAGGCGCGCTCGTAGCGCGGGCCGCCGGTAATGTGCTGCGCCGTGCGCAGGTAGGAGAGAATGCTGAGCGAGTTCAGCCCGCGCTCCTGCCACCAATCGCGGTTGTAATTCAGTTCATCGGGGCCGAATACGCCCCACCGCGTCGGCCTCCCGTCATGATCGACCAGGGCGTAATTGTGCGCCAGGAGATGGTCCGCGACCGCTGCCACGTGCTCCCGCACCTCGCGCTTTTCCTCTTCCGTGCGCGCCACGTGATCGTAATAAGCGGCATAGAAGAAAAAATGCCCGTCTAATTCGTCGGAACTCGTGTCGGATTTCCAATACCATTTGCCATCCGCGCTGACCGGCCAGCGGGGCGCGATGACCTTCCAGAGGCGGTCTGTCTGTTGCCGGCGCCGGTCGCGCTCCGGCGAATCGCGCAGGTTCGGATCCGGCCCCGAGACAGGCAGGATGGACCGGGCCACGAACCCTCTTGGCGCCGGGTGGGAACCTCCCTGCGTTACCTCCGAGAGGAACCGCAGCGCCTCGAACGCCTTGCGCGCGCGCCGCCGGGCGTTCTCGTCCCCCGTTGCCGCATACGCGAAGCACTCGCCTGCGCCGTACATGGCAGTCCAGAGGCCGTCGTTGTCGCTGTCGGTTTGAGTCCATTTCGATGCGTCGCCCGGCACGGCTACATGAACGGGATGGACGAACTCGTATGGAGTGCGGCGTTGGCGGCGGTCGATCTCCTCCTCGAAGAAACGCGCCTTTTCCGCCAGTGTCATCGGCCGTCGGGCAATTCGGGAGATCCCTCCAGCCGTGGCGATCCACGCCGTGCCGTCCGAATCCACCGCGATGGAGCGCACTTCGTCATGAGGGAGCCACCTGCGCCCTTGCCGGTACGACCAGTGCCGCCCGTCGAAGCGGATGGCGCCGATGCGCGTGCCGAACCACACGGAACCGTCACCGCCGGCCGCGATGGAAGTGAAGTCGTCGTAGGGCAGGCCGTCAGCGCCCGTGTACAGAGTCCATTTCTCTCCATCGAGCACGCCCACCCCCTGGGGCGAGCAAAACCAGAGACGGCCCCGGGCATCGAACACGACGCCCCGCGCGTCCCGCACGGCCCAACTGCGGCTGCCATCCGAGGGGAAGAGCCGTTCCCACCTGCCGGTCCTTCGCCGTGTGTACAGCCCGTCCGCACGCCCTTCCGCAATGATCCCGCCCGGCCCCGCGGCGGCCAATGGCGGAGGCGCGGCTTTCTCCTCCGTCCACCGCTCTCCGTCGAAGCGCGCCCCGCCGGCGGCCGTCAGAGCATGGGGCCGCCCGTCCGCCCCGATCCAGATACGCTGCACATCGTTCGACGGGAGCCCCTGCGCGGCCGTGAATTCCGTCCGCACCTCGGCCTGAAATCTTCCCACCGTCAACGGCTGCGCCAGAATCGCGGGCGCCACTGCGAGAATACAGGCCGCGCATTTCATTGCGAAATGACCTCGAAGTCGTAAATATTTTCCGAGATCTGCCTGCCATCGGGGCCGGTGATCTCGGCGATCAACTTGTACGAGCCGGGCTTCTGCGGGCGCCACTCGACCACGCCCGCCTGCTTCACCGAGTCTTCCTCGAGCGAGACGGGGAAAGCGCCGCTGGCCGGCGGGGCCCCTTCCGCGCCGGCAATCCTCCAGCGAACAGCGAGCCGCGGGTGCGCTTTCCACAGGTCGTTCACCGCCCACAGCGCGCAGCGAAAGGGCTCGCCGGCGCGCCAGCGGTCCCGGTCGTATTCGAACAACGCAGCCACCGGCGCAAAGCTGCGGCGGACCGTGTCGTAGACCCGGGTCGGGCGGCGCTCGAAATCCACCGCCGCCATGGTGACCGAAGGCCAGATGTCGATGGCATGGAAATGGAGAATGCCTCCGGCGCCTTCCGCCTTGCGCCGGCGCATCCGCTCGATCGCCAACTGGAACAACCGCGAGACGTAAGCCTGCGTGCGCGGGATGAACTCTTCCATTGTTGTGCCTGCCGGATCCCCCCACGCGCGCAACGCCTCCGGCACTTGCAGCCTTCGCCACTCCCACTCTTCGCGGTATTTCGTGAAGGGCCATTTGCCGTCCATGAAACCCTTCAGCGTTTCGTAGTTGGGCAACGCGGTCGCGCCGAGTTCGGAAACGAAATCCTCTTCGAGTTTCGCGTACTGCCAGATGCTGCCCCCGTACCAGCCGTAGTACACGTGGCTGTCGCCGAAGCGGCCGGTGGAGCGCACCACCGGACGCCTCTGCGGATCCAGGAAGGACGGGCGCGCCGCAAGATGCTTGGCCAGGTCCCGGTAATTCTCGAAATCCTCCTCGTCGCTTGCGGCCCACAGGGCGACGCTGGGGCGGTTGCGGACATAGCGGATGTGGTTGTCATAGAGGCGGGCGGCGTGCACGGAAAATCCCGTGTCGTGCGGGTACCAGGCTTCCAGGAAGTCCTGCCACAGCAGCACGCCGCGCTCGTCGGCCAGGTCGTAAAACTCGGGATTGGAAAAATGGCAATGAAGCCGGATCATGTTCACATTCATCCCGAGCATCAGATCCATGTCCCGCTCATATTTCCGCCTGTCCATCTCGGAAAGAAACAGATGATAGTAATAATTTGTCCCGCGGATGAAGAGTTTCTTGCGGTTCAAGAAGAAATTCCAGCCGATCTTCTCGACCTCCCGGATTCCGATGCGAAGCCGCCGCCCGTCGATGGCGCGCCCGCTGTCATCGAGCAACCGGATGTCGAGGTGATAGAGATCGGGCTTGCCTGTGTCCCAGGTCCACCATAGCCTCGGATTGCGCACCGGCAGCACGAGCCGCCGAGTCAGCGGGCTGCGCATCTGGACGGGTTCCGCCTGGAAGGTTGCCGGAGACAGCGTCACCTCCCATTGCATGGCGGGCTCGCCGTGATCCGAGTCGAGCTCGACCTCCACGGCGGCGCCATCCTCCGTCAGGCGGGTATTCACCGCCACATCCGTGATGCGCGCCGCCTCATAGGCGCGAAGCCGCACGGAGCGCGTGACGCCCAGCGCGGTGATGTCGTCCGGCTTCTGGTCCACGGCTCCGTAAGAGCCCTTGATCGTGTAGGGCCGGTGCTTCCAGTAATAGTGCACCGGCGTCCAGACACGAACGAGCAATTCATTGGCGCCATCCCGGAGCGCGTGCGGCGGAACTTCCACTTCCCATGGATCGATATAGCCTTCATGCCGGGCGATGCGCACGCCGTTCACATAAGCATCCGCATAATAGTCGGTGGCGTCAAACTGGAGAAATGTGCGTTTGCCTGCGAACGAGCGCGGCATCGAAAACACTCGACGGTACCACCATTCTTTGGAGCTCACCCATTCGGCGGCGCGCGTATAGATCTGCGCCGGCGCCAGCCATTGGACATGGGCGGCGCCGGGCACGCGCACGCGCCGCCAGCCTTCCCGCGGCGGGCCCTGCCCCTTCTCCGCCCACATCAGCTCCCAGTCCCCGTCCAGCGGAAGAACTTCCGGCTCGAACGGCGTGGGCGGCGCGTTGCGCAGCGAGGCGGCCGGCTGTCCGTCCGCCGGCTCCGCTGGCGCGGGTGTTGAACCCTGTGAAACGGAAACCGAGGCAAGCACTGGCTGAGTCAAAACCCGATATTCCCGGCGTGCTTCCAGCACGGTTTCTCCGCCTTTCCAGGCGGGAAATGTCACCGCAATTTCAGTCTCTCCGCCGGCTTTTTCCGCCACAAATCGGCGCGAGCAGGCGCCCCGCCAGTCGAGTTCCGCATCCAGCGCCAGGATTCCCATCGCCCCGTAATTCTCCGCCCGCTGATAGTAGACCATGTGGCCGCCGGGCAGCTTTTTCCAATCCTTCGGTCCGATCCGGCTCAACGGCGGCTCTCCGCCGCCAGGCCCGGTGGGCCAGCGGTATTCGCTGCCGTCCGCGCAACGGTCAAAGGGGACATACGGCGCGGCAGAAACCGCTGCGAACCGGAATCCCTTTGCGGCCTTCCACCGGAACGCCGGACTGCCCGCATGCCAGGCGATTTCCCAGATCTCGCCCTGTCGCCGCAGGCGCAGCATGCCGCGCAGCGGGCCCGCTTCGAGAATCTCTGCGTCTGTGAAAGCGCCTGTGCCGCCCAGGGAAGTCCAACCCGTGTTCGGCCCATCCACGCCCGGCACCGGCGGCGGAATCACGCGCGCGGCCTCGGGTGTTCCCTCGTGGATGTCGCCCTGCAACGATTTTCGGTCTTCCGGCGTGAGTTCGACGAGGTTCAAGCGGCGGTGCTCGGCCGCGCGCAGCGAGTACGCTTCCACGATGGCTCCTGTCCCGGTGTCGATCATCGCCCGGAAATGCTCATTGCCGAATTCGATGCGGCGCAGTCCGATTTTGCGCGCAAGGATCGGGTTGGCGAACCGCGGTTCGTCCTTCCGGCAGCACGCCACCGTGTACTCCGGCAGCTCTCCGGGCATGAGCGACACAGCAAACAACAGTTGCCCCGCAGACACCTGATGCGGCACTTCCTTGCCCTGCGGATCCGTCACCGTGAAGCCGGAGCGGTGCGGCGCGAACCGCTCCAGAGGCAGGGCCACCACTTCACCCGTGCGGCGGTACAGCCCCGTGGGCTCCTCGATGCGCACGCTCCACTGCGCCGCCGCAGCGACACAAAAGGCCATGGGGAACATCGCAAGCTTTCGCATGAGCGCTCCAGAACATCGCCGGCGCCCGCCGGCCGGTTTGCCTTCCTGAACACTATAGCGTATGCTGATCGAAAAAACTGAAATCTTCTTTCACATTTCATAAGGAGCCTCCCCTTTGAGCACACTGGCGATTCTCGGCGGCGAACCGGTGCGGCGCAGGCCGTTCACCCCCTGGCCGCACTACGACGAAGCCGACATCGAGCGCCTCCTGCGCACGGTGCGCAGCCGCCGCTGGGGCGGGTTTCCCTACCCGACTCCGCTGGCGCAGGAGTTCTGCGCGCGGTTTGCCGAATTGCAAGGCGCGCGCTATGCGCTGCCCGTCGCCAACGGGACGGTGAGTCTGACGGCGGCGCTGATGGCGGCGGGAGCGAGGTTCGGAGACGAAGTGGTCGTGCCGGCCTACACATGGGACGGCACGGCGACGGCGGTGCTGGCCATGGGGGGCGTGCCGGTGTTCGCCGACGTGGATCCGGACACCTATTGCCTCGACGTGGAGAGCGCCCGGCGCGCCATTACGGAACGAACCAAAGCGATCATCCCGGTCCATCTCGCCATGCGTTTCACGGACATGGATGCGCTGCTGCAGCTCGCGGCGAGCCGAGGGCTGAAGATCATCGAAGACTGCGCGCACGCGCACGGCGGGGCTTGGAAGGGAAAAGGCGCGGGGTCAATCGGCGATATCGGCTCGTTCTCGCTGCAGGAAAGCAAGCTCATGACGTCCGGCGAGGGCGGGCTTCTGACGACGAATTCGCTGGAGTATTACGAAGCGCTGCAAACGGTGATCAACTGCGGGCGCGCTTCTCTGACCGATCAATACGGGCGCAGGCTGCTCGGATTGAACTACCGCATGACGGACTTGCAGGTGGCGCTGCTGTTCGGGCAACTGGAGCGGCTCCCCGAATTGCGCGAGCGGCGCGCGCGTCATGCGGCGCTGCTGGAATCGCTGATCGGCGGGCTGCCGGGCGTGCGGCTGCTGCCGGCGCAGCCGGAGATGACCGCGCCGACGATGTATTGCTATGTCTTTCAGTACCGCCCCGCGCCGGACCGCGCTGCCCCGCACCGCGACCTGTTCGTGGCTGCCATTGAAGCGGAAGGCGTGCCCTGCGACGGGCGATTCTATGAAGCGGTGTACCGGAGCGATCTGTTCTACGCCACGCCGGACAACTGCGCGCAGTTGCAGCGGGACTACTCGGATTGCCGCTGTCCTGTGGCGGAGCGCGCGGCGTACGAGGAAGCGGTGTGGCTGTTCCAGTTCTGTTTCATCGGAGAAGAAGAGGATGTGCGCGACGTGGCGCGTGCGGTAGAAAAGGTCGCCACGCAGCTCGACAGGCTCGCTGCCGCCGATCCGTCTCTGGCTGGAGTGAAAGCGATGGGAAGAGCGCAGCGGGCGCGCCACGAGCGGCAAAAGAACTATTGAGGTCCCGGGAGGCGGCGGCGCAAGGTCTCAGGAAAGAGCGGCCTCGATGGCGGCGGCGATGCGGCGGGCGCGGAATTCCACGCGGTCCGGATCAGGCCCTTCCACCATCACGCGGGCCAAGGGCTCGGTTCCCGAAAAGCGCACCAGCACGCGCCCGGCGGCGCCGAACTCCTGTTCCGTTTCGCGGATCTCGTGCTGCACTGCCGGAAGCTGATCGAGCGGCTTCTTCTCGCGAAAGCGGACATTGACAAGACGCTGTGGATAGACGACAAAATCGTGCGTCAGCTCGTCGAGTGTCGCCCCCTGGGCGCGCGCGATGGCGAGCGCGCGCAAGGCGGTCAACATGCCGTCGCCCGCGGCGGAGTGCTCACGGAAGATCACATGCCCGCTCTGCTCCCCGCCGAGAGGCAGGTCCTGCTTTAACATTTCTTCAAGCACGTAGCGGTCCCCGACGGCAGTGCGGATGAGTTCGATGCCGGCGCCGGCCAGGGCTCTCTCCAGCCCGAGATTGGACATCACGGTGGCGACTACGGCGCGGGGGCGCAAATGGCGCCCGGCAAGAAGCAGGATGTGATCGCCGTCGAGCACCTTGCCCGATGCGCTGACCAGGATGCAGCGGTCGGCGTCGCCGTCGAACGCGGCGCCGAAATCGGCCTTTTCGGCCAGGACGCGTTCCCGCAGCGGACCGACGTGCAAAGCGCCGCAGCCGTCATTGATGTTGCGCCCGTCCGGCTGGCAGCCGGTTTCGACGACACGCGCCCCCAGCCTGCGGAACAGCGAGGGCGCCAGCCGGAAAGAGGCGCCATGCGCGCAATCCAGCACGACGGTGAGCCCCGCGAGCCCGCCGGGCGCGCAAGAGGCGAGGAAGTCGAGATAGGCATCCGCGAGGGGGCTTGCGTCCGGGACGGCTGCGACCGGCGCTACGCGGGTGTCCTGCTCCAACATCCCGAAGATGCGGCGCTCGATGCGCAGCTCCTCCGCGTCCGGCAATTTGAGGCCGTCGTGCGCGAACACTTTCAGGCCGTTGTCGTGGTAGGGGTTGTGGGAGGCCGAAATCATCACGCCGGCAGAGAAAGGCCCGGTCCGCGTCAGGTAGGCTACCGCAGGCGTGGTGACGACGCCGGCCAGCAGCGGCTCGGCACCGGCCTGCGCGAGGCCGGCCGCCACGCGAGCGGCGAGTTCGGGCCCGGACTCGCGCGTATCCATGCCGATGAGCACCTGGCGCGAGCCATGGCGCAGCGCCCACTCCCCGAGAGCCGCCCCAAACGCGGACACGGTGGGTGCATCCAAAGGCGGCTTGCCTGCCACGCCCCGGATGCCATCGGTTCCGAATAATCGCCTCTCGCTCACCGCGTCTCCTTTTTTCCCGGCGGCTCCGCAACTGGGGAGGGCCGTAGCTTGTAGCGAACCTGGACTTGCGGCGAGGCCACGAAATGGGCGTCCGGCGCGCCCGCGAAGGCTGTTGTCGCCACTTCTTCCTCTGCAGTGTGCAGCCGCAGGTCGATCGGGTCTGTGCGCACGGTCTCAATCGAGTCGAGGCGGCTTTTCGGCCCCGATAGCGGCAACTTCGCAGGCAAGACTGTCCAGGAATCCACGCTGTAGCCTTGCGGTATGTTCACGAAGACAGGGACCACGGCCACATCCTTGACTTCGCGGCGTTCCGTGCGGACCTGGATCTGCGAAGGGATGGCGCGTTCCAGTGTCACGCCCGCCGGCAGATCCACGTTCGCACGCTGAATGGAGAATGTCGTCACGCCTTCGTGGCGGACGCGTCCGAGGTCGAGCACGACCGGCGCCGGCGAGTTCGAGATGCGCGTCAGCAGAGGCGACGGGCCGCGTACAATGAGCCGCACCTCTTCCACGAGATTCGAACCGATCTCCAGGTGCGTGGGAATGTTGCGGTATTGCACCGGGACGGTAATCGCAGTCGTGAGCTCGCGCGAGCCGCTGATCAGGAACCAGAGCGTCGCCGCGACAGCCAGAGAGAACAGCTTCAGCCCGAGATGCTGCGTGAAAAAGCGCTTCATGGCCGGGCGCCCTCCCGGACCGTGCTTCGGCTGCGCCCGCCTCTGACCGGACGGCTCAGCCGCTCCGCCAGGCGCTCCGCCGTGATGTCGCTTTCCAGTTCGCCTGCGGAAGCCAGCGAGATGGCGCCGCGCTCTTCGCTCACGACGATCGCCAGACAATCGGAGTCCTCGCTGACGCCGATCGCCGCCCTGTGCCTTGTGCCGAAAACGCGCGACAGCTCCGGATTCATGGTGAGCGGCAGGAAGCAGGATGCCGCGGCCAGCCGTCCGCCCGTAACGATCGCAGCGCCGTCGTGCAGCGGCCCGCCGGGCTGGAAGATGGCCAATAAAAGGTCGCGCGTCACCCGGGCGTCGATGGGCACGCCGCTTTCAATAAAGGTGCGCAGGCCCACTTCTCCCTCGATCACAATCAGCGCCCCGATGCGGTGGGCAGCCAGATGACTCACCGCCAGCACAATCTCCTCAGCCACCTCTCGCGATTCGACCCGCGCGCCAAACCCGGCCCATTTTCTTTCCCCGATGCGGCTCAGCATCCGCCGGATTTCGCCCTGAAACATCACGATCAACGCAAAAGCGGTGTACGGCGCCAGTCCTTCCAGAATCGTTCTCAACACGGTGAGGCCGGTGCTGACGGCGAGCAGGTAGGCGGCCAGAACGATGCCGATGCCCGCCAGCACGTGCATGGCCCTCCGGCCGCGGATCAGCAGGAGCACCTGATAAATCAGCACCGCCACCAGAAGGATGTCGAGCGCACCCGTCAGCGTCAATTGCGGCGCCGTGTTCAGGATGTCTCTCAGAGTCTCGGGCAAACGGGAATCCTCCGGCGTGCCGGTATTTGGCCCAAATACCGAGTGTATCCGATCGGTTGCGGCCGACTCAGGCCGGCGCGCCTTCCGCCCGCCCGGGGGAATGCGCCGCCTGGGTCGGCCGGCGTCCCGCCAACCCTATTCTCCTGCGCTCCGGTTGCCTGGCTCCGTACAATGAAGAAGGATATGCGGTGATCCTGCTTGCTGCGCGGCGCCGGCGGCGATCTGGCGGCTCAGCCTGCGGGTTCGCTCCGGCGATAGCGAATCAAGAGGGGAGGACGCGATGCAACAGCGGGCAAAACTGACCTGGATCTTCGCGGCGCTGCTGGTGGCTGTAGCAGCGTGGGGGCAGGCGTCCGGAAGGATTCGCGCCCTGCAAGAGAAACTCATCGCTCCCTGCTGCTGGAGCGAGAGCGTGGCGGCGCACCGCAGTGAAGTGGCCGCCGAGATGCGTGCCGAAATCGCGCGCATGGTTCACGACGGACGCACGGACCGCGAGATCCTGGACTTCTACAAGGCCAAGTACGGCACGCGGATTCTGATGGAGCCGGAAGGGCAACTGCGCGTGTGGGCCTACACAATTCCGATCGTGGCTTCCATCCTCGGGCTGGCGTTGGTTGTCTGGATCATCCGCCGCATGATCCGGCCGCAGCCGGAGAGTTCTCCCGGCGGCGCTGGCGCCGCTTCCTAGGAACCCTCCACCAGGCGCAACCGCAAGTGTCGCCTCGCGCGGCACAGCCGCGCACGAACCACTTCCGGACTCACCCCCAGCACTGCGGCCGCTTCCCGCGTGTTGAGTCCCTCCAGCACGCGCAGACGGAAAGCCTCGGCAAGCAGAGGCGGCAGCCGCGGCGCCGCGCGAATCACGCGGAACAGATCGCGCTGGGCGTCGAGCGCGGGTTCCCCTTCAGGAATCCGGGAGGCAGTCTCCCAAAGCTCGTCCTCCCTCTGCGAGCGCGACGCCCGGCTGCGCTCCTCCATGCGGTAGGCGTTGGTGACGATGCGCCGCACCCAGATGCCGAGCCGTTGGGGCTGCCGCAGGCTCCCAAGGTGCTGCAAGACGAGAAGCAGCGCCGACTGCGCCACGTCCTGCGCCATTCCATTCGCCCCGCAAAGCCGTTGCGCCTGGCGCATCACGGCGGGGGCCAGGCGGTGAAAGAGCCGCTCCATCGCTTCCCCGTCGCCACAGCGCGCCTGCTCCACCAGGCACTCCTCGCTGCGGCACGCGGTCTCCGGCACTGCCTCCAGGCAGCGGGCCTCGCAAAACGCCATCCCGCTCCGTTGTATCACAGGACGCTCTTGTCTGAAACCGGGGCGTCGCAGAGCCCCCGTTGCAGGACGCATGAGCAACCGCGCATTCTGGCAATGTGGTGAACGTCATGGCCCCCTCGCCGCGAATCCGGATCGGCGCCGACGGCTTGCCGCGCTGCTGGTGGTGCGGCGACGCGGAAGACTATGTGGCTTACCATGACCACGAATGGGGCGTGCCTGTGCATGACGACGTTCGCCTGTTCGAGAAGATCTGCCTGGAGGGGTTTCAGTCCGGGCTGAGCTGGCTGACGGTGCTTCGCAAGCGGGAAGCCTTCCGCGGCGCATTTGCGGGTTTTGATTACCGACGGCTTGCCCGCTGGGGCGATGCCGAGATCGAAAAGCTGCTCGCGGCCCCGGGAATCATCCGCCACCGCAGCAAGATTGCGTCGGTTCTGCACAATGCGCGGCGCGCCTGTGAACTCGCGCGCGAGCACGGTTCGCTGGACCGCTTTTTCTGGTCTTATGCGGGGCGCGAACCGCGCGAGCTGGCCGGCGAGCTGAAGCGCCGCGGCTGGACCTTCGTCGGTCCCGTCACAGTCGAGTCCTTCATGCAGGCGATGGGGATGATCGATGCGCACGAGCCGGGCTGCTGGCGGCGCGGCTCTGCGGCAGGCGCGCCGGCGCGCAGGGGCTGATAAGATGCATGTTCGGCGGGCGCACGGCTCCTTTGTTCGCGCCGCCCGCGCGAGGAGAGCATCGCCATGAACCGCATCCTGATTCCATTTTTCCTGCTCGCCGCTGCCGCACAGGCGTCTTCCATCAAGCCCGTTGACTTGCGCACCGAGTACCGCAAGGACCCGCTCGGCATCGACGAGACCTCGCCGCGCCTGAGCTGGAAACTCGAAGCGTCCAGCCCCGGCGCGCGCAACCTGCACCAAAGCGCGTACCGCGTCATTGTGGCCAGCACGCCGGCGCTCGCCCAATCCGGCCGCGGCGACCTGTGGGACAGCGGCAAGGTGGGCAGCGATCAAAGCATCCACATCGCCTATCAAGGCAAGCCGCTCGTATCCGGCCAGCCCGTGTGGTGGCGCGTGATGGTGTGGGATCAGGCCGGGCAGGCTTCCTCGTGGAGCGAGACCGCCCGCTGGTCGATGGGGCTGCTGAAGCCGGAAGACTGGAAGGGCAAATGGATCGGGCGCGACGAGAAGACCTATTACAAGGACCCGCACAGTCCGTTCCAGTGGCTGCGCGACGCGCAATGGATCTGGTTCGACGAAGGCGACCCGGCAAAACAGGCGCCCGCGGAAACACGCCGCTTCCGCGCGTCTCTCAACCTGCCCTCCGACAGGGCGATGAAAACCGCCACCTTCGTGCTTGGCGCGGACAACAGCTTCGAGCTCTTCGTCAATGGCGAGTTCGCCGGCAAGGGCAACAACCCGACACTGCCGATGGTGCTGCATATCGAGCCGTGGCTGAAGCCGGGCGCCAATGAGCTGCTCGTCGTCGCCCGCAACACGCGCGAGGATCAGGCGGGCGTGCTCGGCGCGCTGAGGATCACATTTGAGTCGGGCGAGCCCCTGATGCTCTGCACCGGCGCACACTGGGAGGCGCTGCGCAAGGAGGATGAAGGATGGAAGGCGGCGAAGGCGCTGGGGCCTTTCGGCATGGACCCTTGGGGCGAGGTCGGACTGCGGGAGGAACAGGCGCTGCCCGCCCGGATGCTCCGCAAGGAGTTTGACGTGCAGCCGCGGTTGCTGAGGGCCACCGCGTATGTCGCGGGCCTTGGTTTGAGCGAGCTGTACCTGAACGGCGCCAAGGCGGGCGATCACGTGCTCTCACCCGCACTCACCGAGTACGAGAAGCGCGTCTTCTACGTCGCCCACGACATCACGCCGATGCTGAAACCCGGCCGCAATGCCGTGGGGCTCTGGCTCGGCAACGGGCGCTACTGGCAGCCTCGCCGCCGCATCCCGCTGCCCGCGCGCGGCTATGGCTACCCCAAGGCGATTGCCCAAATCGAGCTTGAATACGCCGGCGGGCGCAAGGAAACGGTGGTCACCGACGAAACCTGGAAGCTGACCGCCGAAGGCCCGATCCGCGCCAACAACGAATACGACGGCGAGGTGTACGACGCGCGCATGGAGCTTGCCGGCTGGGCGCAGCCCGGTTTCGATGATTCGAAATGGGAAGCCGCGCAGGTGGTCGAAGGGCCGCCCGGAGCCTTGCGCGCGCAGATGTCGGAGCCGCTCCGCGTGATCGAAACGCTGGCGCCGAAAACGGTGAAGGAGCTCCGCCCGGGAGTGTTCATCTACGACCTCGGCCAGAACATGGTGGGCTGGGTGCGGCTGAAAGTGCAGGGCCCTGCCGGCACGCGCGTGCAATTGCGTCTGGCCGAATCGCTGCGCGCCAACGGCGATCTCTATGTCGACAACCTTCGCAGCGCGCGCGCCTGGCTGACCTACATTCTGAAAGGCGGCGGCGCGGAGACGTGGGAGCCGCGCTTCACCTACCACGGGTTCCGCTACGTCGAGGTCACAGGTTATCCCGGCAAACCGGGGCTCGACGCCATCGAAGGACGCGTCGTTCATGACGCCATGCCGCGCGCCGGCGAATGGGAAAGCTCGCACTCGCTGCTGAACCGGATCCACCACAACATCTACTGGGGCATCCGCGGCAACTACCGCAGCATCCCCACTGACTGCCCGCAGCGGGACGAGAAGCAAGGGTGGCTCGGCGACCGCAGCGTGGTCAGCCTGAGCGAGAGCTACCAGTTCGATGTCGCCGCCTTTTACACGAAGTGGGTGCAGGACATCGCGGATTCGCAGCGCCCCACGGGCAGCATCCCTGATGTCGCCCCGACATACTGGGTGCTTTATAACGACGGCATCGTCTGGCCCAGCACTTTCGTGCTCGCGCCGCAGATGGTGTACCGCCAGTACGGCGACCGCCGCATCATCGAGCGCCATTACGAAGGAATGAAGAAGTGGGTCGATTACATGCGGCAGTTCCTCAAGGACGGCATCATGCCGCGCAACACCTATGGCGACTGGTGCGTGCCGCCCGAAGACCCGAAACTGATCCACTCGAAAGACCCGGCGCGCATCACCGCGGGGCCGCTGCTGAGCACGGCCTATTACCACCAGATGGTGAAGTACGTGAGCGCCAACGCGCGCATGTTGGGCCGCGACAAGGATGCTGTCGAGCTCGACCAACTGGCCGCGCAGCTCAAGGAAGCGTTTCTCCGCGCCTGGTACAAGCCGCAGGAAGCGCGGTTCGATAATGGCACGCAAACCTCCAGCGTCCTGCCGCTCGCCTTTGACATGGTGCCGTCCGGGGACCGCGAGCGCGTCTTCGGCCGGCTGGTGGAGAAGATCGAGAAAGAAAGCAACAACCATGTGGGCGTCGGCCTGGTGGGCGCGCAGTGGCTGATGCGCACGCTCTCCGACAACGGCCGCCCCGACGTGGCGCTGGCCATTTCCACGCAGACCACCTACCCCGGCTGGGGCTACATGGTCGAGAAAGGCGCCACCACCATCTGGGAGCTCTGGAACGGCGACACCGCCGACCCGGCCATGAACTCCATGAACCACGTCATGCAGATCGGCGACCTCGCCGTATGGATGTACGAGTATCTGGCCGGCATCCGCCCGGACCCTGAAAAACCGGGGTTCAAGCACATTCACATCAAGCCGTACGCGCTGCCCGGCCTGGATTTCGTCAAGGCGACCTACCGCTCTCTGCACGGCCCGATCGCGTCATCGTGGCGGCGCGCGGGCAACGCGCTGGAGATGGAAGTCACCATCCCGCCCAATACGACCGCGGCGATCCACGTGCCTTCCACCGGCAAGGTGACCGAATCAGGCGGCCTCAAGCCCTCGCGCGTCGAGCGGGGCTATACAGTCTTTGAAGCCGGCTCAGGAGTCTACCGCTTCCGCGCCGAATGAGCCGGCGTCCGGATGCCGGGCCGCTTCCGGGGCCCGGCATCAGCCCGCGAAGTAGCCTTCCCGGCAGCGGACCCTGGCGCCCTTTACCTTCCGCACCCGCACGTTGATGGGGCGCCACTCGCCCGCGCCGGGTTGCGGCTTGTAGGCGAGAAGGTAGGATGACAGCAAATCGCGGCAGATTTCGGTGAATATTTCGCCGATTTTCGATGCCTTTTCCATCCGGAACACCGAGCTGCCCGTCGCCTGCGCAATCGCCTCCAGGGTATCCATGAGTTTTCGCGAGTGCAGGGCGGCCCCCTGCGCGATGCAATGAATCTGGATCGCCTCGCGCTTCGCCCGCAGCACGGCGGAATGGAGCGTGAGCGAGCTGGCATTGTCTTCCCCGTCCGTGAGCACGATCAGCGCCTTCTTGCCCTTGCGCGAGGCCATCTGGATCGATACGCGCGCCATCGAGTCGAACAACGCCGTCTTGCCTCCCGCGCGCAGCCGGCGGATGGCCGCTGCAGCCTGCTGCCGGTCAACAGAGAATTCGCCGGAAACCGCGAGACGGTCGTGAAACGCGAACACCGCCAACGGGTCATTCGGCCGGAGCTCGGCGAGCAAGTCGAGACAGGCCTTCTTGACCAACGGCAAGGCGTCCTCCATGCTCCCTGTGATGTCGATCAGCAGGCCGAGCGAGAACGGGCTTTCCTCCGATTCGAAAATCTCCGGGGCGAACGCGCGGCCGCTGTCGCTGATTTCGAAATCCTCGCGCGCCAGCCCTGTCATGCGCCTGCCCCGTCCGTCGAAAACCGATGCATGGATCTCAACCAACCGCGCCTCGGCACGAAATGTTGGCACGCCGGACGGCGGCTGCAAGCCCAGGGCAACCCGGGCGCAGCCCGCCAACATCGCTCTGCGCGTCATGCTCATGGCTCTCGCTTTCCCTCCTCTCCCCATGCGTTCAAGACGTCCTCGACCCGAACCTTCTTCCACAAAGCAATGGCAGACCGGAAATCCGCCATATCCGACATCACCAACCCTGCCAGGAATTGCCGCGCCAACCGTTCCGCCGTGGCGCCGAGCGCTGCCGGCGGCAATCCCGCTTCATCCACCGCACACGCCAGAGAAAGCGGAAATTCCGCCAGGCGCTCTGCCAGCCGGTCGGGCAGCAGCTCGTGCGCGTAGTACTCATAGGGCGGAAACGGACGGATCCGCGGCGTGATGCTCCGCGCGTGCTCCAATTGCAGAGGCGCCAGCTCGTGGAGCGGCCCCCGCCAGACGTCCGCAGGGATTTCGCGCAAGCTTTGCCACAGCGCGGACTCTTCGCCGCCCTGTTTCCTCTTCAGCCCCAGCCAGAACAGGTCTGACACCGACAGGTTTTCCCACACAGAGCTCCAGACCGCCTCATATTCATTACGGAAAGGCTTGCTTGTCGCCACCACAGAGTGCACGTTGCGCAATCTCGCCAGCAGCCTTTGCAGAGACCCCAGCCTTTCAGGCGAAAGCAGTCCTTCCGCCTGATCTTCGAGCAGCGAAGCTTCGTTCGCATCGAACGACGCCTCCACTACCCATTCCCGCCCGGCCAGCACCGCCAACCGGACGGCGCGGAGGTCGATCTCCCGCAACCGGTGGAACAGGGTATTTCGCAAGCCGGCCACTTGCCTGGTCTCCAGGGCTTCGGCAAAGCCCGAAGACGACCGCTGCCCGGCTACCGCAATTCTGCCCGCAACATCCGGCAGCCCGCCCGGCGAGCCCACGGGAAGGCTGCCGGGCCCTGTGCTTTCGACGCGAAACTCGGGCATGGCAAAGGCCTGCTTCGGCCCTTCCCCGATGGCCGCATAACCATACTTCCGCAGCAGCCAGGGATCTTCGCTCACCGGCAGGTCGGCGGGCCGCAAGTAAAAGCCGGCCACCGCGCCGCGCAGCGACAGCTCGAGCCACGGCGCCAATACACGAAACACTTCCCGGCTCAGCCGCGAAAAATCCTTTGGATTCGGTTTTCGGCGGGCCGCCTTTTGCTTCATTTCCCGGGCGATTTCCAGCGCCTCCCGGGTCTGCCACAGTTCCTGGATGGACTTCAGCCTTGGCGGCAACTTCATGGATTTCGGAACCGGCACGATTTCCAGCTTCGGAACCGTCTGTTCCAGTGCAGCGGCGGCAGCCTTTGCCTCCGAAGCCCCTTCGGCCCCCCGGCGCGCCGCCTCGAGCGTTTGCAGGATCAGGTCCAGCGGCGGCGTCTTCTGCAGCGCTTGCACTGCACGATACGCCTTGCGGCCACGCGCACCGAGCAGCGATTCCTCAGGGCCGAACAGCGCCTCCTCGATGGCTTGCTGGATTGCACCCGGCTGCACACCTATGGCGGCCCCGATGGCAGATAGCGCCTTTGAGGCCGCCTCGCCCATCACGGCAAAGTCCTCCACCCCGCGCATCTGCCTGCATAGCGCGTCCAGGATTCTGGATGCCTCGGCCCCTTCCAACCGCCCGCTGCGAACCAGCAGCCCTTCGAGCACAGCCAGATGGCCCACCAGTCCAACCTGGAAATTCAGTGCTTCCACCTGCAACCCGTCCAGGCTCTCGGCCCACGCGAAGAAGCTGAGCAATTCCGTCTCGCCCAGCGCCGGCAAGCCCAAAATCAAGGGGAAGGCCCACTCATATCTGGCGAATTGCTGCGAAAGAATCAACGCTTCTTTCGGTTCCAGCCGGCGGCCAAAAGCGTCCTCGACACGTGCTGCCATCAGGAAGTTCTCAAGCTGCGAGAACCGGTATTGATCCACGGTGTAGCGCTGCCGTGCGATCTGCTCCAGAAGGCGCTCTTCCTCGGCCGGCTTTGCTTTCTGCGCCCGTTTCTCCAGGCTGGAGATGCGGCTCAGACCGCTCGTCCCTTTCGCCACTTGCCAGACCTGCGCGCCTCCCGGGAACCGCAGCGAACCGTCGTCCTCCAGCGGCAGTTCCCGGATCAACGTTAGCAACGGACTGCGCCTCACCATCTTTGCAGCGCTCCCGTCCCACTCCGGCGAAGCCTTCATCAGCTCGTAGAATGTCCTGGCGCGCTGCGGGTTCTCGATGAACCAGCGCTGTCTTTCGGGGCTCGTGCCCTGCAATGCCGAGAACCAGGCAAGCAACATCCCGCCATCTTTTCGCAAAGTAGCAGCAAGAAACCTGGCTCCGTTTCGTGGAGATTCCCCGGCAAGCGATCCCCATATTCTCTCGGCCGCCTCCCCTCCCGGCGCCGCGCAGCGCCCCTGGCTGTCCAGCGCCATCGCAGGGCCATAAAGGAACAACAGCATGCTGAAATCGCCGGCCAGCCGATCAATTCCGAATTGGGCGGCCAGCGCTTGCGCGGCTGTCTCTCCTGCCGATGCCAGCCCCGCATAAACAAGCGCCAGCCGTGGCTCCAACAGCAGCATTCCGGCAAAACCCATCGGGTTCACCCGGCGCTTCATGGCTGTTTCCCATGCCTTCTCCCCCAGCGGCACAGGAGCAAAGTCGTCCACGATTCGGAACTCGTATTTGCGCCCCTCTGACAGCGCTTTTTCCATCTCGCGGTCATCGAGGTCCAGCGCGGCAGCCAGCGTTTGCCGTTTGGCGCGTTCGCCTTTCGTCTGCGGCTCGATCCGGATCCGGTCGCGCGAAACGCGGAAGCGGTATCCGAGCAAGGCCAGCACTTGTTGCGTTCGTTGCCGGTCTTTGTGCGTGCCGGCGCTCAGCACAACTGTCGTGCCTTCGTGCGTGAGAGGGAACATTTTCCGGATTTCGAGCAGGCGCTCGTAGTGCTCCATCCACGGCTGGACTTGCTTTTCCCACCGGTTCTCCGGGAGGAACATGGACCGCTGGGCGACGCTGCGAGCGAAGCTCTGCAGATACTCCCCCGGGTCTCCAGGGCCGCCAATGTCAGTGATGTAGCTCAGCAGGCGAATGCCGCCGGGAATCAACACTCCCCGGTCTCGCCCGCCGGCTGCCGTGTTGCCGGCCGGCGCCTCGGGCAATTGAAGGAGGCGGCTCGCCACCTCCGCCGCACCCTGTTGGAGCGCAGCCACGATTGTATTTCGCAGCGCTTTCGGACGTTCCGCTGCCAGCGGCCCTTGTTCTGGAAGCGCTGAATAGAACCTCTCCCACGCTTTCCACGCTTCCGGCCCGCCGAACAGACGCTCTGTTTCCGCGCGGGTCCGCAAGACTTCGGCTTCGGGGATTGCCTCCGCCGCCTCCCTCAAGGCTCTGCGCGCATCCTGCCACCGCCCGCTCCTTTCGAGAGCTCTCGCCCGCGCCAGGTGCAGGCCGGCCGATTTCGGGACGCTGTTCAACCCTCGCTCGCTGGCCTTCAGGCTGCCCGCCCAATCGCTGCGGTCGGCCAGGATTCTCGCCAGCGCCAGATGGGCCTTTTCGAAGCTCTCTTCCACACCGGCCGCCCTTTGCCACAACACGAACGCGCGGTCGGGTTCCCCCAGTTCTTCCCAGGCGGCCGCCAGTTGCCCGAGCAACGGCGCTTCGTCCGGGGGCTTGTCCCACACTTCTTCGAGCGCCTGACGCGCTTCGGCTGTCTCTCCGGCTTTCAGCGCAAGCGAGAGCAGACGGGCGCGGCGGTCGATCCGCCCGGGCTCCCGGTTCAACGCCTGACGCAACGCGCGCCGCTCGGCCGTTTCGTTGTTCAACGTTCGCGCGAGGTCAGCGGCGATCCACCAGAGCGTGATATTTTCCGGCTGCGCTTCAAGGCTCTCTGAAAACAGCGCGTATGCCTCCTGCCCGTCCCCTTCCGCCAGGCGCAGGCGCCCGAGCCGCTCCAGCACCTCCGCATCCCGGGGCATCGCTGTTCGGGCCCGCCGCAAGAGGGACTCGGCCTCCGGACTCCGGGACCTGTAGGCCGCCATCGCATAGCGCCTCAGCAAGGCAGCGTCTTCAGGGTTTTTGCGCCACAAGCGTGAAAGGAAGAATGCGGCGTTCTCGGCGTCATCCAGCTTTTCGGCAAGAGCCAAGCCAGCCTGCAGAGCAGCCATGGAATTCGGATAAGCCTGAAGCGCTTTCCGGAGCCGCTCCAGTTCGCCGGCGCCTGCACCATCCTGCTTCGCATCCACGGCGGACCGGAGAAGCCCCGACAGATCCTGCAAGGAAGGCGGACGAAATCCCGGCGCCGTGAGAAGCACCGGCCATTCGTGCGTCTCCGCTTCCAGCCGCGCCAACTCGAACCCTTCCTCGCACTCGCCCGTTTCCCACTCCATCTCATAGAGGCGGGATCCCGCCCGCTGGGGTGGCAGGATCGGCCATTCCGGCTCCTGGGGCGGCCAGACCGAGAGGCGCGCCCGCACCTGGCCGGCCACGCGCACGAGCCTGGCCCTCAGGTACTGTCCGAGAAACGGCTCAGGCAACTGCGGCAGCCTCCCCGCCCACACCCATTCGCGCCACTTCTCGTTGGGCTCGGGTGCGGTCGACAGGAGCAGGTCGAACAATGCCTCCGCCGCAATCCGGGCCTCCCCGCCCGCAGAGCCGCCCTCCAGGGCCCACTCCAGTTCCTTCTCCAGAGCCGCGAATGTCTTCACCGGCGCCATGGGCAACAGTTCGCTGCCACGAACCACCACCACGGTCATTTGTTCTTTCCGCGGCAGCTCTGCAAGCATCTGGCGCAGAAATCCGGAAAGGCGCGGCCGGTCTTCAGCCTCGATCCAATCCGCCAACACCACCACTGTGGGCGCATTCTCCATAGCCGCCGGCACTGCCCGCAATGCGACTTCTTTGCCGCCGATTCTCCCTGCGGTTGGCGGCGCCTGGCCCGCGGGCAGAGACACGAGAACGCGCTCCGCCATCAGCAACGGCGCAGCGACAAGAAACAAAAGGATGCGGACCAACACGCCCAAGGGTAAGGCAAGAATAGCAGACCTTTCCAGGAATTCAAGTCCCCTAATGGGGGCATGTCGCTCTCTACACCCGCGCTTCGTGCGGAACTGCGCTGCCGCCGGGCAATACGGGGAGGCTGCAAAAACGGCCGGCTATTCCGCAGATGACACCTCGCGGGCCGGTAAGGCCATCAAGAATAGCCGTCCGCGTACCCCGGCCAAACCGCCGGGCCGAATAAGACAAGCCGCCCGCCACCAGCCAAAAGGGAAGCGGGTTGATTTCGTGCAAAGGCGGCAGAGCATTCTGGCGCCCGCCGTGATCCGCTTTTCTCACTGGCATTCGCAGCAGCCGTGGGGCCGCCCTGCGGATCCCCTGCGTCACCGGGGACCGATCCCGCAGCGGGCCAGCCTTACATCCTGCCCGCGATGAGAAAGTACAAGGGATGCTCGTCTTCAGGCACCGGCAGCAGCAACTTGATCGCTGCCGGGTCCACCTTTCCGATGCTCACCGAACCCAGCCCCAGAGCCGCCGCCGCCAGGTGCCAGTTCTGGCCGATATGGCCCGCCTCCATCAGGGCGAGGCGCTCGGCGGCGTCGCCGAACTCGCGGCGCAGGCGTCCATACCACGCCGTCAGCAGCAGACCCGCGGCGCATTCGGCGACACAGTGCTGATCGCCGCACGCCTTCGCCACGCGCGCCTGTTTGTCTCCTTTGGCGAGCGGCGTCAGGCTCTGCTGCTCGGGATCAAAGGCGTAGAACCCCGGCGAGAGACCCTCCACGCGGAACGCAAGCACGTAGCTCTTGAGCGGGTAGATCGCTCCGGCCGACGGCGCCGTTCTCAGGCCGCCCGGCGACGTGATCCCCTGGGCTGCCCAAAGCAGCGCAGAGAGCTCGTTGAGATGGAGCGGGGCCTCGCCATACTCCCGGGTGCTGCGGCGTTGCTTCAGACACTCGTCCAGCCGCAGGCCCAGCGGCGCCGGCTCAGGCAGCGGCAACCTTCCCGTTGCCAGCGGCCGGCGGGAGGAGGGCAGGGGCGCAGGGGAATGGTCGTGGGGCGTGATGCGCGGCTTCATGGCTTGTCCAGACCAGTCTACCCGTGATTGTACAATACTTCCAGATCTTTTTCTCGTCAATTGCGCCGGTCAGCCGGAGTACCGGCAGCCGGCGGTGCAGGTTTCCCGGACCTCGACAGCGCTCAACTGCGGCAGCATCGGGCGGATCCGGTCCCACAGCCAGATGGCGATGCGCTCGCTGGTGGGGTTCTCGAGCCCGGGGATCTCGTTCAGATAGCGGTGGTCGAGTTCGTCGATCACCGGCTTGCAGACGGCTTTGATGTCGCCGAAGTCCATCACCCAGCCGGTGCGTTCGCCAACATCCCCCCGGACGCAAATCCGGACGCGGAAGGAGTGGCCGTGCAGCCGGGAACACTTGTGCCCCGGCGGCAGGTTGGGCAGGCGGTGTGCGGCCTCGAAGGTGAATTCCTTGAAGATTTCCATCGGCTGGAAAACGGCCTGTTTCTAGGGTAGCATTGGCCTGGATTTCCATTGGCCGGAAGGAGGCGCCATGCGGTCTTCCAGAGAACGGCTTCGCACGGCTCTCGCCCACCGGGAGCCGGACCGCATTCCCGTCGATTTCGGCGCCTCTGCGGTCACCGGCATCCACGTTTCCTGCGTGGCCGCATTGCGCGATTACTACGGGCTGGAAAAACGTCCGGTCAAGGTGCACGAGCCATATCAAATGCTCGGCTGGATCGACGGCGACCTCCGCCAGGCTATGGGCATCGACGTCACCGGCGTGTTCTCCCGCAAGAATCTCTTCGGGTTCGAGAACACCGGATGGCGGGAGTGGGACTTCCGAGGTCTCACGGTGCTCGTGCCAGAGAACTTCCGGACCACCGTCGAACCCGATGGCGCCATCCTCATCTACCCGGAAGGCGACCTCTCCGCCCCTCCCAGCGGCCGGATGCCGGTGGGGAGCGCCTTCTTCGACACCATCATTCGCCAGCCACCCGTCGACGAGTCCCGCCTCGATCCGGAGGACAACTGCGAGGAGTTCACGCCAGTGACGGAGGAGGATCTGGCCCATCTCCGGCGCGCCAGCCGCGAGGCGCTCTCCACGGGTTGCGGGATTCTCGGCTCCTTCGGCGGCGCCGCGTTCGGCGACATCGCTCTTGTCCCTGCGCCGTTCCTCAAGCGCCCGCGCGGCATCCGCGACGTCGCCGAGTGGTACGTGAGCATCGCTTCGCGCCCGTGGTATGTGCGCCGCGTCTTCGAGCGGCAGTGCGAGGCGGCTCTCGAAAACCTGGCCCGCATCCACGCCGCCATCGGGGACTCGGTGGACGCCGTCTTTCTTTGCGGCACGGACTTCGGCACCCAGACCTCGCAGTTCTGCTCCGTCAGGACGTTCCGCGAGCTCTGGCTGCCCTTCTACCGCGAGGTCTGCTCCTGGGTGCGCCGCAACACGGACTGGAAATGTTTCAAACATTCCTGCGGCAGCGTGGAGAAATTCTTCGACAGCTTCATCGAGGCGGGCTTCGATATCATCAATCCGGTGCAGTGCTCCGCCGCCGGAATGGATCCCGCCGCGCTCAAGCAGCGCTACGGGGCCCGGCTCGTCTTCTGGGGCGGCGGCGTCGACACCCAGAAAACGCTCCCCTTCGGCACGCCGCAGCAAGTGAGAGAAGAAGTCTTGCGCCGCTGCGAAATCTTCGCACCCGGCGGGGGCTTCGTCTTCAACTCCGTCCACAACATCCAAAGCGGGACGCCGGTGGAAAACATCGTTGCCATGATCGAAGCCGTCCACGAGTTCAGCGGCGCCAGACACGGATCACCGGCGCCATGATTCGATCCATTCTTCTCGAACTTGCCGCCGCGGGACACCGCTTGCCCATTGGCGCCGACCTGCTTCTCCATGAGGAAGCCGATCCCGCAAGCGCGCGCCTGGATCCCGGGCGCCTCGGCGCCGTCATCGAGCGCGCCGCCCGGCGGTATCGCACGCCGCTTGCTTTCCCGCTCATGGACCTGCGGCTCGAAAAAGCCGACCTGCTGGCCGCACTCGGGATTCCTGAAGACGGCGTCGACGCTTTCCACTTCACCGAGCCGCCGGATGAGCGCGCCATCCGCCTGCTGGAAGCCGGGGAATCACGCCCGTTTCCTGCAGCCTGTCTGGCGCAGCAGGGCGCGATCCGTTACATCGCCGCGCGCACCGGTCTTATCCCCATCGGGATGGCCATCGGGCCCTTCTCCCTGATGACCAAGCTGCTCGCCGACCCCATCACGCCGCTCGCCCTCGCGGCCAGCGGCGTCAAGGCAGAAGACGACGCCGGCGTCCGCCTGGCCGCCGCCGCTCTCCGCATGGCCCTGGCCACGGTGCTGCGTTCCGTCCGCGCGCAAACGCACGCCGGCGCCCGCGCGGTGATCATATGCGAACCCGCCGTCAGCATCACCTATCTCTCTCCGCGCATGATGGCCAGAGCGCCGGAAGTGCTCGACCGCTTCGTTCTGGCTCCGCTGCGGCAGGTGCGCGAACAGATCCGCGCGGGTGGCGCCGATCTAATTCTCCACGATTGCGGGCAACTCAACACGGACCTGATTCGCACGCTGGCGTCGGAGCTCCGTCCCGCCGTGCTGAGCCTTGGTTCCAGCCGCACTCTTTGGAATGACGCCGCCGCCGTGCCCGAAGACACGGTGCTTTACGGCAACCTCCCCACGCGGCAGTTCTATTCCGACGCTTCCATGCCCGTGGAAGAAGTGCGCCGGCTGGCGCGCGAACTCGCCACGCGGATGCGCGCTACCGGCCATCCGTTCATCCTCGGCTCGGAGTGCGACGTCCTTCACGTCCCGGAAGCCGCCGAAACGATCCGCCGGAAGGTGGAGGCCATGCTGCAACCCGGCGAGCAGCCTGCGGCTCTGTAATCAGCGCCGTTCGCTGGAAGGGGGCACAATGCCCTTCATGCGCAAGTAGGTGACGATGTTGCCGTAGTGCTCGTTGTTGTGCGCCGTATTGAAGGAAAGCACGGTCGCGCGGGTCTGCTCGCGGCCGAAGAACTTCACCGTCTCGGCGAGCTTCGCGTCCGTCATCCCGTCGTAGGCCGAGTCGCAATAGGCGAAGGCATCCTTCAGCGCGGCGATGAGATCGGCCTTGGAGGTCTTCGTCTTTTCAATCCCCGGCGCCGGGTTCGGCTTGCCCGACACGGCCGAGCAGAACAGGTATTGCGCGTCGGCGATGTGGCCGAGCAACTGCCCGAAGCTGCGCACTTCCGGCGTTGGCCTGAAGGAGTAGTTCTCCTCCGGCATCTTCTCCGCCGCGCGGAGAATGTTGTTCTTCGCCATTTCATGGAGGAACTTTTGTCCCTCCGTCATCGGGTTCTGCGCGCTTGCCGCGGCACAGCCGCCGAGCAGGAACAGGGATGCTGCCAAAACGCTTTTCATCAGGGTCATCTCCTTTTTGTCATTGTGCGGTCAAAATCTCCCCGGATCCAGAAACAACCCGGCGCCGGTTCGCGCGGCTTCGCGCACTCGCGCACGGGGTTATTCCGGCGTCCGGCCCTCGAAATACTTCTTCACGATCCACTCCGGCTGCCATTGGTCCGGCTCCCGTTTCTGCCCGGTCAGGTCGATTTTCTCCGGCTCCCTGCTGGTGGAGGGAATCTCGACCGTGTCACCCACCTTGGCCTGCCAGCTCTTCATCAGGGCGAGCAGGCGCGCCACGTGCGGGGCGTTCTCCGGCCGGCCGATGACGTTGCGGGTCTCGTGCGGATCTTCCTGAAGGTCGAACAACTGGAGATAGCCGATCCGGGGATAGGCGATCAGCTTCCAGCGCTCGTCCCGCACCGCCCGCTGGATCTGCATGTACGGCAGGAAGACCGAGTCGCGGATGCGCTCCTTTCTGCCCTCCCAGAGCGGGCGCAGGCTCTCGCCCTCCAGGCCCGGCGGAGGCGCCACCGACGCCAGGTCGCACAGGGTGGGAAACACGTCGAGCAGATAGGTGAACGCCGAGACGTGCCGCCGGCGGGGAATCCCCGGCCCGGAGAGGATCATCGGCACGCGCATGCTGTGCTCGAAGACGCTCTGCTTGCCGAGCAGGCCGTGGCTGCCCAGAGCCAGCCCGTTATCGGCGGCGAACACGATGATCGTGTTGCGGGCCTGGCCGGTTTCTTCGAGCGCCGCCAGGATGCGCCCGATTTGCTCGTCCATGTGCGTGATCAGGCCGTAGTATTCGGCGAGCTGCTCACGGATCACGGCCTCGGTGCGCGGCCAGGGGGCCAGGTTCTCATCGCGGAGGTTGCGCACCATTCCGTTGTCGAAAGGAAACTGCGGCAGGAAATTGGGCGGCAGCGGCGGACGCCGCCGGTAGTATGGTTCACGATATTTCAGCGGCGGATTCCGCGGATCGTGGGGCGCGGTGAAGGCCACGTAAGCGAAGAACGGAGTCTTCCTCCCATGGCTCTTGAGAAAGCCGATGGCGGAATCAGCGAAAAGCTCGCTCGAGAACTTCGCGCCCGTCCGCTCCGCGGTGAGCCTGCCGTCCGGCCCCAGGTCGCGCACCGGCACCTTCTCATGGTCCGCCATGCCTCCGAACAGGATGTTCCTGCCCTGCTGAAACGCGCGCAGGAAGGATTCCTGGCCGTTGTGCCACTTGCCGGTGGCGAACGTCGTGTATCCGTTCTCGCCGAACACCTCGGGCAGCAGCCGCTCCCCCTTGAGCGCGGCCGTGTCCACATGCATCCAGGTCTTGCCGCTCATGAGCATGGCGCGGCTCGGAACGCAGACCGCGCCGCTGTTTCCGCCAAAGATGTAATTCCTGTGAAAGCTGACGCCGGAGGCGGCCAGCCGGTCCAGGTTCGGAGTGCGGATGTGCTCGTTGCCGTGCGCGGCGATGGTGTCGAAACGCTGGTCGTCGGAGAAAAGGAAGAGAATGTTGGGACGGCTCGCGGCGCGCACAGGCGCCGCAGCGGACACGGCCAGAGAAGCGAGCAGCTCGCGTCTTGTCATCGTGGCTTTCATTGTATTCGCTCGAGGGCCGCGCGGCCGGAGTTCCCCCGGGGCGGGAGCCGCTACGCGGACGGGTCCGGCGCGATGGCCTGTGCCGCCTTCTCCGCGTTTCGCCGCCAGTTCCGCCGGACCGATACCCTGAGCCTGCGGCCACAATTCGGCCGAAAAGTTCAGGCTGATTTTACGGACATTCAACCCTTGCTATGCCGTTATCCTGCCGCTTTTTCCGGCAAGAATACTTTCCCATAACGGGCTGAACAGAACAGATCCGCTGCCCGGCTCTCCGCCTGCTGGCGGCTGCGCCTCTCCCCGGGGGCCGGATCAGAAGCGAATACACGGTTGTGGAGGCGTAACGGGCTGCGAGTGGAGGGCGCGGGAAGACCGCAACGGCGGCGCGGACCGCATCGCCGGGGTGCGCGCATCAGGCCCCTGTGCGGTCGCGCCGCCGTGCAGTCTAATAGGAACGAGAATCGCCCCATGAATGTCTTTGAAGCAAAGCCCTCCGCCTCCCGGCCGGACGCCGGAACAGAAGCTCGCGTCGGTGTTTTTGGCATCGGTCTTGCCGCCTATTGGCCCCAGTTCCCCGGTTTGCGGGAACGGTTGATCGGATACCAGCAAGGCTTGGAACAGCGCCTCATGGACGCAGGGGTTCAGGTGGAGTCCGGCGGACTCGTCGACGATGCAGCCGGCGCTCGCGAGGCAGGCGCGTGGTTCGCCCGCAAGGACCTGGATCTGCTGATTTGCTACGTGGGCACATACGCCACATCCAGCCAGGTGTTGCCCGTCGTCCAACAGTGCGGACTGCGCGTGCTGGTGCTCAACCTGCAGCCCTGCGAGGCGCTGGATTACGAGAACACGGACACCGGCGAATGGCTCGCCAACTGCTCGGCCTGCTGTGTGCCCGAGATCTCGAACGCTTTTGCTCGCGCGCGGGTTCCCTTCCATGTGGTCTCCGGCACGTTGCACGGGCAGGACGCATGGGACGAGATTCTCTCCTGGTGCCGGGCGGCCGCCGCGTCGCGCGCCGTAAGAAAAGCCAGGCTCGGATTCCTGGGCCACACCTATCCGGGCATGCTGGACATGTACACGGATTTCACCGCCGTGCATGCCCGTCTCGGCTCGCATGTGGAAGTGCTGGAACTCTGCGATCTCGCCAGGCGCGTTCCCGAGCCGGGCGACGCCGTGGTGCAGCGCAAGCTGGAAGAGGCGCGCTCCCGCTTTGCCGTCACGGAGTCTGTCCACGACTCTGATCTCCTCTGGGCGGCGCAGGCAGCCGTGGCGCTGGACCGGCTTGTCGAAGATTTCGATCTGCAGGGTCTCGCCTACTATTACCGCGGACTCGACGGCAACGAGTATGAGCGCCTGGCCGCCGCCCTCATCCTCGGCAACAGCCTGCTCACCGCCCGCGGCGTGCCCGCGAGCGGCGAGGGCGACCTGAAAAACTGCATCGCCATGCTCATCATGGACCGTCTCGGCGCAGGCGGGTCCTACACGGAGTTCTACGCGATGGATTTCCGCGAGAACTTCGTGCTGATGGGGCACGACGGCCCGGGCCACATCGCCATCAGCGACGAGAAACCGGTTCTGCGCGGACTCGGCCTGTACCACGGCAAGCGCGGCGCCGGCGTGTCGGTGGAGTTCAAAGTGAAGACCGGGCCGGTCACCATCCTCGGCTTCACGCAGGCTGCGGACGCCTCCTTCAAGATGGTGGCCGCGGAAGGGGAGTCCATTCCGGGCCCCATTCTCAGAATCGGCAACACAAATTCCCGGCTCCGGTTCCGCTATCCGCCAGCAGAGTTCCTCAACCGCTGGTGCATGGAAGGCCCCACGCACCACTGCGCGCTGGGCATCGGCCGCCGCCTGCCGGATCTCCGCAAGACCGCCGCCCTGCTGGACGTCCCTTTGGCCGCCATCTGACCTGTGCGGCATGAGCGGCGCGGGCAGCGGGCGCAACCCGGCGAGTCAGGCAACTGAAGTCAGCGCCAACGAGCCTGGCAATCGCGGCCGGCGCGCGGGGGAAAACCAGCCTGCTTTCTTTTCGGGTTGCCGAAGCACGCCATCCGCCCGAGGCCCCAGCCGTGCTCGTGTTGTGTTCGGCAACGGGGAAAAGAGCCGCATCACCGATTCTCCGGCCATCCGCCTGCGGTGGCCTACAATGAAAGCGTGCCAGCGATCGAGTCCCTGCCCGAAGCCGTCGCCCGGCTCGATGAAGTCCGCTCCGAGATCGGCAAAGTCATCGTCGGCCAGCAACAGGTGGTCGACGGGGTGCTCATCTGCCTGCTCGCGGGCGGCCATGTGTTGCTGGAGGGCGTCCCCGGCCTGGGGAAGACGACGCTGTTGAGAACGCTGGCGCGGGTGCTGCACCTGAAGTATTCGCGCATCCAGTTCACGCCGGACCTGATGCCGGCCGACATCGTCGGCAGCATGATCATGGAGACGCTGGAGGGCGGATCCAAGGCGCTGAAGTTCCAGCCGGGGCCGATCTTCGCCAACCTCGTGTTAGCCGATGAAATCAACCGCGCCACGCCGAAGACGCAATCGGCGCTGCTCGAGGCGATGCAGGAGCGCACGGTCACCTCCGGCTCCACCACGCACGAACTGGAGACGCCCTTCCTCGTGATGGCCACGCAGAACCCCATCGAGATGGAAGGCACCTACCCGCTGCCGGAGGCGCAACTGGACCGCTTCCTGATGAAGATCCTCGTCGACTATCCCTCGCGCGAAGAGATGAACGTGATCGTCGAACGCACCATCCAGCGGGAGGAACCGGACCTGCGGCAGGTGATGGACCGCGACGAGATCCTCGCCATCCGGCGCGCTTGCCGGGAGGTGGTGGCCGCGCCGCATGTGCGCGATTACGCAGTGTCGCTCGTGTTGGCCACGCAGCCCGGCACGCGCGATGCGCACCCGCTGGCCGACAAATACATTCGCTACGGCTCGTCGCCGCGCGGCGCGCAGGCGCTGGTCGAGTGCGGCCGCGTGCACGCCTTCATGCGCGGCAATGCGCACCTCTCCGCAGACGACGTGCGCGCCGTCGCGCACGCGGTGCTGCGCCACCGCATCATCCTCAACTTCGACGCGCACGCCGACGGGCACACGCCGGAATCGCTGCTCAACGAAATCATCGCCGCCACCGCGCCTCCACGCTGATCCATGGCCGAACCGCTCCTCGACCGCCGCTTGCTGGAACGACTGGAGCGCCTCACGCTGCGCTGGCACAAGTCCTTCCGCGGCCTGGTGGGCGGGCGCAACCTTTCGCGCTACTCGGGCCCGGGCCTTGAGTTTCTCGATCACCGCCGCTTCCATCAGGGCGACGATCTCCGCGCTGTCAACTGGCGCGCCTATCTGCGGCTGGAGAAGCTCTTCCTCAAAATGTTCCAGACCGAGCCGCGCACGCCCGTCCGCATGCTCGTCGACGTCTCCTCGTCCATGGCCGCGTCGCCGGATCCCGGCGACCCAGACAAGTTCCTGTACGCGCGCCGTCTGGCGGCGGCGCTCACCTACGTAGCGCTGGTGCGCCACGACACGGTGATCCTGACCCCCTTCCACGAACGGCTCGGCGATCCCCTTGTGGCCAGCGGCGGGCGCCACCGTTTCGGGCCGGCAAATGATTTCCTCGCCGCGTTGAAGCCCGCGGGCCGCTCGGATTTTCTCCAGACAGCCCGCCAGTTCATTTCCAACTATCCCAAGCCGGGGCTGGTCGTCATCCTCTCCGATTTCCTCGATGAAGGCGACGTGCTCAAACCGCTCCAATACCTGGCTGACTTCGGCCACGAACTGCTGGCGGTGCATATCTACTCTGAAAGCGAGCGGGCGCCGTCGCTCGCCGGGGAGACCACTCTGGAGGACGCCGAGACGGGCGCCGCCTTGCAGCTTTCGCTCGATGCCGAATCCTGCCTCGCCTACACGGAAGCCTTTGACCGCTACGCTTCCGCCATCGAGCACCTGGTCCTGCGCGCCGGCGGCCGCTACGCCGCTTTCTCCTCGTCCATCCCGTTGGACGAAGCCATCTTTGAAGCGCTGGATTTGACCGGCGCCGAGCTGCAGCGAGCGGCGCGGGGGGCCTGAGCCGTGTTCTTCGCCAACCTCACGCTGATCGAGTTCCTCGCTCTGCTGGCGGCCGGGTCGGCCGCCACCGTGGCGCTCTATCTGTTGATCCGCGCGCGCAAGATGGTGCGCGTGCCGACGCTGCGATTCTGGCAGCAGGCGCAGCGCGCGCTGGAACAGAAGCGCCGCCGCCGAATCGACCAGCCGCTTTCGCTGCTCCTGCAACTGCTGGCGCTCGCCGCGCTGTTGCTCGCCATCGCTCAGCCTCGCATCGGGCCGCGCCCGGAGACGGGCCAGTGGCATGTTTTGCTGCTCGATTCCTCCTCGTGGATGCAGGTCCCCGCGCTCGCGCAGGAGGCCCGCCGGCAGGCGCTCGACTGGTTGCGCGCGCTGCCGCCGCAGGACCGCGTGCAGGTGGTGCGCGCGGATGCGCTGCCCACTCCGCTGACGCCATTCACCGAAGACCGCGCGGCCGCCGCGCGCGCCATCCGGGAAGCCCGCCCCTCTTCTTCGGCGCTCGAACTCGCGCCCGCATTCGAACTGGCCGCGCAGGCGTTGCGGCTGCACGCGGCGCGCCCCGGCGAAATCGTTTACGCCGGCCCGCTCTTCGCATCGGACGCCGAGCAGCTCACGCCGCCCCCCAATCTGCGCCTGTTGACCACCGCGGCGCCGCCTGCCAATACGGGCCTGACTCGCATCCTGTTGCGCCGCCTGGCCTCGGAGCCGGCCCGCGTCGAGGCCTTGGTCCAGGTGCGCAATTACGGCCCCGCCGCCCGCACCGTGCCCCTGCTGGCCGGCTTCGGCGGCTCGGTGGTCACGAGCCAAATCGTGCAGCTTCCCGCCCGGGGAGAGGCCACCGTTTCCTTCCGGTTCCGCGCCCCTGTGGCAGGCTGGGTGGAGGTGCGCGTCGACCCCCGCGACGCACTGCCCGCCGACGACCGCGCCACGCTCGAAGTGCCGGCGCCGCCTGTGGTTCGCGTGGCCGTCTTCTCCGCCGACCCCGGCCCGCTGCGGCCGCTCCTGGCTTCCGAACCGCGGCTGGAAGCGCGGTTCCTGCCCGTCTCCCAATACGATCCGGCGGCGCAGGCGGATCTGGTGATTCTCGATTCCTTCCACCCCGCGCGCCTGCCGCTGCGTCCCGCGCTGCTGATCCACCCCGGCCAGGCGGAAACGAAGGTGAGCGGCTGGAACGCGGTTCACCCGGTGACGGAAAACCTCCGCTCCTCCGATGTCCGCCTGGAGTCCGCGCGCGCGTTGACGCCGGGCAGCGGAGACGCGGTTCTCATTTCCACTCCGCTCGGTCCCGCGGCCCTGGCACGCGACGGGGAGCCGCGACGGGTAACGCTGGGGTTTCACCCTGGCGCGCCATCTCTGCGCTATCACGTCGCCGCGCCCCTCTTGTTCGCCAACATTGTCCGGTGGCTGGCGCCCGCTGCATTGCATCAGCGCGAGATTCTCGCCGTTCCCGCCGGCACGGTGGCGGTGGAGCTGCCGGAAGCCTTGCCGCGCAGCCGCGTGAGTGTCGCCGACGAATCCGGCCGCGCGCTTCCCTTCACGCTGGAAGGCCGCACGCTTCGCTGTTTTGCCCCCGAGCCGACGCTGCTCCGCATCGCCGCGCCCGGCGCGGAGTGGGTCTACTCGCTCTCCTTGCCCGCCTTGGCGCCCTCGCGGTGGGAGGCGCCGGAGGCAATCCCGCGCGGCGCCCGGCCCGCCGCCCCTCCGGCGCCTCCGCGGGATCTTTGGCAATGGCTGGTCATCCTGGGCTGCTCGCTTCTGGCGGCGGAGTGGGCGCTGTTCCGGCAGAAGCCGCTCTCGCGGCTTTCGGCGGCTCTGAAAGCCGCCGCTCTGCTGGCCGCGCTGGCGGCGCTGTGGCAGCCGGGCCTGCCTGTCAATGAAACAAAAATGGCTGTCTCTGTTTTGGCTGACACCAGCGCCAGCATCCCCGCCGAAAGCCTCGCTCGCGCCTCGCAGATCCTCTCTTCGCTGGAACGGGCGCGCGGCCGGCACGCCGTTCGCGTCATGCCCTTCGCCCGCAGCGTCCGCCTGCCTGCGCCGGAAGAAACCGCTTCCGGCTGGCGGCTGAGAACCACGGGCGGCGAGCAGGGCCGCGCCACGCACCTGGAAACGGCCATCCGCGAAGCCATCGCCTCCACGCCGCCCGGCCTGCTGCCGCGCATCGTGCTGCTCTCCGACGGGCGCGAAAACACCGGCTGGGCGCTCCGCGCCGCCTGGCAGGCGAGCGAACTGGGCATCCCGGTGGACACGTTTCTTCTGCCGGGGCGCCCTGCGCCGAAGCTCCGCCTGGAGTCGGTTCGCCTGCCCTCGGTGGCATTTACCGGAGAACGTTTCCCGGTCACGCTGTCCGTGGCTTCGCCGGAGGCGGCACGCGCGGAACTCGAGATCGCCGCCGAGGGCAAGACCATCGGCAGCGCCGACGTGGAGATCCAACCTGGCGTGAACCAGATCACCGTGCGCGCCTCGGTCTCCACGCCCGGCGCTATCGATCTCCAACTCCACCTGCGCGCCGGCGCCCTGGGCGAAGTCGCTTTCGAGCAAGCCGTCTCCGTGCGCCGCGCGCACGTGCTCTACGTCACCCAGGATCCCGCAGGCATGGAGCGCAACCTCGTGGCGACCCTCGCCGCCGCGCAGTTCGACGTCACGGTTGCCGGCGCGGCGCCTGCAGAAGGTTTTGACGGCTATCAGATTGTCGTGCTGAACAACTTCGACTTCGAGGCCCTGCCCTTTGCGGCCAAGCAACGGCTCGAACGCTTCGTCGAACAGGGCGGCGGGCTCCTCGTCATCGGGGGCGAGCGCAACGTCTATGTGGAGAAGAAATCGCCCGAGTCGGACCCGCTCCACCGCGCTTTGCCCGCCACCATCGCCCCTCCGCGCAGCCCGGAAGGCTCTTCCGTCATCCTCATCATCGACAAATCCTCCTCGATGGAAGGCCGGAAAATGGAGTTGGCGCGGCTGGCCGCCATCGGCGTGGTGGAGAACCTCAAGCCCGTCGACCAGGTCGGCATCCTGATCTTCGACAACACCCACCAGTGGGCGGTTCCGCTCCGCAAGGCCGAGGACAAGACCCTGATCAAGCGCCTCATCGCGGGCATCGTCGCCGACGGAGGCACGCAGATCGCCCCGGCTCTCGCGGAAGCCTACAAGCGCATGCTGCCCGCGCAGGGCGTGTACAAGCACATCGTGCTGCTCACCGACGGCATCAGCGAGGAAGGCGACTCGATGACCGTCGCCCGCGGCGCCGCCCTGAACCGCATCACCATCTCCACCGTCGGCCTCGGCCAGGACGTGAACCGCGGCTTCCTGGAGCGCATCGCAGCCGCAGCGCTCGGCAAGGCGTATTTCCTCACAGACCCGGCGGGGCTCGAACAGATTCTCATCAAGGACGTGATGGAGCACACGGGCTCCACCACCATCGAGCGCCCGTTCCGCCCCCAATGGCTGCGTTCGGCGGAAATCCTTTCGGGCATCGAGCCCGGCGCCACCCCGGAGCTGCGCGGCTATGTGCGCTTCACCGCCAAGCCCACGGCTGAAACGCTGCTCGCGGTTCCAGCGCAGGCGCCCGCGGCGGCGGCGCCGGATCCGCTCTTCGCGCGGTGGCAATACGGGCTCGGACGCTCGGCCGTCTTCGCCTCCGACGCCAAGCCAAGGTGGGCCGAGGCCTGGATCGGCTGGAACGGATTTGACCGCTTCTGGGCCAATGTCTTGCGCGACCTGCTGCCGCAGGCACAGCCCGGGCACGCGGCGCTCTCCTACGACCCGGCGCGCGGCGTGCTGGTGGCCGAGTACCGGCAGTCGCCTGCGGCGGCCCTTCCCGAGGCCGCGCCCACGCTGTACGTGTTCGGCCCCGACGGGTTCCGGCGCACGGCGCGGGCGGAGAAACTGGCCTCGGGGCTGTTTCAGGCGGTGGCGCCGGTGGGCGCGCGCCGCGGCCTGTTCCGTGTGCGGCCGCTGGAAGAGTCGCGCCCATTTCCCGAGATCGGCCTCTACCTCCCTGAGCCGGAGGTGGCCGAGTACGGCGAGGACGCGGATCTGCTGCGCCAGATTGCCTTGTTCACCGGCGGCCGTTTTCAGCCGCAACCCGAAGAGGTCTTCGATCCGGGCGGACGGTCTCTGCCCACGCGGCTGCGCCTTTGGCCCGCTTTGATCGTCCTGGCTCTCCTGCTGAACTTCGCGGAGGTGCTGCTGCGCCGCCTGCGCCGCGGCATGCCGGCGCCGGCTGCCTCGCTCGCCCGGGCGGCGTGACTTCGGGCCGCGGGCCGGACCTATCGTGCCAACCGCTCGAACTCCAGCTCCTCCCACCCGCAGAAGCCGTGCGGATCGGTCTTCTGCATCAGGGCGTTGTTCAGTTCCACCAACCCCGCCTGCCCGGGCGGATGAGAAGGCGCCGCGGCGCCAGCCGCCGGCGCGGCCACGAGCGCTGGTCCGCCGTTGACTGGCGGAACGGCGGGAATCGGAACGGCCGGGGCGGCGGCTGCGGGCAAACCCGTTGGCAGCTCCAGACTCGTTGCATCCGCCTGGATGGGAGCGCCGGCCGGTTCGACAAAGCCTGTCCCGCCGCCTGTAGCGGCCAAAGCCGATGGAAACAGATTCTCCGCCGGAAGAACAGGGGCCGCCTCCCGGGCGGCAGGAGGTGCGGCGGCGCGATTCTCCCGCAAAACAGAGATGCCGGGATCCGGCATTTCCGGTTTCACGGGAGGGACGACGGGCTCGGGCAGCCAGGGAAGGAGGTTCTCGTAAGCCTGCCGGTTGGCCTGAATGCGGTCGGCGTAGTCGTCGGGATTGGAGGCCCAAAAGTCATAGGCCCGCTGGAAGCACCCGGCCGCATCCTCGTAGCGGCCCGTCCGGACATAGACCGAGCCTAGCTTCTCCAGCGCCCCTGCCAGATTGCCGTCTTTGGAGGGCCCCAGCTTTCCCACTGCCTGCTGCAACAGTTCCAGTGCAGGCGCCAGCCTGCCGATCAGGGAGTAGAGATCGGCCAGCGCCACCATCAGCAAGGCCAGCTCGGAGATGTCCCCGCCCACCTGTCTCTCGCGGATGCCAAGGGCTTTCTCCAGATAGGCGACGGCAGCGGGGAAATCCTCCTGCTTTTGGCAGATCGACCCGAGCTTTTCGTAGTCCATCGCCAGTTCATCGGAGTGATCCCCGCAGGCGGCGCGGTGGATTGCCGCGGCCTGCTCTCCCGCTTCCCTTGCCTCCTCATGACGCCCGCAGTCTGACAGGCACAGCGCCCACTCAAGGCAGGCGTCGCCATGTTCTTTGCCTTCCTGCCGGTTCTCCAACGCCGCCCGGACGGCCTCGGCCGACATGCGCTCGGCCTCCTGGACTCGGCCCATTTGCCGCAGCAGCGCCGAAATCTCGATTCGCCGTTCCACCACCTCCTGGGGGTTGGGATGCTTTTGCCCTTCGATGGCAGCCAGTCCCTGCAGATAGAGCCGCAGGGCATCCTCCAAAGCGCCGCGCCCCTTGGCGGCTTGGGCCCGCAGGTGGCAACATTCCGCGTATTCCGGCGTGGTCCTGTATTTCAGTTCGCTCAGCAGCGCCCAGGCGCGCGCGGCGCTCTGATCGGCCGCATCCCACTTCTGCTGCCGGATCTGGGACGTCGCCAGGGCCAGCAGAATGCGCGGCAACTGTTTCTTGGCCAGCGAAGCGTAGCGGGGTTCGGCAAGAACCTTGCGGAAAATCTCTTCCGCCTCGGCGGCGCGCCCGGCGCGCAGGAGCCGCTCCGCCTCCCGGCACACCGGATTGGAGGCGTCGAACCACGTTGTTTCGCCGCCGGCGCCGGAAAAACCGAACGCGTTGGCGAGCTCTTTGAGCCGCTCGAGCGGATTCATCGTTCCCCTCCATTCCATCGGCGAACCGGGCGCCGATCATTAGGACCCGCCCCGGCCGCGGGCGCATCTGTTGGCGGGACAGCTCAGGTGGACACGCGGAGGGCATCAAGGTTTCGCCTGATTCTGCCGATAGAGGATCGAAAAGGAGCGCTGCGATCGGATGCAAACCTGCGCCTATTGCGGCCGCCGGCTCCCGTGGCTGCATCGCGTCGTCGGCAAGGCTCGCTATTGCTCAAAGGAGCACGCCCGTCTGCACCTGGCCGCCATGGGCGAATCGGTGATGCAGGCCTTGGGGATTTCCGCTCTGGGAGCGGAAACCGCGGCGGATCCCGGCCCGGGGTCCGGCCGCGAGGAGGCGTTGCCCATTTTGCTGGCAACGGGCACTGGCGATGACTTGCAACCCGCCTCGCTCGAGCCGGGTGCGGCAACGGGCGAGGCCGGTTCGCCAGGCCCAGGCGGGTATGCGTCTCTGCCTGCCCGGCCGGTTCCTGCACCATCCTTGCCGGAGCCGCCGCCCTTGCGATTCGAGATCGAGGCCCCTGGGGAGGAACAGGCTCTCCCTCCGAGCCGGCCGGACCTGCCGCCCGACAAGCTGGCCTCGCCAGCGCCGTTTCTCTTGAACCCGGCCGCGGCCGCACCCCGCTTGCGCATCCGGCCGCGCTCCCTGCGGCCCAAACGCCGTGTGGTGGCCCCGGCACACCGGGCGAAGCCAACAGCCCGGTGGTTCCTGGCCCCGGATGTCCCCTGGCGAATCTGGCCCCGCCCGGTGGCGGCGGCGCCGCTCCATTCCTGCCTGTTTCCGTTTCCGCTGCCGCAGCAGCCCCCGCAGGAGTCCGTGCACGCGCCTGAACCGGTGGTGGTCTTCTCCTTTATGGACGGGGTCGATCCGGGCAGGTCCGGCGGCGCCGGTTCACCCCCTCGCCCTGCGCAGCCGAGCCAGTCACCAAGGACCAGGGGCGCCGCTCAACCGGCCCAATGGTTCTTCTCCGCTGAACCGGTCCTTCGGTATCCCGGTCTCACGCTGAAGACGCTCCGCGCTCCCTCACGGGTCCTCTCACCCGGACTCCGGCCGGCGGCGTCTGCCGCGCCCAGGCTGGAATTGCGCCTGCTCGCCGCGCCAGCGCCGGATCTGTGGGACCAGCAGGCCGCCGCGGTGCAGCCGTTCCGGCTCCACCGCATGCCCCTGCGGCCATTGCGGCTGCGGCCCTTTCAGACCGCTGCCGCAGCACAGCCGGGCAGCCTGCCAACGCTGGGCCGCTTGTCCTTGTTGAACACACTGCATCTGCCCAAACCGGCAGCCATGCCCATCCGCCCTGTCTACCGGTGGGCGCCTGCGGCTTCCGCCCCTGGCGGCAGCGTCCAAGGCGGTTCCCTCCCGCCTTCCCCCGCCCGTGTGCTCGGAGGTTGACCTGACCATGATCCCCCTTCCCGCTGACTCCTGGCTTTGGATCGTTGATGACGAGCTGGTCCGGACTCTGTTTGCCGCCTCCCCGGGGCATCCAGGGTTGAGCGCGCGCGCCGCGGCCGAGCCGGCGCTGGTGGAGGCCGTCCGCCACTGGCTTCGCGCGGAACCCGCCGCGGCGCTGGCGGCCCTCGAACCCGCCCTGGCCCGGGACAACGCGGACGCGCTGCTGTTGGGCGCGCAGCTCTGTTTCGAAACCGGCGACCTGGGCCGCTCCGCATCGCTCTATCACCGGCTCGCCGAATCCGTCCCGGATCACCCATACGCCGCCTTCAATGAGGGCCTCTGCCATCTGCGCCTCAAGCAGTGGCAAGCGGCCGCAGAAGCACTCCAGCGCGCCGTCGTGCTCAGTCCCTCTCACGCGGAAGCCTGGCACCTGCTCGGCACGTCGCTGCTCCATCTGGACCGGCACGCGGAGGCCGCCTCGGCTTTCGGCCAGTGCCTCGGCTTGCGCCCGGGCTACGTTCCGGCGCTCTGCGGAAAAGCGGCTGCGCTGCAACTGCAAGGCAAGGCGGCGGAGGCTCTGGCCGCCTACCTTCCTCTGGTGGAAGCCGCGCCGGAGCGGGAGGAGATCCTGCTCAACGCACTGCAGGCGGCCGTCGAGGCCGCGGATTGGCCCCAGGTGCGCCGACTGGCCTTGCGCGTTTCCGCCATCTCGCCGGGATCGCTGCCGGCCAAGGAAGCGCTGGCGCATGCCGATTTCGCCCAGGAGCGCTTCGAGGAGGCCCTGGCGGCGTTCCGTGAACTCAGCGCCGTCGTCCCCGCGTTTCTGGAGCCTTGGTATCACATCGGCGTGTGCCTCGTCCGCCTGGGCCGCTACGCGGAAGCCGCGGAGGCCTTCCAATCGGCTTTGCAGCTCGACGGCCAGCATTTGCAGGCGCGCCTCGCGCTGGCGGAAGCGTTGCGCCTGGCCGACCGGCCTCAAGAGGCACGAACGGTCCTCTCGGCTCTGGCGGAATCCCCCGGCGCGCCATCAGAGTCCTGGATGCGGCTCGGGCTGCTGCTGGCAGACATGGGCCAGCCGGACGAAGCTCTGGAAGCGCTGGAACGGGCGCTCCAGCGGGGCGCTTCCGAAACCAGCCCGGAAGCGGCGCAACTGCGCGCCGCGGCTGCAGCCCTCCTCCAGGAACGGGGCGACTTCGCGCGCGCGGCAGATTTGTACCGCCTCGCGCTGGCCGTGCGGCAGGACGATCCGGTGCTGCTGTTCAATTATGGCAGCACGCTCGCCTCCCTGGACCGCATCGGGGAAGCGCAGGCCGCCTGGAAACAAGCCATCGAACGCGACCCAAGCCTCGCCCCCGCCCTGATCGAGGCGCTCGAACCCCAGCCAGCGCGCAACCACAACAACGGATCCGCGTGACGCCTCACCCCAGCCGCAGCCGCGCCACAGCTTCCATGTGATAGGTCTGCGGGAACAGGTCGATCAGCGTGATCCCTTCGATCCCGTAGCCGGCCCCGCACAGCGCCGCCAGATCGCGCGCCAGCGTCGCCGGATCGCAGCTCACGATATGCACGAGCGGCGGGCGCAGCCGCGTCAACTCATGCACCACCCGCTTGCCCAGCCCTGCGCGCGGCGGGTCCGCCAAAACAAAATCAGGCGTTTTTGTCAGTCCTTCCAGATACGGCTCCGCCTGCATCCGTTTCGCTTCCGCCGCCACGCCTGCCGCCGCCAGGTTGAATTCGAGGTCCCGCGCCGCGCTCCCGTCGCTCTCCACCGCCGTCACACGCGGGATCTTCCGCGCCAGCGGAACCGTGAACAACCCCACGCCCGCGTACAGGTCCAGCCCCTCGGCGCCTTCCGCCCCTTCCAGCGCACACTCCACGAGCGGCTCGATCAGAAACCGGTTCACCTGGAAGAACGACCGGTGGCTTACGCGGTATCGCACGCCGCAGGCTTCATAGAACAATTCCCCGTCCGCCGCGCCCGGGATTCTCTCGCCCAACCATGCAAAGAACCCGCGCGCAACCCCCCGCCCCTGCTCCGTCTCCATCACGTTCACCATCGTTCGCTCCCCGTTGGTGAACAGTTCCACCTGCTTCAGGAACCGCGGGAAATGCCGGTCCCTCCGCGCCGCCCGCAGCGCTTGCAGCGCGGCATTCAACGCCGGCGCCGCGATCGGGCACTCATCCACGTCCACCACCTTGTCCGAACCCGCCATTTTGTAGCCCAACGTGTGCTTGCCGAAGTGGAATTGCGCGCGGTTGCGGTAGCCCCAGGGCTCGCTCCGCACCACGCGAATCGGCTCCGGGGCGCGGAGCTTGCCCACCCGCTCCAGCATCTCCCGCAGGATGGCGGCCTTTGCCTCGACCTGGAACTCGTACGGCGCCATTTGGTAGTGGCAGCCGCCGCAGCGGCCGAACACGGCACACGCCGGTTCGATCCGCTCAGGGCTTTTCTCCGCGATCTCCGCCACCTGCGCCTCCATCACTCCCGCCCGGCGCCGCGCGCCCTCGAGCTTCACCGTCTCGCCGGGCATCACGAACGGCACCAGCACCACGCCCTCCGGCGTGCGCGCCAGCCCGGCGCCGCCGTAGACCCACTTCTCGATTTTTACTTGGTCCATGCCCGTCCTTTACGATAATAGAAGCCCTTCATTTTCACTTCAGCATGAAACCAAGAGTTCTGTCCGGCATTCAGCCGACCGGAAACCTCCACATCGGCAACTATCTGGGCGCTCTGAAGAATTGGGTGCGCCTCCAGCATGACTACGAGTGCGTCTTCTGCATCGTCGACCTGCACGCCATCACCGTGTATCAGGATCCGGCGGAACTGCGCGCCAAGATCGAGCAAACCGCCGCGCTGTTCCTTGCCGCCGGCATCGACCCGGCCATCAGCTCGATCGTGATCCAGTCCGCCGTGCCCGCGCATGCCGAACTGTGCTGGCTGCTCACCTGCGTCACGCCGCTCGGGTGGCTCGAGCGCATGACGCAATTCAAAGACAAGGCGGCCAAGCAGGAATCCGTGGGCGACGGGCTGCTCCAGTACCCGGTGCTGATGGCGGCCGACATCCTGCTCTACCAGGCCAACGTCGTGCCCGTCGGCGAGGACCAGACGCAGCACCTCGAGCTCACGCGCGACATCGCGCAGCGGTTCAACGCCCTCTATGGCGAGACCTTCGTGATGCCGGAGACGCGGCTGCCCGCGGTGGGGGCGCGCATCATGGGCCTCGACGACCCGGAGAAGAAAATGAGCAAGTCCGAGTCGAACGCCTGGCATGCCGTCGGCCTGCTCGACCCGCCGGAACTGATCCGCAAGAAGATCATGCGCGCCACCACGGACTCGCTGCCCGACGTGGACTTTGACAATCTCGGCCCCGGCGTGGCCAACCTGCTCACCATCCACCAGGCGTTCAGCGGCTGGACGGACGAGCAGATGCGCTCCCGTTTCGCCGGCATGCGCTACGGCGACCTGAAGAAAACCGTCGCTGAAGCCGTGGTTGCCGGCCTCGAACCCATCCAGCAGCGCTACCGCGAGATCACCGGAGAGCCGGGCTACCTCAAGCGCATCCTGCGCGAGTCCGCCGAACGCGTCTCGCCCATCGCCAACTCCACCGTCCGCCTCGTCAAAGAGCGCATGGGCATTTACACGGACTAGCCGCGCATGGAAGCTGCGGGCGCGCCGTCATTCAGCTTTGCCGCCTATCTGCGCCTGCTCCGCGACAACCGCGACTTCCGCCTGCTGTGGATCGCGCAGGTGGTGAGCGAACTGGGCGACTGGCTCTACGCCGTGGCCGTCTACTCGCTGCTGCTGCAACTGACCGGCAAGGCCGAAAGCGTGGGCATCGCTGTGGTGCTGCAACTGCTGCCGCAGGTGCTGGTAGCGCCCACCGCAGGAGTGCTCAACGACCGGCTCAACCGCCGCGCCATCATGGTGGCCGCCGACATCGCGCGCATGTTCATCGTGCTCGGCATGATGATGGTGACCTCGGCGGACAGGGTCTGGCTGGTCTGGATCCTGCTGTTCACCGAGACGGTAATGTGGGCGCTGTTCGAGCCCGGCCGCACCGCGCTGATCCCCAACATCGTCACATCCCAAGACAAGCTGCTGGTGGCCAATGCCCTGTCCTCCTCCACGTGGGCCATCAATCTCGCCCTGGGCAGCGGGCTTGGCGGACTGCTTCTGTGGAAGTTCGGCCGGACGTCCGTGTTCGCGATCAACGCCGCGTCGTTCGCCGTCTCCGCGCTGTTGCTGCTGCGCATGCGCGTGCGCGAAACGCACGCCGACAACCTGCCGCCCTTCCGCCTGGCCGACCTGTTCGACTTCAAGCCCATCTGGGACGGCATCCGGTACGTGCGCAGCCACGCGGGGCGGCTCTCCACATTGCTCGTCAAGGCCGGCATGGGCCTGACGGGCGCGCACTGGGTGCTGCTGCCGGTGTTCGGCGAACGCATCTTCCCCATCGAGGGAAGCGGCGCGCTCAGCATGAGCCTGCTGTTCAGCGCCCGCGGCGTGGGCGCCTTCATCGGGTCGTTCGCCAGCGGATACTGGGCGAAGAACGATGAACGCAAGATGCGCTCCGGCATTTTCTTCGCTTTCCTGATCACAGCCGCCGCCTACACCGCGCTCGGCTTCGCGCCGGCTCTGTGGCTCGCCTGCCTGTATGTCGCCATCGGCCATGCGGGCTCGTCGATGGCGTGGGTGTTCTCCACCACGCTGCTGCACAAAATGACGGACGACGAATTCCGCGGCCGCGTGTTTTCGGCCGATTTCGCCGGATTGTTTCTGACCATGAGCGCGGTCAGCTACGCGGCGGGAGAACTGATCGACCTCGGCATTCCGGTGCGCACGCTGGCGGTATGTTCCGGGTTGCTGGGGCTGCTTCCTGCCGCGCTGTGGGGGATTGCACAGAGAGGAAATCTGGCAGGAAAACCCGCCGGATGTGCCCAGCAGCCCCCGGATGGCCTTGCCTGAGCCCGGCGCGCTCACGGCTGTGGCGTCTGGTTCCG
>Ga0272446_1000356_pt1 | contig 72271 bp, 64 predicted proteins | sample YNPCB0061_FD_194587 | JGI IMG/M metagenome (GOLD analysis project Ga0272446, IMG submission 194587) | Hot spring microbial mat communities from Yellowstone National Park, WY, United States - YNP-CB-006-1 | ecosystem: Environmental > Aquatic > Thermal springs > Hot (42-90C) > Sediment | place... | reverse complement strand
GTCCACCGCGAGCGCGGCTTCCTTGGTCGCTTCGGCGAGCGACGGGTGGGCGTGGCAGATGCGGGCAATGTCCTCGGCTGCGGCGCGAAACGACATCGCGACGACCGCCTCCGCGATCAGTTCGGAGGCCATCGGACCGACGATGTGCACGCCGAGGATCTCGTCGGTCGCGGCGTCGGCGACGAACTTGACCATGCCGGTCGTGTCGCCGAGCGCACGAGCGCGGCCGTTCGCCGCGAACGGGAAGGTTCCGGTGCGGTACGCGCGTCCCGAGGCCTTGACCTGCTGTTCGGTCTGCCCGACCCACGCGATCTCGGGCGACGTGTAGATGACCCACGGAATCGTGTTGAAGTCGACGTGGCCGTGCTGGCCGGCGATGCGTTCGGCGACCGCCACGCCCTCCTCTTCGGCCTTGTGCGCGAGCATCGGCCCGCGCACGACGTCGCCGATCGCCCAGACATTCGGCAGATGGGTCCGGCACTCGCCGTCGACGACGACGAAACCGCGTTCGTCGCGCGCCAGCCCGACCGCATCGGCATTCAGCCCTTCGGTGTTCGGCACGCGGCCGATCGACACGATCAGACGGTCGCAGGCGAGCGAATGCGCCGCGCCCTTGTCGTCGGTGTACTCGACGACGATCTCTTCGGCCTTGCCCTTCTTCTCGCGCTTGACCGCGGTGATGCTGGCGCCGAAGTGCATCTTCAGGCCCTGCTTGGTGAACGCCCTCTGCGCCTCGCGCGCGATCTGCGCGTCGGCCGCGCCGAGGAAACCCGGCAGCGCCTCGAGGATCGTCACGTCGGCGCCGAGCCGGCGCCACACCGAGCCCAGCTCGAGCCCGATCACGCCGGCGCCGATCACGCCGAGCCGCTTCGGCACCTCGGGGATCGCGAGCGCACCGTCGTTGGACAGCACGAGTTTCTCGTCGAACTCGACGCCCGGCAGCGCGCGCGGGCGCGAGCCGGTGGCGACGATCACGTGCCGGCCGACGAGTGTGTGCTCGTCGGCGCCGGCGACCTTCACCTCGTAGCCGGCTTCGCCGCTGCCGGCGAAGCTGCCGCGGCCGTGGAAGAACTCGACCTTGTTCTTCTTGAACAGATACAGGATGCCGTCGTTGTTCTGTTTCACGACGGCGTCCTTGCGCGCGAGCATCTGCGCGACGTTGATCGCAAGTCCCTTGACCTCGATGCCGTGCTCCCTGAAGTGGTGCGCGGCGTGCTCGTAGTTCTCCGAGGACTGCAGCAGCGCCTTCGACGGAATGCAGCCGACGTTGGTGCAGGTGCCGCCGGGCGCGGGTCCGCCCTGCCCGTTTTTCCATTCGTCGATGCACGCGACCGAAAACCCGAGCTGGGCTGCGCGGATCGCAGCGATGTAGCCGCCGGGACCCGCGCCGATCACGACGACGTCGAAATCCTTGGTCATGGTGGGTCGTTTCCTATTCAGCCGCGCCGGCCTGTGCGCCTTCGCGCGGCACGAAGATCCAAAGCAGCAGATAAAGCAGCAGCGTGAAGCCGCCGAACGGCAGGCCGAGCACGAACACGAGCCGCCAGCTCCACGACTCGACGCCGGTCGCCGCGCCGATACCGCCGCACACACCGGCGATCCACTTGTCGCGATCCGCGAGCTGCAGCCGGTCGATCGACAGCGCGCCGCCGGCCGGTTGCGCGAGCAACCGCGCCTTGGCCTGTTCGAACTCGGCCTGTGTGACTGACCGCGCCCATGATCGGCAGCTCGTTCAGCTTGGCGGTATCGTCGACCGCGCTCATCGCCGTGCCCCGGTCAGACTTCGAGCAGCAGCCGCGCCGGATCCTCAAGCGCTTCTTTCATCGCGACCAGCGACAGCACCGCTTCGCGGCCGTCGATGATCCGGTGGTCGTACGACAGCGCGAGATAGTTGATCGGGCGGATCACGATCTGGCCGTTTTCGACGACTGGCCGCTCCTTGGTCGCGTGGATGCCGAGGATCGCGCTCTGCGGCGGATTGATGATCGGTGTCGACAGCATCGAGCCGAACACCCCGCCGTTGGAGATCGAGAAGGTTCCGCCGGTCAGCTCCTCGATGCTGAGCTTGCCGTCGGCGGCGCGCTTGCCGAAGTCGGCGATCTTCTTCTCGATGTCGGCGAAGCTCATCTGATCGGCGTCGCGCAGGATCGGTACCACGAGCCCGCGCGGAGAGCCGACCGCGATGCCGATGTCAAAGTAGCCGTGGTAGACGATGTCGGTGCCGTCGACCGACGCGTTGACGATCGGAAACTTCTTCAGCGCGGCAACGGCCGCTTTGACGAAGAAGGACATGAAACCGAGCTTGACGCCGTGCTCTTTCTCGAAACGGTCCTTGTAGCGGTTGCGCAGCTCCATCAGCGGCTGCATGTTCACTTCGTTGAAGGTCGTCAGGATCGCTGCGGTCGACTGCGACTGCACCAACCGCTCGGCGATGCGCTGGCGCAATCGCGACATCGGCACGCGCTGCTCCGGGCGATTGGCAAGGATCGACAGGTCGACCGGCGCCTTGACCTCGGGCAGCGCGGGCCTGGCCGCCGGCGGTGCAGCCGCGGCAACCGCGGGCGCAGGCGCGCGCGCGACGGCTTCCTTGGCTGCGATGACGTCGCCTTTCAGGATGCGCCCGTCCTTGCCGGTACCGGTCACCTGCGCGGCCGAAATCCCGGCATCGGCCATCATCTTGGCCGCAGCCGGCATCGCCACCGGTGCTTTTGCGCCGGCCGGCGCCGCAGCGGGCGCCGTTTGCGCGGCGGGCGCCGGCGCAGGAGCGGCGGCCGCGGTGACACCCGCGGTGTCGATCGTCGCGATCTTCTCGCCCGCAACGACCGTGCTGCCGTCGGGCTTGACGATCGACGCCAGTACGCCGGCGGCCGGCGCCGGGACTTCGAGAACGACCTTGTCGGTCTCGACTTCGATCAGCACCTCGTCGACCGCAACCGGGTCACCGGGTTTCTTCTTCCATTGCAGCAAGGTGGCTTCCGCAACCGATTCCGACAGCTGCGGGACTTTGACTTCAACGATGGCCATTGTCTTGTTCCGTTCGAATTGGGATGGGCCGCGCGCCGCTGCGTCGCGTGGCACCGCCGCCACGCCCGCGCCGAGCGGCGTCGGCTCGACGCGGGCAGCCGCGACCGGCGCCTTGCGTCCGGTCGGCGGCTATTTGTTCAGGACGACGCCCTTGAGCTTGGCGAACGCCGCGTCGATCAACGCCTTCTGCTGCTCGACGTGCTTGGCGTAGTAGCCGACCGCGGGCGAAGCCGACGCCGCGCGCCCGGCGTAGCCGAGCTTCTGGCCGTCGCGCATGTTCTCGAGCAGGTGGTGCTGCGCATAGAACCACGCGCCCTGGTTCTGCGGCTCGTCCTGGCACCAGATCACGTCGGTCGCGTTCGGATACTTATGCAGCTCGGCGGCGAGCGCCTTGTGCGGGAACGGGTAGAGCTGCTCGATGCGGATCACCGCGACGTCGTCGGCCTTGCGCTCGGCGCGCGCGGCGACGAGGTCATAGTAGACCTTGCCCGAGCAGACGATCACGCGCCTGACCTTCGCGGCGTCCAGCTCCGCCGTTTCGCCGATGACCGTCTGAAACTCGCCGCGCGCCAGTTCCGTCAGCTCCGAAGCGGCATCCTTGTGCCTCAACAGCGACTTGGGCGACAGGATGACCAGCGGCTTGCGGAACGGCCGGATCATCTGTCGCCGCAACAGATGGAAGATCTGTGCCGCGGTCGTCGGCTGCGTGACCTGCATGTTGTTGTCGGCCGCGAGCTGCAGGAAGCGCTCGGGACGCGCCGACGAGTGCTCGGGGCCCTGGCCTTCGTAGCCATGCGGCAGCATCAGCGTCAGTCCCGACTGCCGGCCCCACTTCACCTCGCCCGACGAGATGAACTGGTCGATGACGACCTGCGCGCCGTTGGCGAAGTCGCCGAACTGCGCCTCCCAGATCACCAGCGCGTTCGGCTCGGCGGTCGAGTAGCCGTACTCGAAGGCGAGCACCGCCTCCTCGGACAGCACCGAATCGATCACCAGGAAAGGCGCCTGCTTCTCGGTGACGTTCTGCAGCGGAATGTAGACGCCCGCATCCCACCGCTCGCGGTTCTGGTCGTGCAGCACGGCGTGCCGGTGCGAGAACGTGCCGCGGCCCGAATCCTGGCCGCTGATCCGCACGGGGTAGCCGCTCGCCACCAGCGAAGCGAACGCGAGGTGTTCGGCCATGCCCCAGTCGAGCGGCATCTTGCCCTCGCCCATCGCACGCCGGTCGGCAAGCACCTTCTCGACGAGCGGATGCAGCTTGAAGTTCGACGGCACCGTCGTGATCCGTTCCGCAAGCCGTTTCAGCTCGGCCATCGGCACGGCCGTGTCGGCGTGATCGGTCCATTTGCGGTTCAGGAAAGGCGCCCAGTCGACCGCGTACTTGCTCTTGTAGTTGGTCAGGACCGGATCGGCCGTATGGCGCCCTTCGTCCATCGCCTGGCGGTACGCCTTGGCCATCTGGTCGGGCTCATCCGGCGCGAGCGTGCCCTGCGTCACGAGCTTGTCCGCGTACAGCTTGCGCGTGCCCGGATGCTGGCCGATCTTCTTGTACATCAGCGGCTGCGTGACCGCCGGCGTGTCCTGCTCGTTGTGGCCGAGGCGGCGGAAGCAGACGATGTCGATGACGACGTCCTTCTTGAATTCCTGCCGGTACTCCATCGCCAGTTGCGCGCACAGCACGACCGCTTCGGGGTCGTCGCCGTTGACGTGCAGCACCGGCGCCTCGATCATCTTGACGACATCGGTGCAGTAGATCGTCGAGCGCGTATCGCGCGGATCGGAGGTCGTGAAACCGATCTGGTTGTTGATGACGATGTGCACCGTGCCGCCGGTCTTGTAACCGCGCGTCTGCGCGAGATTCAGCGTCTCCATCACGACGCCCTGTCCGGCAAATGCGGCGTCGCCGTGCACCAGCACGGGCAGCACCTTCTCGCGCTTCGAGTCGCCCCTGCGCTCCTGGCGCGCGCGCACCGAACCCTCGACGACCGGATTGACGATCTCCAGGTGCGAGGGGTTGAACGCGAGCGACAGGTGCACCGGGCCGCCGGGCGTGGACACGTCGCTGGAGAACCCCATGTGGTACTTGACGTCGCCGGCCGGCAGATCGGACGGGTGCTTCCCCTCGAACTCGGCGAACAGTTCCTTCGGCATCTTGCCGAGCGTGTTGACCAGCACGTTCAGCCGGCCGCGATGCGCCATGCCGATGACGATCTCCTCGACACCGCGTTCGCCGGCGCGCTGGATCAGCTCGTCCATCGCCGCGATGAAGCTTTCGGCGCCTTCGAGCGAGAAGCGCTTCTGGCCGACGTACTTCGTGTGCAGAAAGCGTTCAAGTCCTTCGGCGGCGGTCAGCCGCTCGAGGATGTGGCGCTTGTTCGCCGCGTCGAAGTTCGGCGTCGAGCGGATCGATTCGAGCTTCTGCTGCCACCAGCGCTTTTCCGCCGGGTCCGAGATGTACATGTACTCGGCACCGATCGTTCCGCAGTAGGTCTGGCGCAGCGCCTTGACGATCTCGCGCAGCGTCATCTGCTCCTGGCCGAAGTACGTGTTCGTCGCCGAGAACACGATGTCCATGTCGGCTTCGGTCAGGTCGTAGAACGCCGGCTCCAGTTCGGGAATGTGCGGGCGCTCCTGGCGCTTGAGCGGATCGAGATCCGCCCAGCGCGAGCCGAGGAAGCGGTACGCGGCGATGATCGACTGGACGTGGACCTGCTTGCGCGCGACCGACAGGTCGGTCGGCGCGACCGTCGGCCGCAGCCTGCCTTCCTTGGCGCGCAGCGCGAAGGACTCGACGATCGGCGCGTGCGCGACGTCGGGCGTGGCGGGCGAGCCGTCGGCCGCCGGCACGAGCTGCATCTGGTCGAAGTACGCGCGCCACTTCTCGGGCACCGATCCCGGGTTGTCGAGGTAGCGCTCGTAGAGCTCCTCGACATACGGCGCATTGCCGCCGAACAGGTACGAGTTGACCTGGAACTGTCGCATCATCGCGCTGCACCTTTCGAAACGAGCTTCTCGTCAAAGAGGTCCGGACGCAGGCGAACGTCACCGAGCGTCCGGCGACCGCGGCACCGGATTCCGGCGCCACGCATCGGGCCTTCGCCGCGCGGTCGCATGGGGGCCCGCGCAGCGAGCCGCGATCGTACCACCGCGGATGTCTGTCGCTACCGCGCGGGAGGCGGCGCTGCGCGGCCGCTGCGATCGCCCGCCGCGTTTGCGCACTGCGCAAACCCAGCGCCGTCCTGAGGCGTAGACTCGCGCCCACAACAAACAGCGCACGCGGTCGAACGGACACGCGCGGCGCACGCGGCAGGAAGGCTGGAAGGAGGACACCGTTGCAGCCCACCGATATCCGCGACCCCGATTACTTCCATCGGGTCGTCGACTGCCAGTGGGCGTGTCCGGCGCATACGCCGGTGCCCGAATACATCCGGCTGATCGCCGCCGGCCGCTACGCCGACGCGTATCTGGTCAACTGGAAGTCCAACGTTTTCCCCGGGATCCTCGGCCGAACCTGCGATCGGCCGTGCGAACCGGCATGCCGGCGCGGTCGCGTCGAGGCGCAGCAGATGCCGCGCCCCGAGCCGGTGGCGATCTGCCGGCTCAAGCGCGTCGCTGCCGACCTCAAGGGCGACATCCGCGGCCGCCTGCCGAAGCGCGCCAGGCGCAGCAACGGCCGGCGCGTCGCCTGCGTCGGCGCCGGCCCCGCGTCTCTGACCGTTGCGCGCGACCTGGCGCCACTCGGATATCGCGTCACGGTCTTCGACCAGGATGCGCGGGCCGGCGGGATGATCCGCTCGCAGATCCCGCGTTTTCGCCTGCCCGAAGAGGTGATCGACGAGGAGACCGGATACATCCTGGATCTCGGCGTCGACTTCCGGGGAGGCGTACGCATCGATTCGATGGCGCGGCTGCTCGACGAAGGTTACGACGCCGTGTTCGTGGGCTCCGGAGCGCCGCGCGGCCGCGACTTGCAGATCCCGGGCCGCACCGAAGCGGCGGAGCACATCCACATCGGCATCGACTGGCTGGCGTCCGTCTCGTTCGGCCACACGACGCGCATCGGCAAGCGCGTGATCGTGCTGGGCGGCGGCAATACCGCGATGGACTGCTGCCGAACGGCCAAGCGGCTCGGCGGCGAGGACGTCAAGGTGATCGTGCGCTCGGGCTTCGACGAGATGAAGGCGTCGCCGTGGGAGAAAGAGGACGCGATGCACGAAGGCATCCCGATCCTCGACTACCGCGTGCCGAAGGCGTTCCTGCACGATCGCGGACGCCTCACCGGCATGCGCTTCGAACGGGTTCGCGCCATTCGCGACGAACGCGGCCGCAGGCAACTGGTGCCGACCGGCGAACCGGACGAGACGTACGAATGCGACGAGGTGCTGGTCGCGATCGGCCAGGAGAATGCATTCCCGTGGATCGAGCGGTCGATCGGCATCGACTTCGGCACCGACGGCATGCCGGTACTCGACCCGGTCACGCTGCAGTCGACGCTGCCGCAGGTTTTCTTCGGCGGCGATGCGGCGCTGGGGCCGAAGAACATCATCTGGGCCGTCGCGCAGGGGCACGACGCGGCGATCTCGATCGACAAGTTCCTGCACGGCGAGAACATTCGCGATCGCCCGGCGCCGGGCGTCAGCCTGCTGTCGCAGAAAATGGGCATCCACGAGTGGAGCTACGACAACGAGGTCGCGCCCGATTCGCGGCACAAGGTGCCGTGGCGCGACGTCAACCAAGCCCTGCGCGACGTCCGCGTCGAGGTCGAACTCGGATTCGACGCGGCGACCGCCTGGAAGGAGGCGCAGCGCTGCCTGAACTGCGACGTGCAGACCGTGTTCACCGCGCAGTTTTGCATCGAGTGCGATGCCTGCGTCGACATCTGCCCGACCGACTGCATCAATTTCACGGCCAACGGCGACGAGCCGGACGTTCGGTCGCGGCTGCGCGCGAAAGCAAGCAACCTCGACCAGCCGCTGTACGTATCGACGACGCTGAAGACGGGGCGCGTGATGATCAAGGACGAGGATGTCTGCCTGCACTGCGGGTTGTGCGCCGAACGCTGCCCGACCGGCGCATGGGACATGCAGAAGTTCCTGCTCGAGATGACGCACGCCGGGCAAGGCTGCCGCGCGCCGCAGCGGAGGGCCGCCTGATGGCCCGGCGTCCGCGCAGGATCGAAGCGGTCAACGACTTCGTCGTCAAGTTCGCCAACGTCAACGGCTCGGGATCGGCGTCGGCGAACGAGCTGTTCGCGAAAAGCGTGATGCGGATGGGCGTGCCGGTATCGCCGCGCAACATCTTCCCGTCGAACATCCAGGGGCTGCCGACCTGGTACGAGGTGCGCGTCAGCGAGGCCGGCTGGCTCGGCCGGCGCGGCGGCGTTGACCTGATGGTGGCGATGAATCCGCAGACCTGGGATTCGGACCTCGCCGAAATCGAACCCGGCGGCTATCTGCTGTACGACAGCACCAAACCGCTACCGCCTTCGAAGTTTCGTGCCGACGTGCACGCGATCGGCGTGCCGTTCACCGAAATTGCCGCGGCGAAGTACGCCGACCCGCGCGAGCGGCAACTCCTGAAGAACATCATGGTCGTCGGCGTGCTCGCCGCGATGCTGGGCATCGAGCCCGAAGTGATCGCACAACTCCTGGGCGAGCAGTACAAGGGCAAGGACAGGTTGATCAAGCCCAATCTGGACGCCTTCATGACGGGGCTGCATCACGGTCGCGAACAGCTCAACGACGTGCTCGGACTGCGGATCGAGCAGCGCGATCTGATCGGCGATCGCATCTTCGTCGACGGCAACTCCGCGGCGGCCCTGGGCTGCCTGTACGGCGGCGCCACCGTGTGCGCCTGGTATCCGATCACGCCGTCGTCGTCGCTCGCCGAGGCGTTCCAGAAATACTGCGCCAAGTTCCGGGTCGACCCGGCGACCGGCAGGAACCGCTACGCGATCGTGCAGGCCGAGGACGAACTGGCTTCGATCGGCATCGTCATCGGCGCCGGCTGGAACGGCGCGCGGGCGTTTACCGCGACTTCGGGTCCCGGGATTTCGCTGATGACCGAGTTCATCGGGCTCGCCTACTTCGCGGAGGTGCCCGCGACGATCATCGACGTGCAGCGCGGCGGACCGTCGACCGGCATGCCGACCCGCACGCAGCAGTCCGACCTGCTCGCCTGCGCGTACGCCTCGCACGGCGACACCAAACACGTGTTGCTGCTGCCGGAGGATCCGCACGAGTGCTTCGACTTCGCCGCGACCGCGCTCGACCTGGCCGACCGGCTGCAGACGCCGGTGTTCGTGATGTCGGACCTGGACATCGGCATGAACCAGCGGCTCACCGCGCCGTTCGCGTGGGACGACGCGCGCCGCTATGACCGCGGCAAGGTCATGACCGCGGAAGCGCTCGATTCGGGCCGCGACTTCGGCCGATATCTGGACGTCGACGGCGACGGCATTGCGTATCGGACCTATCCCGGCACGCACCCCACACGCGGCGCGTACTTCACGCGCGGCACGACCAAGGACGCGTACGCGCGCTATTCGGAGGCCGGCGCCGATTACGTCTCCAACATGCAGCGGCTGCAGCGCAAATTCGCGTCCGCGAAGCAGCTCGTTCCGCAGCCCGTCGAACGGCGCGCCGGCCGCAACGCCGCCGCAGGCGTCATCTACTTCGGCTCGACCAGTCCGGCGATGGACGAGGCGGTGGCCGCGCTACGCATGCGCGGCATCGACCTCGACACGCTGCGGCTGCGCGCGTTTCCGTTCGCCGACTCGGTGCGGACTTTCATCGAGCGGCACGAACGCGTGTTCGTCGTCGAGCAGAATCGCGACGCGCAGATGCGAACGCTGCTCGCCAACGAACTGGACGTCGACCCGGCGAAGCTCGTGCCGGTACTGCACTACGACGGTACGCCGATCACCGCGCGCTTCATCGCGCAAGCGATCGCCGACCGGGCCGAGGTCTTCAGGCTCCCGCTGCGCAAGCGCGCGTGAGCGGCGACGACGCGGAGCGAGCCGCCTCGAATCGATCACGCCTGAGCGCCAGCGACACGATGACCTACCTCGCCAAGCCCCGACTGCACCATCCGGCGCTGCCCAAAAACGCGCTCGGCTACACGCGGCGCGATTACGAAGGAAAGATCTCGACGCTGTGCGCGGGCTGCGGACACGATTCGATCTCGGCGGCGATCGTCCAGGCGTGCTGGGAGCTGGACATCGAGCCGCATCGGGTCGCGAAGCTTTCGGGCATCGGCTGTTCGTCGAAGACGCCCGACTACTTCCTCGGCAACTCGCACGGTTTCAATTCGGTGCACGGCCGCATGCCATCGGTGGCCACCGGCGCCTATCTCGCCAACCGCGCGCTGATCTATCTGGGTGTGTCGGGCGACGGCGATTCGGCTTCGATCGGGCTCGGACAGTTCGTTCACCTGATGCGCCGCGGCGTCGACATGACCTACATCGTCGAGAACAACGGCGTCTACGGGCTGACCAAGGGACAGTTTTCGGCAACCGCCGACACGGGCTCGAAGTCCAAGCGCGGCGCGGTCAACACCGACGCGCCGATCGATCTCGTTTCACTCGCGTTGCAGATGGGCGCGACCTTCGTTGCGCGCGGATTCTCCGGCGACAAGGCGCAGCTCGTCCCGCTGATCAAGGCGGCGCTGCATCACCACGGCGCCGCGTTCATCGACGTGATCAGCCCCTGCGTCGCGTTCAACAACCACCCGGGCAGCACGAAGAGTTATGACTACGTGCGCAGCCACAACGACGCCGTCAATCGGCTCGACTTCATTGCGAAGCGCGACGCGATCGTCGCCGACTACGCGCCGGGGGAGGTCATCGAGGTCACGCAACACGACGGCAGCGTGCTGCGGCTGCGCAAGCTCGCCGAAGGGTACGACCCGGGCGACCGACTCGCCGCGCTCAGCCATATCCAATCGCACCAGTCGCGCGGCGAAATCGTCACCGGACTGCTGTACGTCGACCCGACCGCGCGCGATCTTCACGATCGCCTGAACACCGTCGAGACGCCGCTGAACCGCCTCGGCGAAGCCGAGCTGTGTCCCGGCGCACCGATGCTGGCGAAGATCAACGCCGCGCTGCGCTGAAGCCTGCCGCGCAATCCTCGGCGGCGATCACCGGCGGCGCGCGCCGGTGCGCCGGGGCGTGGCCGTCGTCGGGGGCGGATCCGGGCAGCGCGTCGAACCGACGCACCGCCGCCACGTCGCAGTCTTCGATCCCGGTGGACCGACCCGACCGTACGGGCCGGAAACGCGAAGAAAGGACGCCGCGCGCGTGAGCCGCGCTCCGGGAAAGTTGCACATCGCCGCGCCGCGCCTGCGGTTGCAGCGACGCGCCGTGCCGCCCGCGGGAGTGCGCCTCATCCGTCCTTCCGATCGCTCATCCTTCCGTCCGAATTGATGTCGATCAAGTCGGCGGCGCACGATGCGCCCCTATCGGGTGACATCGATTCGATCGGAGAAAAAACATGGCAAACAACGACGGCACGCGTGGCTCGATCGTCAAAGCCCTGCACGCCGCGCTGGCGGCAGCGGTGCTTCTGGCGGGCTGCAGCGGCGGTGAGCGCAGTGGCGAGTCTTCGCAGGCCACGGCGGCGGCCGCATGCGCGGTGGCACCGCCCGAATTCACGAACAAGGTCTGGCCGAGCCTCGAGTCGGCATGCGCCACGTGTCACGCCGCAGGGCGTGTCGCTGCCGGGACCAAGCTCGTCTTCACCACTGGCGCGGGCAGCGAGTTGCCGAACTACAACATCCTGCGCGACTTCGTCGCGAATACCGGCGACCTGGTGCTGAACAAATCGATCGGTCTGCCGAGCCACGGCGGCGGCAAGCCGTTCGTCGACGCGAATTCGCAGTCTTACAAGGATCTGGCCGCCCTGATGCCGACGCTGCGCGCGCCGTGCGCGCCGGCGGGCTCCCAGGTGCAGGCGTCGGGATTCTGGTCGGGTGTGACGCTGGCCGACGATGCCAAGGCACTCGCGAGCGCGGCAGTGCTGTTCGCCGGACGCAACCCGACGGCCGAAGAGTACGCGGCGGTACGCAGCGGCGGAGCGACCGCGCTGCGTCAAACGATTCGCAGCTACATGCAGGGGCCGGCGTTCGACCGCTTCCTCGAGGAAGCCGGAATGACGCACTTTCTGACGCGCCGCGTGGTGACACGCGACAACAACCGCGGTCTGGTCGCGACCGACTTTCCGATGCTCGCCAACCTGAGCGGCACCGACGCGACCCGCTTCGACAGCTCGTTGCGGCGCGAGCCGATCGAGCTGATGAAGTTCATCGTCAAGAGCGACCGGCCGTGGACCGAAATGGTTGCGGGCAACTACACGGTCGTCAACGGTGTGCTGGCGCAGTACCTGGGTGCGCAGGTCGACGGCACCTTCACCAATCCTGCCGACGACAACGAGTGGTTGACCGCGCGGCTTCCGTCGCGGCTGGGCGGCACCCGCGAACACGCCGGTGTGCTGTCGACGCACGCATGGCTCGACAGTTTCCCGACGACGGCGACCAACCGCAACCGCCATCGCGTCTACGTCCTCGCCAAGCAGTTCCTCGGCACCGACGTCAACGCGCTGGCAGTGCGACCGATCGACGATGGCGGCAACTTCCGCGTACCCGTGATGGAGAACCCGGCGTGCGCCGCCTGCCACGACACGATCGACCCGATTGCGGCAGGCTTCCAGAACTGGGCCGCCAACAACCGCTATCTGCCGTTCAAGTCGGCGGCCGGAAAGGACATCGCGCTGCCGGGCAGCTACCGTTCGAACAACTATCCGAAGGATGCGGCCGGCCAGTCCTACTATCGCGAAGGTGACAACTGGTTCCGCGACGAAAAGGCGCCGGGCTACGGGTCGACGCCGATGCCGGGCGGTGTCACGGGCAACGCGACCGCGCTGCAGTGGTTGGGCCAGCAGGTCGCTTCCGATGCGCGGTTCGCGATCGGCGCCGTGCACTTCTGGTACGAGGCGGTGTTCGGGCGCGAGCCGCTGAAGTCCCCGCTCGAAAACAATTCGCCCGAAGCCGCCGCGCAGCTGGCCGCGTACAACGCGCAGCATCAGGAATTCCTCGAGATCGCGGCGCGCTTCCGCGCCGGCGGCTACCGGGTCAAGGACCTGCTGGCCGATCTGGTCACGAGCCGCTGGTTCCGCGCCGAACGCGCCTCGGGGCTGACCGCGTCGCGCGCGGCCGAGCTGGCCGACGTCGGCAGCCTGAACCTGTTGACGCCGACACAGTTGAACGTGAAGCTCGCCGGACTCGTCGGCCAGCCGTGGACGGAGTTCAACAATCCGTATGCCGGACTGGCGCTGAACTACGGCGACTTCAACGCGATCGACCGCATCAGCCGGGCGAAGTCGTACACGATGATGCAGGCGGTGACGATCGACCGGCTGGCGGCAACGCGAAGCTGCGCGCTCACCCAGGCCGACTTCGCCAAGCCGGCGGCGACCCGACTGCTGTTCCCGAACGTGACACTGAACGACACGCCGGCGACCCCGGCCGGCCGCGACGCGATCGTCGCCAACGTCCGGCACCTGCACAGGTGGCTCTGGAAGGAGGATGCGCCCGCGACCGACGCCGAGATTCAGCGCACGGTCAAGCTGTTCGAGGACGTATGGGCCGACCGCGCGACACCGCCTGCGCGCAGCGTGGCCTGCGCCTACAACAACACCAACGATCCGAACTACACGGGACGCGCGTGGGCAGCCGTGCTCGCCTACATGATCGGCGACCCGAAGTTCCTGTACGAATGACCGGCTGACGACGGAACAGAGGAGCAACGACGATGAACCGCAGAGAATTCCTTAAATCCGGCGCCGCGGGCCTGACGATTCCGTGGTGGGGCGTGATCCCCGAGGCGCAGGCGCAGCAGGCCGGGATTTACACCGGGCGCATCCTGATCAACGTCCACGCCTCCGGCGGGCTGGACCAGAGTTCGTGGACCGACCCGCGCGAGGCGGATCGCACGCTGAACAACTATGCGGGCGTGACGCCGGCCAACGTGTCGGGCAACATCCGCTCGGCGCCGATGGGCAACAACAAGGCCTTCTTCGACCGCTACTTCATGCAGACGCTGGTCATCAACGGCGTCAACAGCGAGACGAACAGCCATGACGACGGCACCCGCGCGCACGCCACCGGCCGACTCGAAATGGGTTACCCGAACATGTCCGAACTGTTCGCCAGCGTCCATGGCAAAGGACTGCCGATGCCCTGGTTGAACGCCGGCGGTTTCCGGACGAGCGCGGGGCTCGTCGCGGCAACGCCGATGCCCAGCCTCGATGCGCTGCGTGCGCTGGCCACGCCCAATGCCCAGTCGGCAACGGTCGATTTCATGAAGCAGGCCGACGTCGACCGGGTTCTGTCGGCCCGCGCCGAGCGCATGAAGGCGATGGAGGCGCGCAGCGACACACTGCCGCGAATGCGGGTCGTCGCGCAGCAGTATGTGGCCGCGTCCGATTCGCGCGCGACGCTGCAGCGGGTCGCCCAGTTCCTGCCGGCGACGCTCGACACGTTCGCATCGGCGCACGTCGGGCTGATCGCGGCACAGGCCGGCATCACATCGACGATCCAACTGTCCACCGGCGGCTTCGACACGCACAGCAATCACGACGCCGGCATGGCCACCGCGCTGCCGCGCCTGACGGACCTCGTGGACTACATCTGGCAGAAGTCGGCGGCGCTGGGCATCGCGAACCGCATCCTCGTGCGCATCTACTCGGAGTTCGGCCGCACGCCGCTGAACAGCGGTAACGGCAAGGATCACTGGTCGGTCGGGTCGCAGGTGATCATGGAGGCGGCGCCCGCGTGGGGCAACCGGGTGTTCGGAGCGAGCGGACCGCGCCACCAGGCGCTGAAGATCAATCCGGCCACGGGCGCCGTCGACCCGACCAACGGGTTCCTGATCACGCCGCGCCATATCCACGCGGCGCTGCGCAACTACCTGGGCATCAACACGACCGACCCGCGCTTCAACCTGAAGGTACCGGCCAACGAGATGTTCGCGTTTTTCGACCCGAACGCGCGGACAGGATATCCGACGCTCTGATCGCTGACCGAACCAGCCGCGGGCGCAGGTCACCCTGCGCCCGCTATCTTTTCGTCGAGGCGGACGCGATCAGCGCAGCGCGATCGGCTTGACGTCGCGCTTGCCGCTGCCGACGTAGAGCTGCCGCGGACGGCCGATCTTGTATTCCGGGTCGGCGATCATCTCGTTTAACTGCGCGATCCAGCCGACGGTGCGCGCGAGCGCGAAGATCGCTGTGAACAGCGACACCGGGATGCCGATGGCCTTCTGGACGATGCCCGAGTAGTAGTCGACGTTCGGATACAGCTTGCGGCTGACGAAGTAGTCGTCCTCGAGCGCGATCTGCTCGAGCTTCATCGCGAGCTTGAACAGCGGATCGTCGTGCAACCCCAGTTCGCCGAGCACTTCGTGGCAGGTCTCGCGCATCAGTTTCGCGCGCGGGTCGTAGTTCTTGTAGACGCGGTGGCCGAAGCCCATCAGCCGCACGTTGCTGTTCTTGTCCTTGACCTTGGCGATGAATTCGCCGATTTTCTCGATCCCGCCCTGGGCCTGGATGTCGTACAGCATGTTCAGGCAGGCCTCGTTGGCGCCGCCGTGCGCCGGACCCCACAGGCACGCCACACCGGCGGCGATCGCCGCGAACGGGTTGGTGCCGCTGGACGCGCACAGCCGTACGGTGGACGTCGACGCGTTCTGCTCGTGATCGGCGTGCAGGATGAAGATGCGGTCGAGCGCGCGCACCAGCACGTCGTTGACCTTGTATTCCTCGCACGGCGTGGCGAACATCATCCGCATGAAGTTGGCCGCGTACGAAAGGCTGTTCTGCGGGTACATGTAGGGCTGGCCGACCGAGTACTTGTACGCCATCGCTACCAGCGTCGGCATCTTCGCGATCAGCCGGATCGCGGAGACCTCGCGCTGCCAGGGGTCGTGCAGGTTCATCGAGTCCGGATAGAACGCCGACAACGCGCCGACGAGCCCCGTCAGCACGGCCATCGGATGCGCGTCGCGCCGGAAGCCGCGCATGAAGAACTGCATCTGCTCGTTGACCATCGTGTGGCTGGTCACGCGTTTGACGAAATCCGCCTTCTGCTTGACGTCCGGCAGGTCGCCGTAGAGCAGCAGATAGCAGGTCTCGAGGTAGTCGCACTGCGTGGCGAGCTGCTCGATCGGGTAGCCGCGATACAGCAGTTCGCCCTTGTCGCCGTCGATGAAGGTGATCGTCGAGTTGCACGAAGCCGTCGACAGGAATCCGGGGTCGTAGGTGAACTTGCCGGTCTTGCCGTACAGCTGCCGGATGTCGATCACGTCGGGGCCGAGCGTGCCCTTGTAGATCGGCAACTCCATGCTCGGCGTGCCGTCGGAGAAGCTCAGCGTCGCCTTTTCGGTCGAGGGTTTCAGCGTCATGGGATCGGTCCTGTCGACGTGGTTTCTAGGTGGCTCGCATGCGGGCGAGCAGCGCGCGGACGCGATTGTCGTCGAGCGCGCCGGCAGGCTCCTTGCGCGCGAGCAACAGATCCAGCAGATCGTTGTCCGGCAGCGCCAGCAGCGCCGCGAGCGCCCGCGCGTCCTCGGCGTCGAGTTGCTCGCCCTCGCGATCGAGGAAGCGCTCGATCAGGATGTCGTTCTCGAGCAGGCCGCGCCGCGCCCGCCAGCGCAGCCTGCGCCGTTCGACTTCACCGAGGCCATCGTCCTTACGCATGCCTCAGACGGCACGGCGCGCCAGCATCGTCTTGATCCGGCTGATCGCGGCCGCCGGATTCAACCCTTTCGGGCACACGTCCACGCAGTTCATGATCGTATGGCAGCGGAACAGACGGTACGGATCGTTCAGATCGTCGAGCCGCTCGCCGGTGGCCTGGTCGCGGCTGTCGACGATGAAGCGGTACGCCTGCAGCAGCCCGGCCGGGCCGACGTACTTGTCGGGGTTCCACCAGAAGCTCGGGCACGACGTCGAGCAGCACGCGCACAGGATGCACTCGTAGACGCCGTTCAGTTCTTCGCGCTCCTGCGGCGACTGCAGACGCTCCTTCTCCGGCGGCGGCGTGTCGTTGATCAGGTAAGGCTTGATCGAATGGTACTGCTTGAAGAACTGCGACATGTCGACGATCAGGTCGCGGATCACCGGCAGCCCCGGCAGCGGCTTCAGCACGACCGGTTCGCGCAGCTCGTTCAGGTTGGTGATGCAGGCCAGGCCATTCTTGCCGTTGATGTTCATCGCGTCCGACCCGCACACGCCTTCGCGGCACGAGCGGCGGAACGCGACCGAATCGTCGAAGTCGGCCTTGATCCGCATCAGCGCGTCGAGCAGCATCTTGTCGGTCGGCGCGAGCCGAACCTCGAGCTTCTGCATGTAGGGCCGCGCGTCGCGGTCCGGGTCGAAGCGGTAGATCTCGAACCGCATGACGCGGGTGCCGGCGGCCGCGCCGACGGCGGCGGACTCCGCTGAGCTGTTGGCAGTCATCTGTGCCCCTAGAACGTGCGCTTCTTCGGCTGAAAGGTTTCGACGGTCAGCGGCTTCAGGTGCACGGGCCGATACGCGAGCCGGTTGCCGTCGCGGTACCAAAGCGTGTGCTTGATCCAGTTCGCGTCGTCGCGTTCCGGGTAATCGTCGCGGGCATGCGCGCCGCGGCTTTCGGTGCGCGCTTCGGCCGAAACGATCGTCGCCTTGGCGGTTTCGATCATGTTGTCCAGTTCGAGCGCTTCGATACGCGCCGTGTTGAAGACCTTCGACTTGTCGGAAATCGCGACGTGCTGCACGCGCTGCGCGAGTTCCATGATCTTCGCCGCCCCTTCGCGCAGCAGCTTTCCGGTGCGGAACACGCCGCAGTGCGCCTGCATCGCCTTGCGGATGCCGTTGGCGACGTCCTGCGTGCGCTCGCCCTGCGTGCGCGCATCGAGCGCGGCCAGACGCGCGCGCGCGGCATCGCCCGCGTCTTTCGGCAGCGGTCTGTGCTCGCGGGGCTCCGTGCGCAGCGCTTGGACGATGTGATTCCCGGCGGCGCGGCCGAACACCACCAGATCGAGCAGCGAGTTGGTACCGAGCCGGTTGGCGCCGTGCACGCTGACGCAGGCACATTCGCCGATCGCATACAGCCCGGCGACGACCGCGTCCGGGTCGTCGCCCCGGGGTGCGACCACCTGGCCGTGGTAGTTCGATGGAATGCCGCCCATCTGGTAATGGATCGTCGGAACGACCGGAATCGGCTCCTTGATCGGATCGACGTTGGCGAACTTGATCGCGATCTCGCGGATCGACGGCAGCCGCTTCATGATCGTCTCGGCGCCGAGATGATCGAGCTTCAACAGGACGTAGTCCTTGTTCGGGCCGCAGCCCCGCCCCTCCTTGATTTCCTGGTCCATGCTGCGCGATACGAAGTCGCGCGGCGCCAGGTCCTTCGCCGTCGGCGCATAGCGCTCCATGAAGCGCTCGCCGTTGCAGTTCAGCAGGATGCCGCCTTCGCCGCGCACGCCCTCGGTGATCAGCACGCCGGCGCCGGCCACCCCGGTCGGATGGAACTGCCAGAACTCCATGTCCTGCAGCGGCAGCCCCGCGCGGGCGGCCATGCCGAGCCCGTCGCCGGTATTGATGTACGCGTTGGTCGATGCATCGAAGATGCGGCCGGCGCCGCCGGTGGCCAGCACCGTGACCTTGCCTTCGAAGATCATCGGCTCGCCGGTTTCCATCTCGAGCCCGACCACGCCGACGCACGCGCCCTCGGCGTCCATGATCAGATCGAGCGCCATCCACTCGACGAAGAACTGCGTGCGCGCGCGGACGTTCTGCTGATACAGCGTGTGCAGCAGCGCATGGCCCGTGCGGTCGGCTGCCGCGCATGCGCGCGGCACCGGCTTTTCGCCGAAGTATGCGAAATGCCCGCCGAACGGCCGCTGATAGATCGTGCCGTCGGGATTACGGTCGAACGGCATGCCGAAATGCTCGAGTTCGTAGACGACTTCCGGGGCCTGCCGGCACATGAACTCGATCGCGTCCTGGTCGCCGAGGTAGTCCGAGCCCTTGACCGTGTCGAACATGTGCCACAGCCACTGGTCCTCGGTCATGTTGCCGAGCGACGCGCCGATGCCGCCCTGTGCCGCGACCGTGTGCGAACGCGTCGGGAAAACCTTCGACAGCACGGCGACCGAGAGCCCCGCCTGCGCCAGTTGCAGCGAGCAGCGCATGCCGGAGCCGCCGGCGCCGACGATCACTGCGTCGAAACGCCGTCGCGGAATGGATGTCGTGGCCATGGGCTCAGATTCTCCAGAGTATCTGCACGAACCACACCGCACAGGCCAGCAGCCAGACGACGGTCAGTACGTGCAGTGCGAGCCGAACACCGGTGGGCTTCACGTAGTCCATCCAGATGTCGCGCACGCCGATCCAGGCGTGATAGCACAGCGAAGCCAGCGCGATCAGCGTCAGGGTCTTCATCCAGGTCGGCGCGAACAGCCGCGCCCATCCGTCGTAGCCAGGTTCGGTCGCAAACGACAGCGCGACGACCAGCACCACGGTGTAGACCGCCAGGATGACCGCCGTCACCCGCTGCACGAGCCAGTCGCGCACGCCATAGTGCGCGCCGACCACGAGTCGATTCGATCCGATCGCCATTTAGATCACTCCGAATAGTCGCAGTCCCGCCAGCAGCGTCAATGCCAGGCTGACGGCAAGCACCCCTAGCGCGCTTCGGTTCGCCGCGGTCTTGTCGAAGCCGACGTGAAGATCGAGCAGCAGATAGCGGATTCCCGCGACGAAGTGGTGCAGGAACGCCCAGAGCACGGCCAGCAGCACGAGCTTCACGAACCCGTTCGAAGCCACATCGCGCAGTCGCGCGTAACTGAGCTCCGAAGACAGACTCAGTTCGAAAATCCACACCAGAAAAGGCAACAGCAGGAACAGCAGTGCGCCGCTGACACGATGCAGGATCGAGACGATCCCCGGCGGCGGGAGCCGGTAGCGCACGATCTGCGTGACGTGGATGTTGCGGAACTCGGGGTGCTTTCTGGCGGAATCGGGCACGGTGCTCATCTTTGTCTTGTCAACGGACGCCCAGTGAAAGGATGCATATTCTCGCCGATCGGGCCGAAGCCCGACATACGCAATCGCGGCGCGGTCGCCTCGGTCAGGTCAACGTGTTGCGATAGTGGTAACCGGTAGTCACGCAAAAACCTCGCCGCACCTCGACGGGGCGCTCGCCATAAGTGTAGGAAACGCGTTCGACCAGCAGCAGCGGCGCACCGGGCTCGACCCGCAGCAGTTCGGCTTCGGTCGCGTCGGCGGCGACGGCGCGCAGTCGCTCTTCGGCCCGGATCATGCGCGTGCCGAACTCGGTCTCGAACAACCCGTACAAAGGCCCATGGTACTCGGCAAGCCGGTCGGCGGTCAGTCCTTTGAATGTCGCCCCGGGCAACCAGATGTCGTCGAGGACGATCGGCGTACCGTCGAACATCAGTAGGCGCCGTATGAACACGACCGCATCGCCCGTCTTCAGGTCGAGACTGCGCGCGATATCGGCCGTGGCGCGCTGACGCCGGCAGTCGAGGAACCGGCTCTGAGCGGGAACGACCTCGCCTTCGTCGGGCACGATGCGGAGGAAGCGATACTGGGCGCGCGGCTCGTGGTGGGTTGCCACGAACGTGCCCTTGCCCTGCCGCCGCACCAGCAGATGCTCCGCGGCGAGTTCGTCGATCGCCTTGCGCACGGTGCCCTGGCTGACCTGGAACCGCGCCGCCAGTTCGAACTCGCTCGGGATCGGCTCGCCCGGTTTCCATTCACCCTGCTCGAGCCCGTCGACCAGCAACTGCTTGATCTGCTTGTACAACGGCGCGAACACCGCGCCCTTGCCGCGGCGAGCGGCGGCGTCGGCGAATCGTTGGGCTTCGGCCATGGAGGCGAATTTGAGCACAGCTTGGCCACCGAGCGCAAAATTCTTATGTCTTATATAAGAGCTATAATACGCACCCGTCTCCGCTGCCCTGCCCCGCGTCCACCGGCCCATCGATGACCTCGGTCGAATCTCCCAGCGCAGCGCAGGCGTACACTTTTCCGCGCTCGCGCCGGCATACCGCCCGCCCGCGTCGTTCCCGCCGATTCGATCGCGCTGCGCCCACGAAACCAGGCTCTCCGCCCTGCGCCGCTCACGCCCCCAACGTCACCCTTGGAGAATCGAGATGACACAAGCCCCCGTTCGCGTCGCCGTCACCGGCGCGGCTGGCCAGATCGGCTACGCGCTGCTGTTCCGGATCGCCTCCGGTGAAATGCTCGGCAAGGACCAGCCGGTCATACTGCAACTGCTCGAGATCCCGGACGAAAAGGCGCAAAAGGCGCTGCGCGGCGTGATGATGGAGCTCGAAGATTGCGCCTTCCCGCTGCTCGCCGGCATGGAGGCGCACAGCGATCCGATGACGGCGTTCAAGGACACCGACATCGCGCTGCTGGTCGGCGCCCGCCCGCGCGGCCCGGGCATGGAACGCAAGGATCTGCTCGCGGCCAATGCGCAGATCTTCACCGCGCAGGGCAAGGCGCTCGAGAGGGTCGCTCGCCGTCACGTGAAAGTGCTCGTCGTCGGCAATCCCGCCAACACGAACGCCTACATCGCGATGAAGTCCGCGCCTTCGCTGCCGAAGAGCAGCTTCACCGCGATGATGCGGCTCGACCACAACCGCGCGCTGTCGCAACTGGCCACCAAGACCGGCAAGCCGGTCGCATCGATCGAAAAACTGGTCGTCTGGGGCAACCACTCGCCGACGATGTATCCGGACATCCGCTTCGCGACGATCGGTGGCCAGCCCGCCAAACCGATGGTCGACGATGCGTGGTACCGCGACACGTACATTCCCACGATCGGCAAACGCGGCGCGGCGATCATCGAAGCGCGCGGACTGTCGTCGGCAGCATCCGCGGCGAACGCCGCCATCGACCACGTGCGCGACTGGGTGAAGGGAACCAACGGCCGGTGGGTGACGATGGGCGTGCCCTCCGACGGCAGCTACGGCATTCCGGAAGACATCGTCTACGGCTTCCCCGTGACCTGCGAAGGCGGCCGCTACGAGATCGTCAAGGGACTCGCGATCGACGAATTCTCGCGCGGCAAGATGGACGCCACGCTGAAGGAACTGCTCGAGGAGCGCGACGGCGTCAAGCATCTGCTCGGTTGAGAAGCCGTGAAGATTTCGTCGCGAGCGGCCCGCTGCCCCGGATCGAGTCCGGGGGCACGCAGCCGCAGGGCCGAGGCCCGAGCACCGCGCAACGACGCCAGCGGGCCGCGCAGTAGAAAGATCCACAGCTTCCGAGCCGTGTGCGCCGTCTGCGCCTTACCCGGAGCCAAGCCGTGATCGTCGGCGTGCAGGACGTTCACTACTGCGTGGCCGACATGCCGCGCGCGGTCGCGTTCTACCGCGACGTGTTGGGCATGCAGGTGCTCGACAGCAACGAGTGGTGGACCTCGCTCGAGTGCTTCGGCGCCCGCGTCGGACTGCACTGGAGCGGCGGCGGTCCCGTGCCGCCGGTGGCCACCGACGACCACGGCGCGCGGCACGGTGCGACGTTGACGCTGCGCTCGACCGATCTGGACGCGGATCTCGCGTACCTCGTGCGCTGTGGCGTGCACGTGCTCGGCCGCGCCGACAATCCGTGGGGGCGGATCGCCGCCATCCGCGATCCGGACGGCAACGTCCTCAAACTGATGCAACCGCCGAGCCGAACATGACCGGACCGACCCCGGGCGCGAAGTTCCGCGCCGCGCTGAAGGAAGAGACGCCGCTGCAGATCGTCGGCGCGATCAACGCCAACCATGCGCTGATGGCCAGGCGCGTCGGCTACCGCGCGATCTACCTTTCGGGCGGCGGCGTGGCCGCCGGCTCGCTCGGCATGCCGGATCTGGGCATCAACACGCTCGACGACGTGCTGACCGACGTGCGCCGCATCACCGACGTGTGCGACCTGCCGTTGCTGGTCGACGTCGACACCGGATTCGGTCCCAGCGCGTTCAACATCGCCCGCACGGTGAAGAGCCTGTGCAAGTTCGGCGCGGCGGCGCTGCACATCGAGGATCAAGTCGGCGCGAAGCGCTGCGGGCACCGCCCCGGCAAGGAGATCGTTCCCCCCGACGAGATGGCCGATCGCGTCAAGGCTGCGGTCGACGCGCGCACCGACCCCGAGTTCTTCGTCATCGCGCGCACCGACGCCATTGCCGTCGAAGGGCTCGATCGCGCGATCGAACGAGCGATCGCCTGCGTCGAAGCCGGCGCCGACGGCATTTTCGCCGAGGCGGCGCCGGACCTCGACACGTATCGCAGGTTCGCCGCGGCCGTCGAAGTGCCTTTGCTCGCCAACATCACCGAGTTCGGCGCCACGCCGCTGTTCACGGTCGACGAACTGCGCGCGGCGGACGTCTCGATGGTGCTTTATCCGCTGTCGGCATTCCGCGCGATGAACAAGGCCGCACTCGCCGTCTACGAGGCGATCCGCCGCGACGGAACGCAGAAGAACTTGATCGACACGATGCAGACCCGGATGGAACTTTACGACGTCATCGGCTATCAGGAATACGAACGCCGGCTCGACGCCCTTTTCGCGAAGAAGAAATGACGAATCGACGGCGCCGACGCGCGGGCTTCTCCCGGCGCTCGCGTCCGGCCGCGGTCACCCTGTCGGAGAACCGAGTGATGAACGAAGTGACCCCCAAACCGAAGAAGTCGGTCGCGCTGTCGGGCGTTGTGGCCGGCAACACCGCGCTGTGCACGGTCGGCCGCACCGGCAACGATCTGCACTACCGCGGCTACGACATCCTCGACGTCGCCGACGCCTGCGAGTTCGAGGAGGTCGCGTATCTGCTGATCCACGGCAAGCTGCCGAACGTCGCCGAATTGCGCGCCTACAAGACGAAGCTCGCGTCGCTGCGCGGTCTGCCGGCGAGCGTCAAGGCGGTGCTCGAATGGCTGCCCGCGTCGACCCATCCGATGGACGTGATGCGAACGGCGGTATCGGCGCTCGGCTGCGCGCTGCCGGAAAAGGACGACCACAACGTGCCCGGCGCGCGCGACATCGCCGACCGGCTGATGGCGTCGCTCGGCTCCGCCCTGCTCTACTGGTACCACTACGCGGTCAACGGCCGCCGCATCGAAGTCGAGACCGACGACGAATCGATCGGCGGGCACTTCCTGCATCTGTTGCACGGCCGCGAGCCGCCCGCGCTGTGGGTGCGCGCGATGCACACGTCACTGATCCTGTACGCCGAGCACGAGTTCAACGCGTCGACCTTCGCCGCGCGCGTGATCGCCGGCACCGGTTCGGACTTCTACTCATGCATCGCCGGCGCGATCGGCGCGCTGCGCGGGCCCAAGCACGGAGGCGCCAACGAGGTTGCGTTCGAGATCCAGAAACGCTACGAGACGCCCGACGAAGCCGAGGCCGACATCCGGCGCCGTGTCGAGAACAAGGAGGTCATCATCGGCTTCGGTCACCCCGTCTACACGATCGCGGATCCGCGCAACAAGGTGATCAAGGAGGTTGCGCGCAGGCTGTCGAAGGACGTCGGCAACATGAAGATGTTCGACATCGCCTCGCGCATCGAGTCGGTGATGTGGGACGTCAAGAAAATGTTTGCGAACCTCGACTGGTTCAGCGCCGTTTCCTACCACATGATGGGCGTGCCGACGGCGATGTTCACGCCGATCTTCGTGATCTCGCGCACCAGCGGGTGGAGCGCACACGTGATCGAGCAGCGCATCGACAACAAGATCATCCGGCCGAGCGCCAACTACGTCGGCCCGGAGGATCTGAAGTTCGTGCCGATCGAAAAGCGCCCGTGAGAAGGCATGCGTCCGTGGCCGCCTTCTGTGCCGCGCTCGCCGCGGTGCAGCCGGCGTTCGCGCAAAGCGGACCGGGAAAGCCGAGACCGATCACGCGCGAATGGCAGTGCGAAAACGGCCGCGTCGTGCTGGTCAACTACCATCCGCGCCGCATCCGCGAGCCGGCCTGGCTGACCTATCTCGGCAACCGCATCGAAATCTCGCGCGTGCGCGTCGGCCGGGACATCGTCGCCACCAGCGCCGACGGCAGGATCCGCTGGAACGAGAGCGCCGACCGCGCGACCCTCGAATACGTCGGGCTGCTCGACGCGCCGCTCGCCTGCACCCCGAAACCCAAGACCCCAGCGAAATAAGGAGAACGCCACGATGGCAGGTCACATCAGCAACGTCCGCCCGAAGCCCGACAAGGTGCTGGTCGACATCGCCGACTACGTGCTGAAGTACAAGATCAAGAGCGCCGAGGCGTACGACACCGCGCGCTACTGCCTGATGGACACGCTCGGCTGCGGCTTCGAGGCGCTGGGGTACCCGGCGTGCACCAAGCTGCTCGGCCCGGTCGTGCAGGGAACCGTCGTGCCGAACGGTGCGAAAGTCCCCGGTACGCAGTTCCAGCTCGACCCGGTCAAGGCCGCATTCGACATCGGCGCGATGATCCGCTGGCTGGACTTCAACGACACCTGGCTGGCGGCCGAGTGGGGGCATCCGTCGGACAACCTGGGCGGAATCCTGGCCACGGCCGACTGGCTGTCACGCAATGCGGTCGCCGCCGGCGGCAAGCCGCTCGCCGTGCACGACGTGCTGACCGCGATGATCAAGGCGCACGAGATCCAGGGTTGTATCGCGCTGGAGAACTCGTTCAACAAGGTGGGCCTCGACCACGTCGTTCTGGTCAAGGTCGCGTCGACGGCGGTCGTCGCGCAGATGCTGGGGCTTTCGCGCGACGAGATCATCAACGCGCTGTCGCATGCCTGGGTCGACGGCCAGTCGCTGCGAACGTATCGCCACGCGCCGAACACCGGATCGCGCAAGAGCTGGGCGGCGGGCGACGCGACCAGCCGCGCGGTGCGGCTCGCCTTGATCTGCAAGACCGGCGAGATGGGCTACCCGTCGGTGCTGACGGCGAAAACCTGGGGCTTCTACGACGTGCTGTTCAAGGGTAACGAATTCAAGTTCCAGCGCCCTTACGGCAGCTACGTGATGGAAAACGTGCTGTTCAAGATCAGCTTCCCGGCCGAGTTTCATGCGCAGACGGCGGTGGAGGCCGCCATGCAGGTCCACGCCGAACTGAAGAAGCTCGGCAAGACCGACGCCGACATCAAGAAGATCACGATCCGCACGCACGAAGCGTGCATCCGCATCATCGACAAGAAGGGACCGCTCGCCAATCCGGCCGACCGCGACCACTGCATCCAGTACATGGTCGCGGTGCCGATCATCTTCGGCCGACTGACCGCCGCCGACTACGAGGATGACGTGGCCGCCGACCCGCGCATCGACAAGCTGCGCGAGAAAATCGTGTGCGTCGAGGACCCGCAGTTCACCAAGGACTATCACGACCCGAACAAGCGCTCGATCGCCAACGCGCTGACGGTCGAGTTCAACGACGGCAGGAAGCTGAAGGAGATCGTCGTCGAGTACCCGATCGGGCACAAGCGCCGGCGCAAGGAAGGCATGCCGATCCTGGTCGAGAAGTTCAAGACCAACCTCGCGCGCCGCTTTCCGCCCAAGCAGGCGAGTGCGATCCTCGAGCTGTGTCTCGACGCCAGGCGGCTCGCGGTAACACCTGTTAACGAATTCGTCGACATGATGGTGATCTAACCGGCGGCACAACACAGTTGGAGGTCGCCATGCCAGTCCGTCGCGCCGTTACCCGTTTCGCCTCGATCGCCGCGGCCCTCGCGCTCGTCGGCTGCGCGTCGACTTACGAGTTGACTTTGATGCCCCGCACCAGCGGCAAGCTGTACTACGGCGAAGCCGTGCAGCGCGGATCGCAGGCCGACGTCAGCGTGACGATCGAAGGCAAGACCTACACGGGAACCTGGGTCGAAGTGGCTCCGGACCGAACGACCGGCTACGTCAGCGGCTGGTGGGGTTGGCGACGCTCCGGTATTGGTACGACGGTGACCGTCGACAACCCGACCGGCGGCGAAGCCAAGGCGCTGCTGCAGGCGGCCGACGGCTCGGGCCTGCGCTGCGACATCCGCGGCATGGCCTACGGACGCAGTGGCGGCGGCACCTGCCAGGACGACAAAGGCCTCGTTTACGACGTTCAGATCCGATTGAAGGAGAACAAATGACGCACAACCTCTTCGACACGCTGAAGGAGTTCAAGGCCGGCGGCGGCCGCAGCGGCAAGTTCTACTCGCTGCCCCAACTGGCGAAGACCTTTCCCAACGTCGATCGGTTGCCGGTATCGATCCGCATCGTGCTCGAAGCGGTGCTGCGCACCTGCGACGGCAAGAAGGTCACCGAAGAACACGTCCGCCAGCTTGCGGCATGGAAGCCGACCGCTGCGCGCGTCGACGAGATCCCGTTCATCGTTTCGCGCGTCGTGCTGCAGGACTTCACCGGCGTGCCGCTGCTCGCGGATCTGGCGGCGATGCGCAGCGTGGCGGTCAGGATGAACAGGAACCCGAAGACGATCGAGCCGCTGGTGCCGGTCGATCTCGTCGTCGACCATTCGGTGATGATCGACCACTACGGCAGCCGCGATTCGCTCGACCTGAACATGAAGCTCGAGTTCCAGCGCAACCGCGAGCGCTACGAGTTCATGAAGTGGGGCATGCAGGCGTTCGACACCTTCCGCGTCGTGCCGCCCGGCTTCGGCATCGTGCACCAGGTCAACCTGGAGTACCTGGCGCGCGGCGTGCACCAGAAGGACGGCATCTACTACCCCGACACGCTGGTCGGCACCGACAGCCACACGACGATGATCAACGGCATCGGCGTCGTCGGCTGGGGCGTGGGCGGCATCGAGGCCGAAGCCGGCATGCTCGGACAGCCCGTCTACTTCCTGACGCCCGACGTCGTCGGCGTTCACCTTAAAGGCCGGCTGCGCGAAGGCGTGACCGCGACCGACCTGGTGCTGACCGTGACGGAAATGCTGCGCAAAGCCAAGGTCGTCGGCAAGTTCGTCGAGTTCTTCGGCGAAGGCACCGAATCGCTTTCGGTGCCCGACCGCGCGACGATCGCCAACATGGCGCCCGAATACGGCGCGACGATGGGCTTCTTCCCGGTCGACGAGAAAACGATCGACTACTTCGCGGGCACCGGCCGCAAGCGCGAGGAGATCGCCGCGTTCGAGGCTTACTTCAAGGCGCAGGGGCTGTTCGGCGTCCCGAAAGCCGGCGCGATCGATTACTCGACCGTGCTGACGCTCGACCTGGCCACCGTCGCCCCTTCGCTCGCGGGGCCGAAGCGGCCGCAGGACCGCATCGAGATCGGGCAGGTGAAGAAGACTTTCACGAAGTTGTTCAGCAATCCGGTCAGCGCCCCGGGCGCTGAAAGCGGCTTCAACCAGCCGGCGGAAAAGCTCGCGCAGTCGTTCCGCACCTCAAGCGGGATCGAGCTGCGCAACGGCGACGTGCTGATCGCGGCGATCACCTCGTGCACCAACACGAGCAACCCCGGCGTGCTGCTCGCCGCCGGATTGCTGGCGAAGAAGGCGGTCGAGCGCGGACTGACCGTCAAGCCGCACATCAAGACCTCGCTCGCACCCGGCTCGCGCGTCGTCACCGAATACCTGCGGAAGGCCGGGCTGCTGCCGTATCTGGAGAAGCTCGGCTTCGCGGTCGCCGCGTACGGCTGCACGACCTGCATCGGCAACGCCGGCGATCTCGCACCCGAGATCAACGAGGCGATCACGAAGAACGACCTCGTCTGCGCGGCGGTGCTGTCGGGCAACCGCAACTTCGAGGCCCGCATCCATCCGAACCTGAAGGCGAACTTCCTTGCCTCGCCGCCGCTGGTCGTCGCGTACGCGCTCGCCGGCACGATGCTGCGCGATCTGATGACCGAGCCGGTCGGCAAGGGCAAGGACGGCCGCGACGTGTGGATCGGCGACATCTGGCCCTCTTCGGAGGAGGTCTACGCGCTGCTCAAGTACGCGATGGATCCGAAGGCCTTCCGCGCCAACTACGAGAAGATCAAGACCGATCCGGGCGTGCTGTGGCAGCAGATCCAGTCCGTCACCGGACAGGTCTACGCGTGGCCGAAGTCGACCTATATCGCCGAGCCGCCGTTCTTCCAGGGCTTCACGCTGCGGCCGAAACCGCTCGAAGCCGGCGTGCGCGGCGCGCGCGCGCTCGGCATCTTCGGCGACTCGATCACGACCGACCACATCTCGCCGGCCGGATCGATCAAGGAGAACTCGCCGGCGGGCAAGTGGCTGATCGAGCACGGCGTGGCGAAAGCCGACTTCAACAGCTACGGCTCGCGCCGGGGCAACCACGAGGTGATGATGCGCGGCACATTTGCCAACGTGCGCATCAAGAACCTGATGCTGCCGCCGCGTCCCGACGGTTCGCGCGAGGAAGGCGGTGTGACGCTTTTCCAGCCGGGCGGCGAGAAAATGTTCATCTACGACGCCGCGATGCGCTACATCGCGCAGGGCACGCCGACCGTCGTGTTCGCCGGCGAGGAATACGGCACCGGCTCGTCACGCGATTGGGCCGCCAAAGGAACGCAACTGCTGGGCGTAAAAGCCGTGATCGCGCGCAGCTTCGAACGCATCCACCGTTCGAACCTGGTCGGCATGGGCGTGCTGCCACTGCAGTTCCAGGGCTCGGATTCGGTCGAATCGCTGGGGATCAAGGGTGACGAAGTCTTCGACATCGAGCTCGGCGCCGAGATCAGGCCGCAGCAGGAAGCCACGCTCGTGATCCATCGCGGCGACGGCAGCCAGCAGCGCGTCGCGCTGAGGCTTCGGATCGACACGCCGATCGAGGTCGACTACTACAGGCACGGCGGCATCCTGCCGTTCGTTCTGCGGCAGTTGCTGGCGGCGTAGCCGCGTTGTCCTTCGACCGCCGTCCGTGGTCCGTGACGCCCGGGCCGACGGACGGCCGATGACGGAGCCCGGATGAAAGAACACGCACCCGACCCCGTGGACGGGTCGCCGATCGTCGATCGGCCCGACGCGAGCGGCTTCACCGGCAAGTGGTGGCCGCTCGCCGCGCTGGCGATGATCGGTCTGCTTGTGGTACGCGCCTGCATCGAGGTGCCGCCGTCGGCGCAGCGGCCGGCGCCCGGCGTTCCCACGCCGCTGCAAGGGGGCAAGCCGGGCTGAGCGCCAGCCGCGGCTATCATCGCCGCCATGCCGCGCGAAGCCGATCGCCCTTCCTCGGCCCGCAACGTCCTCGGCGGGCCGCTCGCCTGCTGCTGCGAGCGGCCCCGCACGGGCTTCTATCGCGACGGTTATTGTCATACCGGGCCGCAGGACATCGGGTCGCACACCGTCTGCGCGACGATGACCGCACCTTTCCTCGCGTTCTCGGCCGCGCGCGGGAACGACCTGATCACGCCGCGGCCCGAGCTCGACTTTCCGGGCCTCAAGCCGGGCGATCGCTGGTGCCTGTGCGCGGCGCGCTGGAGGGAGGCGCTCGAAGCGGGCGTTGCGCCGCCGGTCGTGCTCGCGGCCACGCACGAGAAGGCGCTCGAGTTCGTCACGCTCGACCAGCTCTGGGCGCACGGCGCCTGAACGTCGATCGATCGGCATGCCGGGCGATCCGCAGACATCTCCGGCACCGGGTCGCCGGCTCGAACTCGCCGCCACCGCCGAAGGCCAGGTCCTTACGCTGTACGGCGACTGGCGCCTGCACGATATCGAGTCGCTCTGGCAGGCGCTGTCGGCGATTGGCCCCACCGCTGCGCTGGCGATCAGAGCCGGCGAATTGACCGGGTTCGATTCGGCGGGCGCGCTGCTGCTGCTGCGCGCGCTCGAGCGCGCCGGCGTGCCGGCCGCGCAAGTGCGCTGGCTCGACTTCGCTCCCGAGCATGCGCGGATCCTCGACGGCGTGCGGCGGCGCTACGCCGAGCTCGCCGCTGCGGCGACCGACTTGGGAGCGGCGCGCGCAGGCATGTCCCCGCTCGCCACGCTGGGGCGCCACACGGTCGAAGTCGGCGCGCTGCTGCACGGCCATCTCGGCTTTTTCGGCGCCGCGCTCGCCGCGCTGGCCGAAGCTTTCATGCACCCGCGCCGCTTGCGCGTCAAGGAGCTGGCGGCGCAGTTCGAGCAGGTCTGCCTCAAAGCGATCCCGGTGGTTGCGCTGGTGACGCTGCTGATCGGCGTCACGATCGCGTATTTGCTCGGCCTGCAGGCGGAAAAGTACGGCGCCAACATCTTCGTCGTCGACGGCGTGGCGATCGGCATGACGCGCGAATTCGGGCCGATCATCGTCGCGACGATCGTCGCGGGCCGCTCCGGCGCCGCCTTCACGGCGCAGCTCGGGTCGATGCGGCTCGCCGAGGAGATCGACGCGATCCGCACGCTGGGGCTGTCGCCGCTGCAGGTGCTCGTCGTGCCGCGCGTGCTGGCGCTGACGGTCGCGCTGCCGCTGCTGGTGTTCGTCGGCGACGCGCTGGGCATCTTCGGTGCGATGCTGGTGGCCGATCCGCTGCTGGGGCTGACGCCCGCAACCTTTCTCGAACGGCTGCGCGACGCGCTCGATCTGAAGCACTTCTGGATCGGGCTGGCCAAGGCGCCGGTGTTCGCGTTGTTCATCGCGGTGATCGGCTGCCGGATGGGCATGACCGTCGAGCGCGACACGCGCGCGGTGGGGCTGGCGACGACCTCGACCGTCGTGCAGAGCATCGTCTCGGTGATCCTGCTCGATGCCGGTTTCGCCGTGCTGTTCCAGGAACTGGGGCTCTGAGGCGCGATGCAGCAGCGCAGCGGCCGCGTCGCCGAAGTCGGGAATCCCGTCGTCGAGGTCGAGCGCATCGTCACGCGCTTCGGCGCGCAGACGGTGCACGACGGCATCAGCTTCGCGCTCGCGCGCGGCACGCTGACCGCGCTGATCGGCGCCTCCGGCACCGGCAAGAGCGTGCTGTTGCGCGAAATCATCGGCCTGGTGCGCCCGGACGGCGGCCGCATCCGCGTGCTCGGCACCGACATGTGGTCGGCGCCCGCGACAGCGGTGGCCGCGGTGAGACGGCGCTTCGGCATGATGTTCCAGGACGGCGCGCTGTTCTCGTCGCTGTCGGTCGCACAGAACGTCGCGGTGCCGCTGATCGAACACACGCGCACGCCTGCCGAGCTGCTGGCGCCGCTTGTGGCGTTGCGGCTCGCGCAGGCCGGCCTCGCGCCCGCGGTCGGCGCGAAGCTGCCGAGCGAACTTTCGGGCGGCATGCGCAAGCGCGCGGCGATCGCCCGCGCGCTTGCGCTCGAGCCCGAAGTGCTGTTCCTCGACGAACCGACTTCGGGACTCGATCCGGCGACCGCACGCGCGTTCGACGCGCTCTTGCGCTCGCTGGTCGACGATCTGGGAATCACCGTGCTGCTGGTCACGCACGACCTCGACACGCTGCTCACCGTCGTCGACCGCGTGATCGTGCTGGCCGAAGGCGCGGTGCGCGCCGACGGCAGCGTGACCGAGGTCATGCGGACCGACGATGCGTGGATCCGCGCGTACTTCGCGATCCGTACAATGGCCGCGGACGCTGTCCGTGCACGGTAATGGAAGCCGAAGCGAGATACACGTATGTGGGTGCCGGCGTGGTCGCGCTGCTTGCCGCGCTCATCGGCACGGTCATCTGGCTCAAGCGCGTCGGCGCCGAGCAGGATCTGCAGCGCTACACGATCTATTTCGAGCGGCAGCGGCTCGACGGCCTGCAGATCGGCGGCGACGTCGATATGCGCGGCATCAAGATCGGCCGCGTCGACAGCTACACGCTGGCCGGCGTCCGTGCCGTGGGCGACGAAGTCAATCGTGTGCGCGTGACGATCCGCGTCGATCGCCACGCGCCGGTGCGAACGAACACGGTCGCGGTGGTCACGCGCAATTTCGTCACCGGCATCGCGCAGATCACGCTCGTCACGCCCGAGCCTGCGGGCCCGCCGCTGCAGTCCGCTCCGCCGGGCGAACCCTACCCGGTGATCGCCGAGGGCCGCTCGGATCTCGACGAGATCGCCGGCCGCGTCGGCCAGCTCGGCGACATGGCGGCCGAGGTGATGACCAATCTGAATCGCGTGATGACTCCGGAAAACCGCGAGGCGTTCGCGCAGACGCTGAAGAACCTGCGCGAGCTGACGGCAGCGTTGAACCGGCGGCTCGATCGCTTCGATCGCACGCTTGCCAGCGTGGGCCGAGCGGCCGATGAAGTCGGCCGCAGCGGCGATCGCGTCGCGGCCGCCGCCGAACACGCGGGCGCGCGCGTCGACGCGCTGCTCGCCGACGCACAGCGCAGCCTGGCGCGGATCGATGCTGCGGCCTCCGCCATCGAAAGGGGCGCCGAGTCGCTCGCGATGCAGGCGCGGTCGGTCACGCATCGCGTCGAGCGCTCGGCCGCGACGCTGGAAGACGAGCTGGCGGCGAGTCTGGCCGAGCTGCGCGCCAGCACCGACGCGGCCGCACGGGCACTCGACCGCCTGCGGGATCCGCGCGGCGCGCTGCTCGGGCCGGACAAGGCAAGGCTCGGTCCGGGAGAGTCGTTGCGATGAAGGCCGTGGCCGTTGCCTTCTTGGCTGCCGCGGCGCTCGCTGGCTGCGTGTCGGTGCAGCTCGGCGGCGATGGCGCGCGGCACGTCGACCTCGTGCTCGCCGACGCGCGACCGGCGATGCCCCGCCGCGACGCGCCGGCGGTGCGCACGCTGTTGATCCAGGCCGTGCCCGCCGATCCGCTGGCCAACACACGCTCGATCGCCTACGCGCGTTCGCCCGGCGCGCGCGAGTTCTATCAGCTCGCTTCGTGGACCGAGCCGCCGCGGCAGGCGATCGCCCGGCTGCTGCAACAGCGGCTCGAAACGCGCGGAACCGCCGAGGCCGTCGGCCTGCTCGGCCAGCCCATCGCCGGCGACTGGCTGCTCGCGGTCGGCGTCGAGGCCGTCTATCACGACGTCGCGACCGAACCCGGTACGGCGCGGCTTGCGCTGCGCGCCGAGCTGATCGACCGCCGCGCGCGCTCGTTGGCGGCGCGCCGAACGTTCGAAGCGACCGTGCCGGTCGAGCGCGCGGATTCGGCTGCGGCTGCGGTTGCCCTCGGACGCGCCGCCGCCGACATTTTCGACGCGCTCGTGCCCTGGCTCGAGAATGAACTGACGCGGGCGACCGCAACGCCGCGCGCAGCGGCGCATTGAGGCAGACGATGGATGCGACGATGCATGCGATGGTGCTCGACACCCCCGGCGCGCCGCTCGCGGCGCGCGCGCTTCCGATCCCGCAACCGCGCCCCGGCGAAGTGCTGTTGCGCGTGCACGCCTGCGGCGTGTGCCGCACCGACCTGCATGTGGCCGACGGCGAACTGCCGCACCCGAAGCTTCCGCTCGTGCTCGGCCACGAGATCGTCGGCCGCGTCGTCGTCGCGGGCAGCGGCGTGACGCGCTTCAAGCCCGGCGACCGTGTCGGCGTGCCCTGGCTCGGCCATACGTGCGGCGCCTGCGAATACTGCAGCATGCAGCGCGAGAACCTGTGCGATGCGCCGCAGTTCACCGGCTACGACCGCGATGGCGGCTATGCCGAATACGCGGTCGCCGACGCGAACTACGTCTTTGCGCTGCCCGAAGCGTTCGACGACGCGCACGCCGCCCCGCTGCTGTGTGCCGGGTTGATCGGATACCGCGCGCTGCGGCTGGCCGGCGACGCGAAGCGGCTCGGCATCTACGGCTTCGGCGCCGCAGCGCATCTGGTCGCGCAGGTGGCCGTGTGGCAGGACCGCGAGGTGTGCGCGTTCACCAAACCGGGCGACGTCGAAGGCCAGGCGTTCGCGCTTTCGCTCGGCTGCGTCTGGGCGGGCGATTCGACGCAACCGCCGCCGCGGCCGCTCGACGCGGCGCTCGTCTTCGCGCCGGTGGGCAGCCTGGTTCCGGCCGCGCTGCGCGCGGTGCGCAAGGGCGGGTGCGTTGTCTGCGCCGGCATCCACATGAGCGACATCCCGGCCTTTCCCTACGAGATCCTGTGGGGCGAGCGCGTCGTTCGTTCGGTCGCGAATCTGACGCGCAACGACGGCGAAGAATTCCTCGCACTCGCCGCGCGTATTCCCGTGCGAACGCACGTCGAGATCTTCGAGTTGCAGCGCGCCAACGAAGCGCTCGACGCCGTCCGCCGCGGCCGCGTGCAGGGCGCGGCGGTGCTGCGCTGCGCGTGAGCGGACCTGTCGCCTCGCCGCGGCGCGCGGTGTTCGACACCAACGTGCTGCTCGACTTCTGGGTGTTCGACGATCCGCTCACCCGCGCGCTGCGGGCGGCGTTCGACGACGGCCGTGTCGTCGCGCTGCGCTCGGACGAATGCGACGCGGAGCTCGCCGACGTGCTCGCACGCCCGCGCTTCGCGCTCGACGCGCAACGGCGCTTGGCGCTGCTCGCGGCATGGCGCGCCAAGGCAGCACCGGTCGCCCACGTGTTCGCCGCCCGCTTCGCGTGCAGCGATCCGCACGACCAGAAGTTCGTCGACCTTGCGTCGAGCGGACGCGCCGACGCGCTCATCTCGAAGGACCGCGCGCTGCTCGCGTTGAATAAACGCGCCGCGCGCTCGGGGCTGATGATCGTCGCGCCCGCAGCCGCGCTCGCGGCGCTGCGTCTTGCGCCGGGTGCCGCCGCTGCCTGATCGGCCCGGGCGCGCCCCGCCCGCCACATCACCGCGCCGGCGATGTCACGGCGCCGCGCCCGCCGTATCAGCGCACCGCGCCGAGCAGCACGTGACGCAACGCGCGTGCGTCGTCGAGCGCGTGATGGCGACGCAAACCGAGCACGCGCGCGGCGTCGTCGAGGCGTTCGACGTCCACCGGCACCTGCCGCCACACGGCGCCAGCCGGCAGCTCCTCGCTGCCGAGCAGGTCCGCGAGCGCCCAGCGGTCGAAACCCGAGTCGGAAACGATCATGACCCGCGCCGAGGCCGCGCGCTCGGCAAGCCAGCGCGTGAATGCGTCGGCCGCAACCGGATGCGTCACGGCGCCGCCTTCGAGCTGCGGCAGTACCGATTCGCGCACGAACTCGCTGCAATGCTCCTCGGGCCAGTCGCTCAGCTCGGAGTAGAAGGTCGCCGAATCGGTCGCAGCGGCGCCGATACTGATCAGCCGCGGCTCGTCGAGACTGGTGAACTCGCTGTCCACGAAGACGTAGACACCGTTGACGTCGTGATCGAGCTGTGCCGCCGGCGCCGGCAGCACCCAGAACAGCAGCACCTCGTCGAAGTAACGCGGGCTGGACAAGGCGAGCTCGGCGATCACTTCGTTCGCCGGCAGATCGGTTTCGCGGAACCCGGCGCGTCGGATCGCGCGAACCGCGCGCACGTTGCGGCGCGACGGCCTCATCAGAAATCGGTTGACGCCGCGGTTCTGCTGCAGCCATTCACACGCGAGCGCGAGCGCCTCCGAGCCCAGGCCCCGACCGCTATGGCGCCGTTCGGCCAGCCACAGGTCCAGCTCGACGACGTCGCGCAGCAGATCGATGCGCCGATGGACGAGGAAGCCGACGTCGGCCCCCTCGGTCTGAATGACGAAGCCGCGTCCGTCGAAGGGGCGCGATCCCTCGAAGAAGTACGGTTCGTAGTCCTCGCAGAACTGCGCATAGCTCGGCGGCGGATGGTCGGGATAGAGCGGCAACCCCATCGCCCCCGGCGTCAGATCGGACGCGGCGAGCCACGCGTGCACCCGCGGCCGATCGTCCAGCGTCGCGCGCCGCAGGCTGACCTTGCGGCCGCTCGCGATCGTCATCGCGCATCCCCGCACCGAAGCAGATGCGCGTACAGCGGATCGAGCAGCGCGCGACCCAGCCGCCGCGAGCGCGCCGCGCTCCAGCCGGTGCGCGGATCGGGCGCGTCGGCGTTGTCCTTGAACGGCATCTCGAGCGTCAGCGAGAGGCAGCCGAACGTATGGCCGACGTACTTGGACGCGAGCTTGAGCAGCTCGTCGCGGTACTTGTCGGGGGCATAGCCGTGCGTCGTCTGGAAGTCGGGACTTGCGCGCCGGAAGTCCGCGTAAAAAGCGTCCTGCTCCGCGCGTCGCTGCGCGTCGAAATCCGGCAGCATCTCGCATCCGGCGGCGAACACGTAAGGGAGGTTCTCATCGCCGTGGATGTCGAAGAACGCATCGACGCCCGTCGCGTGCATCGCCTCGCGCACGCACGCGACCTCCGGGCTGCGCTCGTACGACGGGGCGAGCCATTCGCGGTTCAGGTTCGCGCCGGCGGCATTGGTACGCAGATTGCCCAGCACCGAGCCGTCCGGATTCATGTTCGGCACGATGTACACGGTCGCATGCCGCTTCAGCTCGCGCACGAGCGGGTCGGCGGCATCGAGCAGCCGCCGCAGCAGACCTTCGACGAACCACTCGGCCATCGTTTCGCCCGGATGCTGGCGCGCGATGATCCAGACGTTGCGCGGGCCCGAGCCGACGACGAGCGCGTCGATGTCTCGCCCCTGCACGCTCGCGCCGAGCCGGCGTAACCCGGCGCCGCGCGCGACCGCATCGGCAAGCAGGTCAAGATGGCGCTCCCACGAGTACGGCTCGAAGTAGGCGACGTACAGCGGATCGGCCGCGACGCCCGGACGGATCGTCATCACCTGCCCGTCGAACTGCGTCGAGACGCGCTGCCAATGCTTGCGGTCGCAGCTTGCCAGCGCGGCATAGCCTTCCCAGCCTTTCGGATAGGTCGTCGCTCCCGCGTTGACGATGCGCAGCGCGAGCGGCCGGCCCGCAGCCCCGCCGACGCGGAAATAGAACCACTGCAGGAACTCCGACGCCGTTCCGTCGGCACGCCGGTCGTGGCGGATCGCAAGCTCGACCGCGTCGGGCGCCTCGCACCGGACAACCTCGATCGCGCCGCCATCGAATGCGCTGGATACGTGCAGCGTCATCGACACGGCGCCCGATCGGACTTCGGCGTTGCGCATCGCGCGCGCGCTTTGCGCCGGCGTTGCGCCGGACGCGCGGAAGCCTCCTGACCGGCTTGCAACAGACCCCTCCGTGCGTTCGGCGCTTCGCTCGAAAGAAAAACGATGGCTTCCGCTCGTCGTCGCGATCTCGCGTCAGGCGCCGGGCCGCTGCGGGACGCAACCCGCGCCGCCCCCGCGCGGCTCGCCTCGACGACGGCGCCCGATGCGGCGGCGGGCTTGCGGCATGCGGCGTCTTCCGAGGCGCAGCGACCCGCGAAAGTATAATTCGCATCCCGACCCGCCCCGTCTCGCGCAGCGCGATGCTTGCCACGCGCGCTGCAGCTCCGATGCCCAGCGATTCAGCGTCCTTTGAACAGCGCCAGCTCGCGTCCGGTCCCGCCGCGCTGCTCGGCCCCTCGAAACTGCCGCGCGTCGGCACGACGATCTTCACGGTCATGTCGGCGCTGGCTACGAAACACGGCGCGATCAACCTGGGCCAGGGGTTTCCGGATTTCGACTGCGATCCGACGTTGCAGCGCTACCTTGCCGATGCGATCGCAGCCGGGCACAACCAGTATGCGCCGATGGCCGGCGTGCCCGCGCTGCGGCAGGCGATCGCGGCGAAGGTCGAACGGCTCTACGGCCGCGCGTACGACCCGGAAACGGAGATCACGGTCACGGCCGGCGCCACGCAGGCGCTGATGACCGCGGTGCTCGCGCTCGCGCGGCCCGGCGACGAGGTGATCGTCCTCGAACCGGTCTACGACAGCTACGTGCCGTCGATCGAGCTGGCCGGCGCACGTCCGGTGTTCGTGCCCCTGGACGCCGCGCGCGGCTACGCGCCGGACTGGGACCGCGTGCGCGCGGCGATCACGCCGCGCACGCGCGCGCTGATGATCAACTTCCCGCACAACCCGACCGGCCGCATCCTGCGCGAAGACGATCTGCGTGCGCTCGAAGCGATCGTCGCATCGACGGGCGTTTTCGTGATTTCCGACGAGGTCTACGAGCACATCGTCTTCGACGGCCAGCCCCACCGGTCGGTCGCGACCTCGCCGCTGCTCGCGCAGCGCAGCGTGGTGATCTCGAGCTTCGGCAAGACGTTTCATACGACCGGCTGGAAGATCGGTTATGCGTGCGCGCAGCGCGCGCTGTCGGACGAGTTGCGCAAGGTGCATCAGTTCATGGTCTTCGCGGTCAACACGCCGGCGCAGCACGCGATCGCGCGTTACCTCGAGAACCCCGCACCGTACGAAACGCTGGCGGCGTTGTACCAGGCCAAACGCGACCTGTTCGTCGCAGGGCTCGCGCGCACGCGTTTCCGGCTGCTGCCCTGCGAAGGCACCTACTTCGCGCTGGCCGACTATTCGGCGATCTCGGATCTGCCCGAGGCCGAGTTCGCCCGGAAGATGATCGTCGATTACGGCGTGGCGGTGATTCCGGTCTCGGTTTTCTACGAGCGACCGTTCGAAGCGCGCGTGGTGCGGTTCTGTTTCGCGAAGAGGGACGAGACACTGCGCGCCGCGCTCGACCGGCTGCAGTCCGCATGAACCCGACCGCCGCTGCGATACGCCCCGTATGAACGAAGCACTTGCCCCAGTGGCACCGGTCCTGGAAAACGTCAACGTCATCGGCTTCGACCCGATGCCTACGCCCGCCGAGGTGCATGCGCGCGTACCGCTTACAGACAGGGCGGCCGAAACCGTCACGCGCGCACGCGCGACGCTGCGCGCGATCCTCGAGCGGCGCGATCCGCGCGTCTTCGTCGTCGCCGGTCCCTGCTCGATCCACGATCCCGTCGCCGCCCTCGACTACGCGCAGCGCCTCGAGCGACTGGCCCGCGAGGTCGCCGAAACGATGTTCGTCGTGATGCGCGTGTACTTCGAAAAACCGCGGACGGCCACCGGCTGGAAAGGGTTCATCAACGACCCGCGGATGGACGATTCCTTCCACATCGAGGAAGGCATCACGCGCGCGCGGCAGTTGCTGCTCGACTTGGCGGCACTGGGCGTTCCGACCGGGTCCGAGGCGCTCGACCCCATGTCGCCGCAGTATCTCGCCGATCTGATCAGCTGGTACGCGATCGGCGCGCGAACGACCGAGTCGCAGACGCACCGCGAGATGGCGAGCGGCCTGTCCACACCGGTCGGGTTCAAGAACGGCACCGACGGCGCGCTGGATGTCGCGATCAATGCGATCAAGTCGGCGGCGCATCCGCACAGTTTCCTCGGCATCAACGCCGATGGCCGCACCGCGGTCGTGCGCACGCGCGGCAACGCGTACGGCCATCTGGTGCTGCGCGGCGGCGGCGGCCGGCCGAACTACGACTCGGTCAGCGTCAAGCTCGCCGAACGCGCGCTCGCCAAGGCCGGCCTGGCGCCGAACATCGTGATCGACTGCTCGCACGCGAACTCGCTGAAGGATCCTTCGCTGCAGCCGCTGGTCTTCGCGGACTGCGTGCACCAGATCCGTGAAGGATCGACTTCGATCGTCGGCATGATGCTCGAAAGCCACATCAACCCGGGCAACCAGCCGATTCCCGAGGATCTCTCGCAGCTCGCCTACGGCGTTTCGGTGACCGATGCATGCATCGGCTGGGATACGACCGAGGAATTGCTGCGCCGGGCGCACGCGGAGCTCGCGCCGGTGATCGCGCAGCGTCGCGCGGCGTCGCGCTGAACGTCAGGCAAGCGCACGCCCGGCGCGTTTGGCCGCGTACATCGACGCGTCGGCGCGCCGAACGAGCGCGTCGCAGTCCGCGCCGTCGCCGGGATACAGCGCCAAGCCGATCGAGCACGACACGCGTACCTCGACGCCGCCGGCGCGCAGCGGCGCCGACACCTGCTCGGCGATGCAACGCGCGACGCGCTCGACCACGCCGGCCTCGGCCAGGTCCGGCAGCGCAACGACGAACTCGTCGCCGCCGTAACGGCTGACCGTATCGGTCTCGCGCACGCAATGCGCCAGGCGAGCGGCGATCTCGCGCAGCACCACATCACCGGTCTGATGACCGAATGTGTCGTTGATCCGCTTGAAGTCGTCCAGGTCGACGAACAGCAGCGCGAGCTTCGCGCCCGTGCGCGCGGCGCGCGAAATCGCCTGGTCGACGCGGTCGTGCAGCAGCAACCGGTTCGGCAGCTGCGTCAGCGGATCGTGGTGTGCCAGATAGGCCAGCCGCGCCTGCGAGGCCCGGCGCGTGGTGATGCCGGTGAACGTCGCGACGCAGTGGGTCGATTCGCCGGCACCGTCGCCGACCGTCGACACGCTGAGCCACCCGCCGACGGCGTCGCCGTCGGCGCGACGCACGCGCACCTCGCCGCTCCAGTGGCCGTGCGTCGCGAGCGCGTCGCGCAGTTGCGTCGCCAGATCGTCGTCGCCGGCGGCCGAGGCGAAGTCGGCGAGCCTGCGGCCGATTGCCCGCTCAGCGTCGACGCCGGCCAGCTCGGCGAACGCCGGATTCACCGACAGGATCGCGAGCGCGGGGTCGGTGATGACGATCCCCTCCACGGCGCACTCGAACACGCGCGCGGCCAGACGCAGTTCCTGCTGCGCGCGGTGCGCCTCCGTAATGTCGCGCGTCGTACCCTCGACGCCGGCGATACGACCGGCGGCGTCGCGGTAGTACTGGGCGTTGGTCGAAACCCAGATCACCGTCCCGTCGCCGCGCCGCAGTCGGGTCTCGAACTGCCGGACCGCGCCGCCGTTGGCTTCGAGCATGCGCAGGAACTCGTCGCGCTCGCCGGGTTCGCAATACAGGTCGGCGAGCCGGCGGCCGATCAGCTGCTCGACCGGGTAGCCGAGCAGCTTCTCGGCCGACTTCGACGCGCGCACGATGCGGCCTTCGACGTCGGTGCGGTAATACGTGTCCTGCATGTTGTCGAGGATCGAGCGCAGCTCGCGCTCCGACGCGGCGAGCGTCTGCTGCGCCTGCTCGATCTCGGACAGGTCGGTGACGAAACCGACAGAGCCTTCGATCGCGCCGTTGCGGCCGCGCTGGGTCACCGAGCGCACGAGCGCCGGAAAGCGGCTGCCGTCGCGGCGCTGGCCCTCGAAGCGATAGCGCCGACGGTCGACGCGGTCGATGCTCTGCCACTGGGCGCGAACGGTCGCGCGCGTTTCCGGCGTGGCGAAGTCGAGCGGATTGCGGCCGAGCAGCTCACGCCGCGCATAGCCGAACATCGCGCACAGCGTGTCGTTGACCTCGACGATGCGCAAGTTGCGGTCGACGACGAAAAACCCGTCGCCCGCGTGCTCGATCGCCGCCCGGTAGCTCAACCAGCGATCGGCGTCGTCGTGCTGCAGATCGGCCTCTGCCATCGAAAGGTCGCAAGCGGCTGCGGGTGACGCCGATTACACCCTGCCGGGGGCGGCCCAGGCAATGTGAATTTTCGGCGTCCGCGACCCCGCCATTGGAACGATCGCCCTGTTCAAGTCCTCGTCCCCGGAGCCCGCGCCGGGCCGCGCTCAACCCTCGTCGCGTGGCTCGGACGGCAGCAATCGAGCGGCCTGTTCGGCGGGCAGCGCCTCGACGGCTCTGAGCGCGCGCCCCATCTGGCGCGTGCGCGTCTCGGCCGCTTCGATCGTGTTCGACGCGGTGGCCAGTTGGGTCTTCAGCCGTGCCAGCACGTCGCCGAACTTTGCGAACTCGGTCTTCACCGCGCCGAGCACCTGCCAGACCTCGGCGGAGCGCCGTTCGAGCGCCAGCGTACGAAAGCCCATCTGCAGCGAATTGAGCATCGCGAACAGCGTGGTCGGACCGGCGATCACGAGGCGCAACTCGCGATTCAGCGACTCGGTCAGACCCGGCCGGCGCAACACCTCCGCGAACAGCCCTTCGGTCGGCAGGAACAGAATCGCGAAGTCGGTCGTGTACGGCGGCTCGACGTACTTTTCGCGGATCGTTCGTGCCTCGCTGCGGATGCGCGCTTCGAGCGCTTTCGCGGCCGCCTCGGCGGCGGCCGGATCGGCCGCCTCGTGCGCGGCGAGCAGCCGCTCGTAGTCCTCGGCCGGGAACTTGGCGTCGATCGGCAGCCAGACCGGCTGGCCGTCGTCGCGGCCCGGCATCCGGACGGCGAACTCGACACGCTCGCTCGAACCGGGACGCGTGGCGACGTTCGCCGCGTACTGATCGGGCGCCAGCACCTGCTCGAGCAGCGCGGCAAGCTGCACTTCGCCGAAGGTGCCGCGCGTCTTTACGTTCGTCAGCACGCGCTTGAGGTCGCCCACGCCCTGCGCAAGGCCTTGCATCTCGCCGAGCCCCCGATGCACCTGTTCGAGCCGCTCCGACACGATGCGGAAGGATTCGCCGAGGCGCGATTCGAGCGTGGTCTGCAGCTTTTCCTCGACCGTGGCCCGCATCTGCTCGAGTTTTGCCTCGTTGCCCTGTTGCAGCGTCTGCAGCCGACCCTCCAGCGTCTGCCGCACGTCGGCGAGCTGCTGCCGCACCGCCTGTCCCAGCTCGGCGACCTGTTGCTGCAGCAGCTGCGCGAGCCGTTTCAGTTGTTCCGAGCTTTCTTCGCGGTTGGCGCGCGCCGCCGTCTCGGCGAGCTCGGCCAGACGCGCGACCTGCTGGCTGAAACCGCCGAGCTGCGCCGTTTGTGCGCCCCCGAGGCTGGCAAGCTGTGCGAGCAGCGCGTTGTGCAGTTCCGCAAGACGAGCGCCCGTCTCGATGCGCACCTGGCTTGCGGCCGTCTCGACCGCGGTCCGCAGTTCTCGCTCGAGCCGCTCGCCGTGTTCGTCGGCTCTTCGCTGCAGCTCGTCGATGCGTGCGGCCACACCGTTCAGCTCGCGCCTGCGCAGCGCCAGCACGAGCGCCACCAGCGCTGCGACCAACGCCCCCGCCAGTGCCAATGCGACGATTTCGAACACGCTCAAGTGGGACACCTCCCGCCGGCGATCATAGAGGCGCCTCAGCCCGCACGATTGCGCATCCAGTCGGCGGTACGGAAAAACGCCTGCGCAAGCTGCGCCTGCAGCGCGGCGTCCACGCCCAGTTCGCGCATCGCCTGCGACATGCAGGCGACCCACTGATCGCGTTCGACTGTCCCGATCGAAAAGGGCAGATGCCGCGCGCGCAATGCGGGGTGACCAAAGCGCTCGATGTACAGGTTCGGTCCGCCGAGCCAGCCGCTGAGAAACCAGTACAGCTTGTCGCGCGCGTGCGCGAGGTCGCTACCATGCACGCGGCGCAGCGCCGCGTACGCAGGCTCCAGATCCATCAGGTCGTAGAAGCGATCGACCAGCGCGCGAACGCCGGCGTCGCCGCCAAGCTTGGCGTAAGGCGTGTCCTCGGCGCGTCGTACGGATTCGGTGGGACTGGGAACGGACATCTTCTCGTCTGCGCTGCTCGTGAAAGGGCAATGACCTTGTGCTTGAATTCTCGAATTTCCCTGCCGTCGATTTTCAAGGGACGTTGTCGCACCGTGACCGCATTCAGTTCTCTTTCGCCGTAGGGGCGGCGCGCGCACCGCGCGGGCACTTCACGCCTCCCGCAACGTCGTCAACGGCGGCGTATTCAGCACGCCGCGCAGGCCGATCCAGCCGCCGGCGAGCGCGCATAGCGCGCCGCCGGCGATGCCGATCACGAACACCCATGGCGTGACGACGTAGTCGAACTCGAAGGCAAACTTCGCCAGCGCCCAGCCGATCGCCGCGGCGCCGAACGCGGCGAGCATGCCCGCCAGCGCCCCGACGCAGATCATCTCGGCCACCTGCGCGCGAACGAGCTGCCTGCGCGACGCACCGAGCGCGCGCAGCAATCCTGCTTCGCGCACGCGCTCGTCCCGACTGCTCGCGAGCGCTGCATAGAGCACGAGCACCCCGGCGGCGAGCGTGAAGACGAACAGGAACTCAACCGCGGCGATCACCTGGTCGAGCACGGCCTGCACCTGGCGGAACACGGCGCTGGTGTCGACGACGGTGATGTTCGGATAGTCGCGCACCAGGTCGGCGGCGAATGCCCGCTTGTCCGCCGGCAGATGAAACGCCGTGATGTAGCTCTTCGGCTGATCCGACAGCAAGCCCCTCGACATGATCACGAAGAAGTTGGCGCGCATCGAGTCCCAGTTGACCTTGCGCAGGCTGGTGGCGCGCGCGTCGACGCGGTTGCCGGCGATCTCGAACGTCAAAACGTCGCCGAGGGCGATGCCGAGCGTTGCGGCGATGCCCTCTTCGATCGACAGCTCGTGCGCGTCGGGCGTGAACCAGCGACCGGCGACGAGACGGTTGTGCGCGGGTGGTTCGTCCGCGTACGACAGGTTGAACTCACGGTCGACGAGCCGCTGCGCGCGTTCGCTGGCGAAGCTTTCGGGCCCGATCGGCTGGCCGTTTTTCGCAACCAGCCGGCCGCGGATCATCGGATACAGCGTCACCTCGGCGAGCGCCGCCTGCCGCAGGCGCCGCGCGATCGGCTCGACTTGGTCCGGCTGGATGTTGATGACGAAGCGGTTGGGCGCGTCCGGCGGCGCGGACTTGCGCCACGCGTCGATCAGGTCGGTGCGGATGACCGCAAGCAGCAGCAGCGCCATCAACCCGACGGCGAGCGCGACGAGCTGTACGACCGTGGCGACCGGCCGGCGCTGCACGGCGGCCACCGCGAAGCGCCACGAGATGCCGAGCCGGCCGGTCAGCGCGCGCAGCGGTGCAAGCGCCTTCAATGCGAGCCACGCGGCGGCCGCGAAGACGATCACGCCGAGCGCAAAGCCGCCCGCGGTCATGCCGCCGACGCGCAGATCGTTCGACGACCACAGCAGCAACGCGAAGAAGCCGGCGAAGCCGGCGAGATAGCCGAGCGCGGCGCGTCCGGTCGGCAGCCCGATGTCCCTGCGCAGCACCCGCAACGGCGGCACCGCGCGCAGTTGCGCGAGCGGCGGCAGCGCGAAGCCGAGCAGCAGCACCAGCCCGACCGCACCGCCTTGCCACGCGGGTAGCAACGAGGGCTGCGGCAGCGCGGTCTGGATCAGCCCGTGCAGCACTTCGAGCAGCACGAAGTGAAACACGTAGCCGGCCGCCATGCCGACCGCACAGGCGGCAAGCCCGACGGCGACGAACTCGACGGCGAACAGACGGAAGATGTCCCGCTGCACGGCGCCCAGGCAGCGCATCAGTGCGCACGTGTCCAGATGCCGCAACGAGAAGCGCCGCGCCGCCGCCGCCACCGCCACGGCCGCGATCAGCGCTGCAAGCAGCGCCACGAGCGCAAGAAAGCGTTGCGCGCGTTCGAGCGTGCGTTGCATTTCGGGGCGCCCGCCTTCGAGCGACTCGATCTGCTGGCCGCGGCGGAGGTTCTCCGCGAGCCAGGCCGCAAACGCGCGCACCGCGGGCGGGTCGCCCGCCACGAGCAGGCGATACGAGACGCGGCTGCCTGGCTGGATCAGTTGCGTGGCCGGCAGATCGGCGAGGTTCAGCAGCACCCGTGGCGCGAAGTTGATGAACTGCGCGCCGCGATCCGGTTCGACCGTGATCAGCCGCTCGACCACGAACTGCTTGTCGCCGAGCCTCAGCTTCCCGCCCGGCCCGATACGCAGCGCGTCGAGCGCCTGCGGATCGACCCAGACCGTGCCACGGGCTGGGATCTCGCGCGTGGCTTCGTCCGGGGCGCCCGGCCACCGCTGCACGCGCAGCGTGCCGCGCAACGGGTACCCCACCGACACCGCCTTGACCGCCGCGAGCGTGTTGTCCTCGGCGTTGGCCTCGCTGATGGCCATGCTCGGGAAAGTCACGGTTTCGGCGAGCGCCAGACCGGCGGCGCGCGCACGTTCGCGCACGGCTGCGCCGATCGGCGCGTCCGAGCTCAGGACCAGATCGGCGCCGAGCAGTTGGGCGGCGTCGCGCTCCAGCCCGAGCCGGATGCGGTCGACGAAGAATCCGACGCTCGTCACCGCGGCCACCGCGACGAGGAGCGCGGCAGCGAGCAGGCGCAATTCGCCCGCGCGCCAATCGCGCGCGGTCATCCGCAGGCCCTGGGCGAGCAGCCGCCGCAACGTCATGCGGCAAACCTCGTCACAAAGAGGCAGGAACGAAGGCGATCGAACGACGCCTTCCCAGCCGATGGTCTTGCGCCCGCCGCGTTGTCCAGCGGTACAGCGCAGCGCATCGCTGTTGCTCCCTGCTGTCCGGGTCTGCGTGGTTCAACAGCGTTGTTCAGGCTCATCCGATCCTCGATTCATGCGACCGCCACACGTCGACGCGACCGCGCGCGGACGATCGCCGGTGCCTGCCTATCGGCCGCACGCGAGCGCCTTCCCAACCTGCGCGTTCGGCTTGCACGGCCGCCCGGCGACGAACGTCTCCCGCACGACGCGCTCATCGCCGAGCACGATCAGCGCGAACAGCAGTTCCTCGAAGCTCTGCGCACGTTCGGTCCGCCGCGCCAGCAGCGGGGTGGCGCGCGGATCCAGCACGATGACATCGGCCTCGGCGCCGGGTTCCAGGGCGCCGACGCGCCCGGCCCAGCCGAGCGACTCGGCCGCACCGCGTGTGGCCCAGTACCAGAGCTGCAGCGCGCCGAGCGAAACGCCGCGCAGGCGCGCGACCTCGTGCGCGCTGCGCATCGTCGCGAACATCGAAAACGACTGTCCGCCGCCGACGTCGGTCGCGAGCGAAAGCCGCATCCCGGCCGCGAGCGACAGTGCGAAATCGAACAGCCCGCTGCCGAGGAACAGGTTCGACGTGGGGCACACGGCGGCGAGCGCGCCGCTGGCGGCCATCCGGTGGCGGTCGTCGCGGTCGAGGTGGATGCAATGCGCGTAGACCGCGCGCTCGCGCAGCAATCCGACGCGGTCGTACACGTCCAGATAGCTGCGCGCGTCGGGAAAGAGCTCGGCGATCCAGCGCACCTCGTCCGCGCTTTCGGCGACGTGACTCTGGATGTACAGATCCGGCCGTGCGCGCGCCAGTGCGCCGGCCGCCTCGAGCTGGCGCGGCGTGGACGTCGCGGCGAAGCGCGGCGTGATCGCATAGCCGAGCCGCCCCCTGCCGTGCCAGCGCGCTGCCAGATCGGCGCTGTCCTGCACGCCCCCTTCGGCGGTATCGCGCAGCGTCTCCGGGCAGTTACGGTCCATCAGGCACTTGCCGGCGACGAGCCGCACGTCTCGCGCGAGTGCCTCGGCGAACAGCGCATCGACCGACGCCGGATGCACGGTGCAGAACACGCACGCGCTGGTCGTGCCGTGGCGGGCGAGCTCGTCGAGAAAGAAGCGCGCCGCTTCGGCGGCGACCGCGGGGTCGGCGTAGCGGGCCTCGACCGGAAACGTATGCCGCTCGAGCCATTCGAGCAGCCCCGGCGCGGGCGACGCGATGACGTCGACCTGCGGCAGGTGGATGTGCGTATCGATGAAACCGGGCGCGACGATGCAGCCCGCGAAATCGAGCACCCGGTCGCCGGCGTCGAGCGTAGCGCGCAGCGCGCCGTATTCGCCGCCGGCCACGATGCGGCCGCCGTCGATCAGCAACAGCCCGTCCGCGATCACGCGTGCTGCGCGCTCGCAACGCAGCGGATCGTCGGCGAAGTCGAACAGCGTGGCGCGCAGCGCGGTGCGGGACATCGAAGCGGGGCGTCGTCGGGCGTCGGTGCGGTCGCGCTCGCCTTGTCCGGGCCGAGGGATCGAATACCGCTCAACTTGCGCCGGCGGGCACCTTGCCGACCACGCCCTCGACGAAGTAATCCATCGTGCCGAGCTGCTCGTCGGTGAGGCTGCCGCTGGCGATGATCTCCTTGCCGGCGTTGGTCCGGATCGGTCCGGTGAACGGATGAAAGCTGCCGGCGATGATCGCCGACTCTTTCGCCTTGACCAGGTCGACGACCTCTTTCGGCACCGACGGGGCGATCGCCTCGATCCGGATCATGCCGTCGCGCATGCCGCCCCAGAGGTTCGACGGCTTCCATGTGCCGTCGAGCACGCTTTGCGCGACCTTCGTGTAGTAGTCGCCCCAGTGATGGGTGACCGCGGCGATCTGCGCCTTCGGTCCGAATTTCGCCATGTTCGAGTGATAGGCGACCGCCATCTTGCCCTTCTCCTCGGCGGCGGCGACCACCGCGGTCGAGTCGGTGTGATGCGTCAGCACGTCGGCGCCCTGCCCGATCAGCGTGTTGGCGGCATCGCGCTCCTTGCCCGGGTCGTACCACGAGTTGACCCAGATCACGCGCACCTGCGCCTTCGGATTGACGCTACGCGCGCCGAGCGTAAACGCGTTGATGCCCTGCAGGACCTCGGGGATCGGAAACGCGGCGACGTAGCCGAGCGTGCCGGTCTTCGTCATCTTTCCCGCGACGATGCCGGCGAGATACCGCCCTTCGTAGAAGCGGATGTTGTACGTGCCGACGTTGGCCGCGCGCTTGTAACCGGTCGCATGCTCGAACTTCACTTCGGGAAACTCTTCGGCGACCTTGATCGTCGGGTTCATGAAGCCGAACGAGGTCGTGAAGATCAGCTTGTTTCCCTGCGCGGCCAGATCGCGGATCACGCGTTCGGCGTCGGCCCCCTCGGGCACCTTCTCGACATAGGTGGTGACGACCTTGCCCGCGAGCGCCTGCGCCATCTGCCTGCGCCCGGCGTCGTGCTGCGAAGTCCAGCCCGCATCGCCGACCGGGCTGACGTAGACGAAAGCGACCTTCAGCGGTTCGGCCTTCTTCGCTTCCTCCTTCTTCGCCTCCGCTACGGGCGCGGGCGCTTCCTGTTTGCCGCACGCGGCAGCGAGCAGCGCCGCGGCGACGGCGGCAATCAGTCGGAACGACGGCTTCATGAGATGGTTCTCCGTGAACGAATCGGCCGCTCGGCCGGAAGCGGCGGATTCTAGAACCGATCTCAAAATCCTCGTTGTACGCCGGGGACTCGGCTTCTCTATCGAGACCTACGCAAGCGCGTGACACCGCGACCCCGCAAGTTCGCGTTGCCCGTTTGGACACCGGTTCCGTCATCCCGAGCAATGCGAGGGATCGCGGCGTTACGAGCGGCGCAGATTCCTCGCCTGCGGCTCGGGATGACAAGCCAGCGGCGTCGCGGCTCGGAATGACGAAGCCAGGCCGGGGTGGACTGACGCCGGCTTGTCATCCCGAGCGAACGCGAGGGATCCCGGCGCTGCGTGCGACGGAGATTCTTCACCTGCGGCTCGGAATGACAATGGCAACGTTGCGGCTCGGAATGACCAAGGGCGACGGATGCGAGCGCCAGGCGGTCGGTCGTGTCGGGAAGATTCGCAATGCTCGATAAGACCGGCTCCCATCACCTTACGCGTTCGGATTGAACGGTCTGCCGAGCGACGCCGGCATGTTCAGCCGGATCCAGCGCGGGTTGCGCGAAATCAGCGCCAGCACCGCGATCGTCGCCAGATACGGTGCCATCGACATGAACTGCGAAGGTATCTGCACGCCTTCGCCCTGAAGGTGAAGCTGCAGCATCGTGACGCCGCCGAAGAGGTACGCGCCGGCGACGACGCGCAGCGGCCGCCAGGTCGCGAACACCACCAGCGCCAGCGCGATCCAGCCGCGTCCCGCGACCATGCCTTCGGCCCACAGCGGCGTGTAGATCGTCGACAGATATGCGCCGGCCAGTCCCGCGCAGGCGCCGCCGAACGCGAGCGCAGCCACGCGGATCGCACGCACCGGATAGCCGAGCGCGTGCGCCGCCTCGGGCGATTCGCCGACCGCGCGCAGCACGAGCCCCCAGCGCGTGCGGTACAGGAACCACGCGACCGCGGCCACCAGCGCCCACGACAGATAGACAACCGCATGGTGTGAAAAGAGCACCGTGCCGAGCACGGGCCACTCGCGCAGCCCGGGAATTCCATCGGCCGCGCGCGCAGGCAGACTCTGACCCGAATACGGCAGCCCGATGAATGCGGACAACCCGGCGCCGGCGAGCGCGAGCGCGAGCCCGGTCGCATACTGATTCGTGTGCAGCCCGATCGCGAAGAACGCGAACACGGCCGCGAGCGAAGCGGCGGCCACCGCGCCCGCGGCGAAGCCGAGCGCGTACGAGTGCGTCGCGTGCGTGGCCGCGAAGGCGACGATCGCCGCGACCAGCATCATGCCCTCGATGCCGAGGTTGACCACACCGCTTCTCTCGACGACGACGATCCCCAGCGCGGCGAGCAGCAGCGGCGTTCCGGCGTTCAGCGTCGCAGCGACGAGCAGCGGCAGCGCATCCATCGTTCGACGCGATCAGAACGCAGCCGCGCCGATGCGCCGCCAGCGCAGCCGGTTGTGGACGAACGTATCGCACGCCAGCAGGAACAGCAGCAGCAGTCCCTGATAGACGCCGGTCAGCGACGACGGCAGGCCGAGCCGCGACTGCGCGAGCTCGCCGCCGATGTAGAACAGCGCCATCACGAAAGAGGCACCGACGATGCCCGCCGGATGCAATCGCCCGACAAAGGCGACGATGATCGCCGCGAATCCGTAACCCGGCGAGATCGACGACGTAAGCTGTCCGACCGGACCCGCGGCCTCCGCGCCGCCGGCGATGCCGGCCAGCGCACCCGACGCGAGCAACGCGGTCCACAGGATGCGTCTTTCCGAGAACCCCGCGTAGCGCGCCGCCTGCGGCGCCAGGCCGGCCACACGCAACTGGAATCCGATGAAGCCGCGCGCCAAAAGCAGCCATGCGGCTGCGGCAGCGAACAGCGCCAGCGCGAAACCCAGATTCAGCCGCGTGCCCGCCATCAGGATCGGCATGCGTGCCGCTGACTCGAACAGCGGGCTCTGTGGAAAGCCGTAGCCGGCCGGATCCTTCCACGGCCCGTGCACCAGGTAGCTCAGCAGGAGCTGCGCGACGTAGACCAGCATCAGGCTGACGAGGATCTCGTTGGCGTGAAAGCGGTCGCGCAGCCACGCGGTGAGCGCCGCCCACGCCATGCCGCCGGCCGCGGCCGCGGCGATCACCGCGCCGACGAACGCACCACCCGAGTCCTTCGTCGCGAGCAGGGCCACGCCGCCGCCGGCGATCGCGCCCGCGATCAACTGCCCCTCGGCGCCGATGTTCCAGATGTTCGCGCGAAAGCACAGCGCGAGTCCCACGGCGCACAGCACGAGCGGTGTGGACTTCAGCCCGACCTCGCCCCAGCCGCGCAGCGAAACGAGCGGCTCGACGAAGAACACCGCGACTGCCTGCCAGGGGCTGCGGCCGAGCAATCCGAACAGCAGCATTCCGCACGCAACGGTGGCCGCCAGCGCCGCCAGCGGCGACAGCCAGACCGCGATCGGCGACGGCGCCGCGCGCGGCACGAGCGCGAACGGCAGCTTCATCGCGCGCCCCCTGCTGCGGCCGCATCGGCTTCCCACAGGCCGGCCATCCAGCGTCCGATCGTCTCGATCGAAACCGCCCGAACGGGCACCGCGGGCGACAGCCGTCCGCGCGCCATCACCATGATGCGGTCGCAGATCTGGAACAGCTCGTCGAGCTCTTCGGACACGACGAGGATCGCGCAGCCCCGAGCGCGCAGCGCGATCAGCGCGTTGCGGATCGCGGCGGCCGCGCCGACGTCGACCCCCCAGGTCGGCTGGTCGACGATCAGCGCGCGCGGCGCGCTTTCGATCTCGCGTCCGACGATGAACTTCTGCAGATTGCCGCCCGAAAGGCTCGCTGCGACCGCCTCGGCCCCCGGGCAGCGCACGTCGAAGCGCTCGATCACGCGCCGCGCGAAATCGCGCATCGCCCCCGGCAGCACGAAGCCGCGCCGATGCAGCGAATCACCGGTCAGCAGCGCGTTTTCGGCGAGCGTCATTTCGGGCACCGCGCCGTGTCGAAGTCGTTCCTCGGGCACGTAGCGCAGCCCGAGCGCGCGTCGCTCGCGCGGGCCGAGACCGCGCAGTGGGCGGCCATCGAGCGACAGCGCGTCCGCGTCGACCTGCGCCTCGCCCGCCAGCGCCGATACGAGCGCGCGCTGGCCGTTGCCGGAGATGCCGGCCACGCCGAGGATTTCGCCGGCGTGCAGCGTGAAGTCGACCGCAGCCCCTCCTTTCCCGCCCAGCCGCAAACCGTCGACGGTGAGGCGCGGCGGACCCGGCGGGGTGTCGTGTGCGGCGATCTGCGGCGGCTGCCCGCCGATCATCAGCCGCGCCAGACTCGCCTCGCTTTCGCGCTTCGGGTCGACCGTGGCGACGACGCGCCCGGCACGCATGATCGTGCAGCGATCGGCGATCTGACGGATTTCGTCGAGCTTGTGGCTGATGAAAAGCACCGCCAGCCCGTCGGCGGCAAGCCCGCGCAGCGTGGCGAACAGCGACTGCACCGCCTGCGGCGTCAGCACCGAGGTCGGCTCGTCGAGAATCAGCAACCGCGGCCGCGCCAGCAGAGCGCGCAGGATCTCGACGCGCTGACGTTCGCCGATCGACAGATCGTGCACGCGGCGCTGCGCGTCGATCGTCAGTCCGTAACGCGCCGCCGCCGCATCCAGATCCCGCTGCACGTCGGCGAGCGAGGCCGAACGCGGCAGGCCCAGCGCGACGTTCTCGACGACCGTCAGCGTGTCGAACAGCGCGAAGTGCTGATGCACCATCGCGATGCCGAGCGCGCGCGCCGCCTGCGGACCGTCGATTGTCACCGCACGGCCGTCGAACTCGATTTCGCCGTCGTCCGGCTGCACTTCGCCCGCAACGATCTTCATCAGCGTGCTCTTGCCGGCACCGTTTTCGCCGAGGACCGCGTGGATCTCGCCGGCCGCGACTTCGAGCGACACCGCGTCGTTGGCGAGCACCGCGGGATAGCGTTTGCTGACGCTCCTCAGCGAAAGGCGAGGCTGCATGCGGCGGACGAGATCTGCGTCTTCTTGTGGCGGCCGGTGGCGGAGGCGGTGAGATTCGAACTCACGGTGGAGTTGCCCCCACGGCAGATTTCAAGTCTGCTGCCTTAAACCGCTCGGCCACGCCTCCGAAGCCGCGCATTGTGCCGCAGGCGCAGGCGGCGCGCCGCAATCAGCGGCCGCGCAGCTTGCCCGTCGCGGTTTCGATCGCGTTGCCGAGGTAAGCGTCGTAAAAGCCCGCCCCGTCGAGTCCGACCAGCGGGTCGACGAGCGGGGTGAGATCCGCGTCGACGAGGAGCACGACCGGAACGACGCGCACGCCGAAGCGCGCCGCAAAGCGCGCTTCGGTGACGCGCTGTCCATCGCGGTCGACGAAGCTGCGTTGCCCGACGATTTCGACCTCGCGGATCAGCACGCCCGCGCGCGGATCGCGCGCACGCGGCGCCAGATAGTTGCGTCGGACTTCGATGCAGTACGGGCAGCCCGGCGTGCTGAAAAAGAGCAGCAGCGGGAGGCGTTCGCGTCGCACCCGCGCCAGCAGCGGGCGCAGATCGTCGATCCGGTCGAGCGCGTGCGCTTCGGCAGCCCGAACCGAGCCTGCGAGAGGACAGGCAAGCGCGAACGCAGCGGCAGCGGCGAGCCAGCGGCGGCGTCCGCAGCGCTTCGTTCCGGCGTGCTCAGCGCACACATCCGCCCCACACCGTGCCACGCTCAGGCGATGCCCGGATTGCCCTGCACCCCTTTGATCGCCGGGAGGTTGAGCTTGCGCGGCTTCAACACTTTCTGGTCTCGCAGAAAGGCAGCGACCACCTCCCACACGGGTTCGCCCTGCGCGCCTTCGGCCACCGGCGCCCACCCGGCGACCTTGTAGGTCTTCTTCGGATCGATCGGCTGGCCGCCGAGCCGCATATCGGAGATGCGGCTGCCCATTTTCGCGTTCGGATCGATCGCGTACGTGAGCCCGCCGACGCGCACCATGTCGCCGCCCTGCTGCAGGTACGGGTCCGGATTGAACAGGTTGTCGGCGACGTCCTCGAGGATCGTCTTGATCATCTCGCCCGACAGGTCGTTCAGCGTCGTATACGGGTACGTGATCGCGGTCTGATCCAGCACGTGCTCCATCAGGATCGTCTGCCCCGGCAGCAGGGTCGTCCCCCAGCGGAATCCCGGCGAAAACGCGATCTGCGCGCCTTTGACCGCGATCAGCGCGTCGCAGATCAACTGATCGAACGTGCCGTTGAAGTTGCCGCGCCGGTACAGCAACCCTTCGGTGACCGCGAGCTGCTCGCCGAGCTTCGCCTCGAACGGGGCACGCACCTTTTTGATGAACGCATCCATCTCGGCGTCGGCGGGCAGCAGGTTCGCAAACACCGGCAGCAACTTGTAGCGGAAGTCGGCAACCTTGCCGCCACGAACGTCGAGGTCGAGCACGCCGAGGAACTTGCCGTTGCTGCCGGCGTTCGTCACCAGCGTCTGCCCACCGGCATTGCGCACGATCGAAGGCGCCGGCACGCCGTCGTGCGTGTGCCCGCCGAGGATCGCATCGATGCCGCGCACGCGCGAGGCCATCTTCAGATCGACGTCCATCCCGTTGTGGCTGAGCACGACGACGACCTGCGCGCCCTTGCCGCGCGCCTCGTCGACGTACTTCTGCATCGTGTCGTCCTTGATGCCGAAGCTCCAGTCCGGGATCAGGTAGCGCGGATTGGCGATCGGCGTGTACGGAAAGGCCTGGCCGATCACCGCAACCCTGACCCCGTTGATCTCGCGCACGACGTACGGCGGGAACACCTGGTCGCCGAAGTCGGTCGTCGTGACGTTCTGCGCGACGAAGTCGATCCTGCCCTTGAAGTCCTTTTCGACGACTTCCTGCACGCGCTTGGCGCCGAGCGTCATCTCCCAGTGCGGCGTCATGATGTCCACGCCGAGCAGCTTGCAGGCGTCGACCATGTCCTGACCCTGGGTCCACAACGCGGTGCCCGATCCCTGCCAGGTGTCGCCACCGTCGAGCAGCAGCGCGCCGGGACGCGACGCCTTCAGACGCTTGACCAGCGTGGCCAGATGCGCGAAGCCGCCAACCTTGCCGAACGTTCGCGCGGCGGCCTCGAAATCGAGGTGCGTGAAGGCGTGCGCCTCGATCGTTCCCGGCCGGATGCCGAAATGCTTCAGCAGATGTTCGCCGACCAGATGCGGCGGCTTGCCCCGCGCATCGCCGACGCCCAGATTGACGCTCGGCTCGCGAAAGTACACCGGCAGCAGTTGCGCGTGGCAATCGGTGAAATGCAGCAAGTGCACGTTGCCGAAGCGCGGCACGTCGTACAGGCGGCGCGCGGCATCGGGTTCCTGCGCCAGCACATCGCGCGCGGCGATCGGCATCCCGGCCGCGGCCGCGACGGCCAGCACTTGCATGAACTCGCGTCGACTCATCGACATCGGAACGTCTCCCTGCCTTTCATGGCTTCGTCGCGAAGCGCGCGAGCGCGGCGATGTCTTCGGCGAACATTTCGCCCAGTTCCTTGAACACGATGCGCCCGCCCGCATCGACCACGAACACTTCGGGCAGCGCCTTGCGCTTGCCGAACCATGCGTCGGACTGGGGTCCGGCCATCGCGACAGCGAACGTGTAGTTGCGTTCGGCCATGTACCGGCGGACCGCCGCGGCGTCCTTGTCGATCGAAAACGTCAGCACGACCAGCCCCCGTCCGCCGTGTTGCGCGTGCAGCTTCTGGATGTGCGGATTCTGCGCAGCGCAAAACGGGCACCAGGTCGCCCAGAACTCGACGACCACGGTGCGCCCCTGCAGGTCGGCCGCACGCAGGACGCGTCCGTCGGCCAGCGTCACGTCGGACCACACGACGCGATCGCCGACGCCGGCCGCGTGCGCCGACGCGAGCGGCAGCATGCACGCCGCGAGCGCGAGCAGACGGCGGCGAACGAGCCTCATCGGCGGCTTCTGGTCCGAACAACGCGCGGCGCCACGGCGGCGGCGCCCGGCCAGCGAGGCGAGCCTACTGATTGACCGGTGAGGCCGGGTCCAGCAGCAGCGCCATCACGTCCTTGATCTGCGCCTCGGTCAGGATACCCGCGTCGCCGAAGCGCGGCATCGACGAGCAGGCGTTGAACGCGTGCGCGTTCCAGATCTTGGCCCACGTATAGCGCAGCGTCTGCTTGTCGTTGCCGCGCTTCTTGCCGTAGTTGTACAGCGACGGGCCGATGTTGCCGAACGAGATCTCGGCTTTCGACAACTGGTGGCACGCGTAGCAGTTGCCGCCTGCGGGCGCGCCGGGCTTGTCGTTCCACTGCAGCCCGACGCCGGTCTGCGCGACGCGTTCGCCCTGCTTGTAGTCGCCCAACCACTTGCCGTCGCTCGGATACTTCACGGTGGCGAGCGCGGCCTTCTCGAGCCGTTCGCGCACCTCCTTCGGCGGGTTGTTGTGCGTCTCCGTGCAGACGAGCTGCAATTCGGTCTGGTTCAGCCGGTCGACCTTGGCGATGCCGCGATCCTTGAAGCTCGACTTGATGACCGCAAGCGTCTCCTCCTTCGTCGGCGGCGTGTACATCATCGAAGCGCAGCCGGCCAGTGCGACCGCGCAGGCGCCCGCTGCGGCGAGTGCTTTGTTCATCGCGTGCCTCCCCCTTTACCGCTTGATCGACGGCGAAGCCATTTTGCCGCCGTTGGCCTTGACCCCGAGGAACGTGATCAGATCGATCGTTCCCTGCGAAATGAAGATCGGCTCGGGCCAGCGCTGCTGGCGGAAGCAGTCGTTCACCCGCCACTGCATCGTGCGAAGCGCCCCCTGCGACACGCGATACGCCGGCCAAGTCGCAAACGCGCGCTGCGCCGGCTCGGGCTTCTCGAAGTTCGGCAGGTCCTGCAGCCGGATCCGCTGGCCGTCGACACCATGGCAGGTCGCGCACGCAAAATCGTACGGGCCGGCGCGCATGTAGAAGAGATACTTGCCCCGCTCGAACGAAGCCTTTTCCTTCGGATGGTTCTGCGGCACCGCGATCGGCATGCCGCGGGACTGTTCGACGACGTAGGCGGTGATCGCCTCGATGTCGGTCGCTCGCTGGCCAGCGCCCGAGAACGGGCTCTTCGTCACTGCCGCGCGGTCGAACCCCTGCAGCGTGACCATGCAGTGGACCAGGCGTGCCTCGAAGTCCATCACCTGGTCGGCGTCGGCAAAGTAACGTGGCAACTGCGCATAAGCGCCCTTGACCACACCCGGCCCGAGACCGAGGTCGCACTGCTCGAGCGAGGCGTTCTTCGGCCCACGCTTGGTCTTCCAGAGTTCTTCGCCGCGCATGACGAGCAGTTCGGCCGGGTTGCCGTCCTGCAGCATCTCCCGATAGCGCTCGATCTCGCGCAGCGTCTTGTCGTCGCTCTGTGCGCCGGCGCCCGCGGCGGCGAGCGCGAGCCCGGCGGCGGCGAGCGCCATCGTCAACGGCCGCCGGTGCGTGACGGCCAGTTTCGTGCTCATGTGTCCTCCTTGCCTGCTGTGGTTGGACTCGAACGATGTCCTTCAAGGCCTCAGGTAGACGTAGCCTTCGCGCGCCTGCAGCCGGGCCGCCTCCGCCACGCCCGATGGAACGATCGACACCTCGGGCAACACCTTCGACCGGTCGATGTTGCGCCGGACGATCGTGTTCTGACAAAGCCGGAAGTCGACCCCTTTGGCCTTCAGTTCCTGGATCGCAATGTCGAACGGGTTGCCGTTACGGTCCTTCGCGCCGTCGAGCATGAAATCGATTCCCAGCCCGTTGCCGACGACGACGATCTTGGCCTTGGGGTCCGCGGCGAGATGGTTGCGGATGTTCCCGAGTCCGCGGGAGGCTTCTTCCAATCCGTTGGTGAAGTGATAGACGACCTTCACGGGCTGGTCGGCGGAAACCGCCGGCCGATGGCCCGACCCGTCCTGAACTGCACATCCCGCAACGCCCAAAGACGCCGCGGCCAGCACCAGCGCGCGCAGAAACCTGGCGTGACGCATGTATCTCCCTCCTCGTGTTTGTACAGGCGCCGTCGGCGCGCCGCGCGCGGCCCGGCGCTAGTTGATCGTGGCCTTGTCGGTGCGTGTCTCGCCCTTGTTGTCGACCCACGTCACGACGATCTCGTCGCCCTTTTTCCCGCCCTTGAACTTGAACTGCAGGTACGGGTTCTTCGACACCGCCGGGCCCCACTCGGCCGACAGCACGGTCTTGCCCGCGTGCGTCACCGTGACGTTCTGGATGAAATGCGCGGGCACCAGATTGCCGCTGCCATCGCGGCGCTGGCCGGTTTCCATTTCGTGGCTCATCAGGACGCGCACTTCGACCACGTCGCCTTGCGCGGTCGCGCGGATTCGCATCGGATCTGGCATGAGCAATGCTCCTTATCGTGAATGCGCCGCACCGGGCAGCGGTGCGATCGGATCGTGAGTCGCTGCGCAGCCGCGGCGGAACCGCCGCCCGCGCAGCCCGCGTGTGCCGCGCCGGCTCAGCCGCCGCAACCGCCGAGGGTGACCTTGACCTCCTTGGTGGCCACGTAGAACTTGCCGTCGGCCTTGACGACGGCGTGCACGTTGGAGCTCTGCCCCATTTTTACGCGCGTCGCCACCGTCGGTTCGGTGCCGGGCGGCAGCGTGAAACCTGCCGCGACCACGTTCGGGTTCTTCTCGACCAGGATGTAGACGGCCTGCGTGTTGGGGATCTTGCTGGTCACGCCGACCGGAACGACCGCGCCGTTTTCCGCGATGTCGGGCGCGGTGATCGTGATGTCGCCGCTCGGCGTGGCCGCCGTGCCGCCGAGCGCCTTGATGGCATCGGCGAGGTTCTTGCTCTCGAACGCCGCCTTGTTCCACGCCTGCTGCTGTGCGAGCGCCTCTTCTGCCGTCAGCAATCCCGTCGCGGCCAGCAGGGCAAATACGCCGCCCAGCTTCACGAAGTCGCGTCGTGTCTCGTTCATGGCTTGCCTCCTTTTGATGTGTGTCGAGCCGTGCTCCGATAACCCTGCATCATCGGCGAGATTTTCGCAATCCGGCAATCCCGCAGCGGCCCCGCATTGACCGCGCCCGGATTGCGCTGGCTCGACGGCGCGTCCGCCGATCCTGCACCGACGCTTCAGGCGGCGAGTAAATCAGCACGCCGCCGGCAAGAAAACACTTCCAAAGGGTTATTCGGCTCACGCCCTCGCATGGCGCGGCGCGCAATGAGCGATTCGGGTCGCCCCAACGGCCCGCGTCCGCTGCGACGGGCACGGCGGCGAAGTCACCGTGCAGCGCGTCCGGCGCGAGCCCCCGAGGCATGCGTCGGCGCCGTCCACCCAGCCCAGGCCGCGATCGCGCGATACCGCGCGCCACGGGTCAAGCCCGACGGGCAATTCCCCCCGTTTTTCCGGACGGATCAGATAAACAAACTGATGTCGGCGTCGCCCGCAAACCCGAGGAACATCGTGGCGCCGCCGAACTGCGTCTGCGGAATGAAGTCGTCCTTCGTGAAGTCGAAAAGGTCGACGGTCATCTGGCAGCCGATGAACTTGACGTCGGACTCGATGCACAGGTTGCGAAGTTCTTCGATCGAGGCCACACCCTTGGACTTGATCTTGTTGCGCATCATCATCGTGGCCATCGACTCCATGCCCGGCAGCGCCTGCACGAGCACGGGCATCGGCACCGGCATCGGCATCGCCGGGTTGGCGAGCGGACTGATCTTCAGGCCCGACAGGTCCTTCTTCAACAGCGTCAGGCCGTAGAAAGTGAAGAAGATCTGCACCTCGTAGCCGAGCGACGCGGCGGTCGAAGCGAGGATGAACGGCGGGTACGCCCAGTCCAACGTCCCCTTGGTGGCAATCAACGCCATCTTTTTCTGGCTCACGGCAGCCTCTCTGTGTGTGTTTGGCGCGGCCGTCGGCCGCACGTCGCGGTAGGTCGGGGATGCGCGACCGCAGCGCCGCGCGAACGGTGCAAAGCCGTCAGCGGCGCTTCAGGTAGAACACGTACGTGCCGCCGTTCTGTTCGGAGCCGAGCAGCTCGTTGCCGGTCTGTTCGGAGAAGGCCTTCATGTCCGCCACCGAACCCGCATCGGTCGCCAGCACCTTCAGCACCTGGCCGGTGGCCAGTTCGTTCAGCGCCTTGCGCGTCTTGACGATCGGCATCGGACAGGCGAGCCCGCGCGCGTCGAGTTCCTTGTCGTAGTTCATCAAGATCTCCTCTTCGTTCTGCCGTCCCGGCACGCGGCGCGGAACAACCTGGTTCAGTCCGCTTGGTTCAGTCGCCGCTTGGTTCAGTCGCGCCACGCAGTGTAGCGACGAATCCCTGGTGCCGACGAGCCTTGCGTATCGCTGCAAAGGCGTGGCGCCTGCTACCCGCTTGGGTGATTCATGCTTCTACGGGCGGCTCGCACAATGCCCGCTGCGCGCCGGCGTGCAACACGGCGCGGACCCCATGTCCAAGTCGGCCACCGGCGCCCGTCCGCGCATCCCCATCGTTCCCGCTGCAGGCGCACAGGGTGCCGCGAGCCCGGCCGAGCATGCTTGCAGCGGCGCCGAATCGTTCGCCCTGATGGTGCTTGGCGACTCGATGGCGCCGGAATTCGCCGAAGGCGACATCGTGATCATTGAGCCCGAGGGCCTGGCGACCGACGGCTCGTATGTGCTGGCGTTCTGGCAGGACGAATGGATCTTCCGCCAGCTCGCCCGCGCCGACGACGGCTGGCGCCTGCGCGCGCTGAACCCGCGCTATCCGGACATCGCGCTGCCGAGCCTCGAGCCGGTGCGTGGCGTCATCACGCAAAAGACCCGCCCCGGCAGGCGGCGCGCCGTCAAGCGCTACGTCGAATGACCGTGGTATCGATGCCGCATGCCGAACTCGCTCACGTCGTGGACGTCGTCCAGCGCAATTGCGATCTGGCCGACGCGCGCCATGCGCGCGAGAAGTCGATGTGCACGTATTTGCTCGACATGCGCGAGTACTTCCGCTGGGCCGAGCAGCTTCCGCTCGGCGCCACGCCCGACCGCGCGCGGCTGTCGGATTGGATCGCGCGACGCGAGAAAAGCTGGGAACAACTGCCGGCGTCCGGCGCAACCTTCGCGCCGCTGCCGTTGGGCAGCGGTGTGGACCCCTTCGACGACGACGCGGCAAACCGCCACCTCGCGGCGCACGGCTGGGTTTACGGCGCCGGTATCGGGCTGTTCGGCGCGCCGGTTTTCTTTCTCGCCGAACGCGCTTCCGAACAGACGCGCGACGGCGCGCACGTGATCGTCACCGGGCGCGAGTGGGCGCGCGGCGTGGCCGCGCCGCCCGCCGCGAGCCGCGGTCATACGGTGATCGTGCGGCTCGACGCGCTGCGGCGCTGGCTTTGGACGCGCGTCGAAGCCGGCAGCCGGCGCGCCGGCGACAACGCGTTCGGCGCCGCGCTGCGCGCGTACTCCGGCGCGGACCCGGCGGCCGGCGTCGAGCGAATGGCGCACGGCGAGACCGAAACGCTGATCCTGCACGAGCTGGGCGAGCTGCGCGCCGGCGCGTTGCTCGGCGCGGACTGGGAGCGCATGATCGCCGCAGCCGCACGGCGGACCGAGCTCGTGCTGCGCGCGGTACGCGATCTGCTGGCCGACTGCCTCGTCACGCTGCCGCAGCTGCTGGCGCGCGACGCGCACGCCTCGCTGCTGTTCTGGTACGCGACTTTCGACGGAATGCGACGGCAGCTCGCGCCGGAGCTCGCCCAGCCGTTCCGCGCGACGCCGGAGAGAATCGACCGCGCGGCGCTCGACGCCGCCGCGCGCGCAGGTGCGACCCGCTGGCTCGAGCGCGCGAGCGGCCTGCGCCGCGTGTGGCAGCTCGGCGGCGATGCGGCGCTGGCGCAGGCCGCCGACGCGCTGTGCCCGCCCCGCTGATCTTGCGCGTTGTGCGGCTCGCGCGCCGACGGCTCGTGCACGAACTACTCGCGCGCGTCGAGCGCCGGCACCGCGCTGCCGCGCTGCACCGCGCTTTCGAACCACGCGAGCTTGTCGCGCAGCCTGACGACGTCGCCGACGATCACCAGTGTGGGCGGATGCAGTCCCGCCTCCTCGACGCGTCGCGCGAGCTCGGCCAACGGCGCGACGACCACGCGCTGCTCGGGCAACGTGGCCTGCTGAACGACCGCGGCAGGCATGTCGGCCGGCATGCCGTGCGCGATCAGCTGTTCGCACAGCGCGGGCAGGCCCAGCAGTCCCATGTAGATCACGACGGTCTGCTTCGGACGCGCCAGCCCGTGCCAGTCGAGATCCATCGTGCCGTCCTTCAGATGTCCGGTCACGAGAACGCACGAATGCGCGTAGTCGCGATGCGTCAGCGGGATGCCCGCGTAGGCCGCCACCCCGCACGCGGCCGTGATTCCCGGGACGACCTGAAAGCGCACGCCGGCGGCGGCGAGCGACTCGATCTCCTCGCCGCCGCGGCCGAACACGTACGGATCGCCGCCCTTCAGGCGCAGCACGCGCTGCCCCTGTTTGGCCAGCTCGATCATCAGCGCGTTGATCTGCTCCTGCCGCATCGTGTGGTTCGCGCGCCGCTTGCCGACGTAGATGCGACGCGCGTCGCGCCGCGCGAGATCGACGATCGCCGGCGACACGAGGTTGTCGTACAGCACGACGTCGGCCTGTTGCATCAGGCGCAGCGCGGCGAAGGTCAGCAGGTCCGGATCGCCCGGTCCGGCGCCGACGAGGTACACCTCCCCTTCAGGCGTGCGCTGCGCAGCGTCCTCGAGCTCGCGCGCCAGCGCTTCCTCGGCTTGCCGCACCCGTCCCGAAAAAACGAGGCCCGCGATCGGGCCCTGCAGAACGCGCTCCCAGAACGGCCGGCGCGCGGGCGCGGGAAGCGCACGTTGGACGCGCTCGCGGAAGCGCCGCGCCAGACGCGCAAGCTCGCCGTAGGCGGCCGGAATCAGGCTCTCCAGGCGCGCGCGGATCAGGCGCGCGAGCACCGGCGAAGCCCCGCCGGTGGATACCGCGATCACCACCGGCGAACGATCGACGATCGCAGGCAGGATGAACGAACACAGCGCCGGATCGTCGACGACGTTCACCGGCGTGCCCTGCGCGCGCGCCAGCCGCGAGACCTCGGCATTGACCGCGCGGTCGTCGGTGGCTGCGATCACGAGGGCCACGCCCGCGAGCGCCTCGCGATCGAACGCCGCCGCCCGGTGCTCGATGCGCCCTTCGCGCTCGAGTTCGGCGAGCGCCTCGCACAACTCGGGCGCCGTGACCGTCACGCGCGCGCCGGCATCAAGCAGCAGCCCCACCTTGCGCGCGGCCACCTCGCCGCCGCCGATCACCGCGCAGCGTTCGCCCGCGAGCTTCAGGAAGATCGGCAGATGATCCATCGCTACCAGTACGCGAGCAGCCGGCCGCCCTCGACCTTCGACTGCCAGCGCTTCAGGGGCGTCGAACCCTTGGCGATGCACTCGCCGGTGGTGATGTCGAACGCCCATTCGTGCTTCGGACAGGTCAGCCGCGTGCCCTGCAAGGCCAGGTGCGGAATGTTGGTCGTCTGGTGCGGGCAGCGGCTGTCGTAGACGCGGTATTCGTCGGCGGCGCGATAGACGAACAGTCCTCGCCCGTCGCAGTCGACGCGGCGTGCAGCGCCGACGTCGAGTTCGTCGGCGCCCATCACGTCGTGCCAGACGGCCGGCTGACCCAGCGCGCCGGCCTGGAACTCGGGCAGGTCCATCGCGAGGATGACGTCGACCGCCCAGACGATCTTCGCCAGCCCGAGCGCCGGAAACGCCATCAGCAGCGCGTCGAGCACTTCGGCCGGCGTGCAGCCTTCGCGCAGCGCGCGCAACAGGTACTGGCGCAGGCCGCGCTCGGTCTGCGAATGGACCTTGGTGATCACCGAGATCAGGTTGCGCGTCTTCGGGTCGAGGTTGCGGCCGGCCTCTTTCAGGAACTTCAGGTAGTGCCCCATCGCTTCGGGGCGGGCCTTGACGAGGAAGGTCAGTGCGTCGCTCATATTCGGCTGCGGGTTACGGGCTAAACGATCAGGCTTCGCGTGCGGCCGGCCAGCGCACCGGCGCCGGCGAGCCCCTGCACGACGGGCTGAACGAAGTCTTGCGGACCGGCGACGAACACGTCGCACTGGGCCAGTTCGCGGCGCGACGCGACCACCGCTTCGACCACCGGCCAGGCGCCATCTTCCGGCGTGGCACCGTTCAGCAAATGGTGCGTGAAATTGTCGAACGCCGCCGCCCACGCCCGGCACTGGTTCGCCAGATAGTGTCCGTCGCTGCGCGTGGCGAGCCAGTACAGGTCGAACGTCTCGACCAGCTCGCCGGCCATCGCGTTTTCCAGCAGGCTCTTGATCGGCGCGAATCCCGTGTCACACGCGATCAGGACGAGGGGGCGGCTGCTCTCGGCGTCCAGTACGAAGTCTCCGGTCGGGCCGCGTACGTTCACGGGCGTGCCGGGGCGCAGGCGATCGGCGAACAACCGCTGCGCCAGCGGCGAGCGATCCTCGCGCGCGACGTGAAAGTGCAGATTGCGCTCATCGCACGGGCAGCTCGCCAACGGCGCCGTCAGCGTCGCATCCTGCCCGCCGTCGGCGATGCCGAGCGTCACCGACTGTCCGGCGAGGAAGCGAAGCCGGTTCGAACGCGGCGTTTGCAGGTGCAATAGCCGCGTGTCGGGAGCCAGCGCCTCGACCGCGCGCACGGTGGCGACGATGTCCTGCACCGGGATGTCGGCGGGGCCGCGCGCTTCCAGCGTCTCGACGGTGACATCGGTCACCGCGGTGTGCGCGCACAGCAGCACGTAGCCCTGCGCCTTTTCCGCCTCCGACAACGGGTAGTCGGCGTGCTGGATCTGGCGCGTGGCGCCGCCAACCACGCGCGCCTTGCACAGCCCGCAGGTGCCGGTGCCGCAACCGTAGGCAAATCGCAGGCCCGCTTTCAGGCCCGCCTGCAGGATCGAGTCGCTGCCTTCGACGAGAAACTGCCGCCCGCTGGGCAGCACGGTGACCTGCGCCGAGATGACCTGCATCACGTTCACCATCGCATCGAGCCGGTCCGCGGGCGCCGCGCCCAACGCGCGCTTCAGCCCCTGGTCCAGCATGTCCTTCAAATCGGCCAGCCGCGAGTCGCCGCCGGCCAGTGCGTCCAGGCGCGCCCGCGCGTCGACGACGAGCGCGTGATAGGCCTGGACGAGCCGGCGCAGGTCCGCGAGCTCCTGCCCCTGCGCGAACAGGCGCTGTGCCAGCACCTCCTGCGAAGGCAGCATCCGTTCGCGGACGCGCCGGCCGAAAGCCTCGTCACGGATGCGCGTGACTTTCTCGAACAGTCCCGCGTCTTCCAGCTTCAACTGCGGAAACGCGCGCAGCAGCTCGGCCACCTCGATCAGGCCGTCGGCCGACGCCAGTTCGCCGGCACCGATCATCCGCTGCAACGTTCCACGCGGCACGCCGGCCAGCTGCGCGGCTCGTGCCAGGTTCAGCCATTGCGACATCGCGCTCGCCTCGCGTCCGTGCGCCGGTGCGCTTCACGCCGCCGTCATGATGCGGTCGGCCGCGTTCATCGCTCAATGCCCGACCGATACGACGCCCGACGCCGCCAGCACGAGCACGGCGACCTGCAGCAGGCAAAGCGCGGCGAACAGGCGATCGCCGCGCCGCAGATAGATGCCGGTCACCGCGAGCAGCGGCAACGCCGAACAGCCCGACAGCACCGCGATTCCGAGCAAGGCGAGCATGTCGCCCTTGTGCAGCAGCACGACCCATTCCCACTGGCCGTGGCCCCCGATCGTTGCTGCCAGATCGCGCGACGGCATCCGCCAGACGTGCGGCAACTCGCCGACCGGTACGTGCGGGGGCAGGATGCCCGCGACGTACAGCAGCGAGGCGACGATCAGCAGCGCCAGACCGAACCAGCCGCTCCAGCGCAACCACTCGGCGTAGCGGATCTGCTCCGGCGCAATCTGCGGCGGCGGCGTCGACGGTGACCTTACCGCGCTCATCCTAACCTCCGATGCCCAGCCCGACCAGCAGCGCGCGGCCGCCGGCGAACAGCAACATGGCGATGACGAGCTTGCGGATCAGCGCCGCTTTCAGCACGGACAGCAGCCGCGCACCGATCTTCGCCCCCAGCATCATGCCGACCACCGACGGCGCGGCGATCACCGGCAGCACGGCGCCGTTGTTCAGGTAGATCCACGCGGCCGACGAATCGACCAGCGAGAGGATGAAACTGGACGAACCCGCGGCGACCTTCAACGGCGTCCCCATCACGAGGTTCAGCGCCGGCACGTTGGCCCAGCCGGCACCCAGCCCGAACATGCCGGCCAGTATGCCGATGAAGAAGAACAGCGCGAGTCCGTGCGGCGTGCGATGGGTGCGCCACTGCACCTGCTGGCCCGTGGCGCCATCGACGAAAACGCCGTTCATGCCGAGCAGTTGCGCCAGGCGATCGCTTGCCGCAACGTCCGGCAGTTCGGATTTGCGCGCCATCAGCATCACCGCGACGATGCCGAGGATCGCCACGCCGAGCGCGATGCGCACGACCGACGCGGGCAGCGCCAGTCCGAGCAGCGCACCGAACATCGAACTGATCGATGCGATCAACGCGAGCGGAATCGACACGCGCATGTTCGCCAGCCCGGTGCGCAACAGCGACGGTCCCGCTGCCAGCGCGCTCGACAACGCCACCAGCAGCCCGGCGCCGCGCACGTAGTCCAGGTGAAACGGAAAGAAACCGCTGACCAGCGGGACGAACAGGACCCCACCGCCCACGCCGGCCGGCACCGCGAGCATGCCGAGAAAAAAGCAGACGACGAAAAGCGCCAGCGGCCAGATCCACCAGGCCGCGGATGCGGACGCCGCCGCTGCCGCCACCGGCAGCGCGGGCGCCTGGGCCGCCAGCGCCGTCGATTCGGCGGCCGGCCAAACGCAGCCCAGCAAGAACAGTGCCGCGACCGCGGTACGTGATGGCGCCAGTCTCAAGTCGATCGATCCGAGTGTGATTTCCCGCCCGCTCCGCCTCGTCGAACACCGCCCAGGCAGGCGCGCGGCGATAGTGCCACGGCCGACGACGCGCCATGCCGACCCTAACGCCACGGGATCGAACGCCTACCTGTGTGGGCTGTGCAAACCCACCCATCCGGGCAGGCCGCATCCATGCCAAAGCGGCAATGGTGCATGCTGCGCAGAACAGCGTCCAATCCGCGCTCAGGGTTATTCGGCTCGGATGGGCGGCGTGGCCGCGTCCGGGCCGGGTTTGCGACTGCGCGCCGCGCCGCTCGGGGCACCGGGCATGCGGCTGGCAGCAACGCTGCGGCGCACGGGCGGCACGGCATCGGCGCGCATACGAAGACGAAGGAAGGAGGCACCGTGCCCACACTGGTCGAACCGCACGGCGGCGGTCCGCTGAAGCCGCGCCTGCTCACGGGCGCGGCGCACGCCGAAGCGCTGGCGCGCGCCCGCACGATGCCGCGCGTGCGCGTGACCTCGCGCGAGCGCGGCGACCTGATCATGCTGGGGATCGGCGGTTTCACTCCGCTGGAAGGCTTCATGACGCACGGCGACTGGGAGCGCGTGTGCGACGGCATGAAGCTTGCCAACGGCTTGTTCTGGCCGATCCCGATCACGCTGTCGGCCGACCGCGCGACGGCGGATTCGATCCGCACCGGCGCGGAGATCGCGCTCGTCGACCCCGACAACGACGAGATCCTGGCGACGATGCAGGTCACCGAGAAGTACACGATCGACAAGCAGCACGAATGCGCGATGGTGTTTCGCACCACGGACATCGACCATCCCGGTGTCAAGATGGTGATGGAACAGGGCGAAGTGAACCTCGCCGGACCGGTCCAGGTGCTGTCCACCGGTGGCTTTCCGGAAAAATACGGGGCGCTGTTCATGACGCCGGCGCAGACGCGCGCGCTGTTCGAGTCGCTCGGCTGGTCGCGCATCGCCGCGTTCCAGACCCGCAACCCGATGCATCGTTCGCACGAGTACCTGGCCAAGGTGGCGATCGAGATCTGCGACGGCGTGCTCGTGCACTCGCTGCTCGGCGCGCTGAAGCCCGGCGACATCCCGGCCGAAGTGCGCACCGCCGCGATCGCCACGCTGATCGAGCATTACTTCGTCAAGGGCACCGTCGTGCAGGCGGGGTATCCGCTGGACATGCGTTATGCCGGCCCGCGCGAAGCGCTTCTGCACGCGCTGTTCCGCCAGAACTACGGCTGCTCGCACCTGATCGTCGGGCGCGACCACGCCGGCGTGGGCAGCTATTACGGGCCGTTCGATGCGCACCGCATCTTCGACGAGATTCCGCCCGGCTCGCTGCAGACGCAGCCGCTGAAGATCGACTGGACGTTCTGGTGCTACCGGTGCGGGGGCATGGCTTCGGCGCGCACCTGCCCGCACGAGGAAAAGGATCGCCTGCTGGTTTCGGGCACCAAGCTGCGCAAGTGGCTGTCCGAAGGCGCCGAGGTCCCCGCCGAGTTCAGCCGGCCCGAGGTGCTCGCGATCCTGCGCCGCTACTACGAAGGGCTGGCCGCGCACGAGCGCGTCGAGGTCAAGTTAAGCGGGCATTCCGCCCGCTAAGATTGCGCGCCGCAGAACATACGATTGCGACCGTTTCAGGAGGAGACACACGCGATGTTCACCACCAACCCATTTGCCACGCTGTCGGGGTCGCTTTCGCCCGCGGTCATGCAGGCCTACGTGATCGTCATGTTCATCCTGGTCGTGGCAGGGACGCTGTTCGACGTCTGGCACAAGGGCAGCGCCCGCTACTTCTTCGAGAACATGCGCCGCACGAAGGAAAAGGCGGCGCGGCCGGTGAGCGGCGGCGAGCTCGTTTCGCTCGCCGTGCAGACCGCCGTCGTCGACGTGCTGGCCTCGGGCGAGTTCTGCAACGTGCGCCGGCGCATCGCGCACCTGCTCGGCATGTACGGCTTCGTGTTCTACGTCCTCGCGACGGTCGTGCTGGTCTTCGACCTGTCGACGAGCCCCTACTGGGCCACGCTCTGGTGGCTTGGCGCGCTGATGATCTGCGTCGGCGGCTACTGGTTCTGGTTCTTCATCCGCGTCGATGTCGCCGCCGAGGGCCATTCGCCATTGCGCATCGTCAGAGCGGACCTGTTCATCCTGTCGCTGCTGGCCAGCGCCACGCTCGGGCTGATCTGGGCGGCAACCGGCGGCGGCGCCGGCGTGCTGTTCTGGCTGTTCATCCTGGCCAACACGGTGCTGTTCGCCGGCGTGCCCTGGTCAAAATTCGCGCACATGTTCTTCAAGCCGGCCGCCGCGTTCGAAAAGCGGCTGGCGCGGGCCAACGGCACCGCCGAGAACCTGCCGACACTGAGCCGCGACGATCCCGAGCAACGGATGCGTCACTCGATGGAGCTGCTGCGCGATGCGCCGATGGACATGGGCCTCGGCATCAAGCGCGAAGCGCCGCGTCACTACTGACGCGGCGACAGGACCCCTGCAAGCGACCTGCAACTTCTGCTGAACGAAACGAGGAGCCGGACGAATGCCAACCTTCGTCTACATGACGAGGTGCGACGGATGCGGACACTGCGTCGACATCTGCCCGTCGGACATCATGCACATCGACAAGACCTATCGGCGCGCCTACAACATCGAACCGAACATGTGCTGGGAGTGCTATTCGTGCGTGAAGGCCTGCCCCCAGCACGCGATCGACGTGCGCGGCTACGCCGACTTCGCGCCGCTTGGTCACAGCGTGCGCGTCGACCGCGACGAGCGGCGCGGAACGATCGCCTGGCGCATCAAGTTCCGCAACGGCACGGAGAAGAACTTCCTGTCGCCGATCACGACCAAGCCGTGGGGGCAGGCGATTCCCAAGCTCGCCGAAGTCCCGCCCCCGAGCAAGGAGATGCGCGACAGCCAGCTCCTGTACAACGAGCCGAAGTACCTTCGATTCGACGACGGCGGTCTGCGAACGCTGAAGGACGCGGGTCTGAAACTGAAGAAAGGCGTGTACTACTAATGGCCTACGACACCATCATCGAAGACGGCATCGACATCCTCGTCGTCGGTGCCGGCATGGGCGGCACCGGAGCGGCGTGGGAGGCGCGCTTCTGGGGGCAGAACAAGAAGATCGTCATCGCCGAGAAAGCGAACATCGATCGTTCGGGTGCGGTCGCGCAGGGTCTGTACGCGATCAACTGCTACATGGGCACGCGCTGGGGCGAGAACCAGCCGGAGGATCACGTCCGCTACGCCCGGATCGACCTGATGGGCATGGTGCGCGAGGATCTTCAGTTCGACATGGCCCGCCACGTCGACTCCACCGTGCACCAGTTCGAGGAGTGGGGCCTGCCGATCATGAGGGATCCCAAGACCGGCCGCTATCAGCGCGAAGGTCGCTGGCAGATCATGATCCACGGCGAGTCCTACAAACCGATCGTCGCCGAGGCGGCGAAGAAGTCGGCCGACAAGATCTTCAACCGGATCTGCGTCACCCACCTGCTGATGGACGAAAGCCGCGAAAACCGCGTGGCCGGCGCCGTCGGCTTCAACGTCCGCACCGGCAACTTCCACGTCTTCAAGGCGAAGGCCGTGATCTGCGCGGCCGGCGGCGCCTCCAACATCTTCAAGCCGCGCTCGGTCGGCGAAGGCTCCGGCCGGACCTGGTACGCGCCCTGGTCGTCGGCGTCGGCCTACGGCCTGCTGATCAACGCCGGCGCCAAGATGACACAGATGGAAAACCGCATCGTGCTGGCCCGCTTCAAGGACGGCTACGGGCCCGTCGGCGCGTACTTCCTGCATCTGAAGACCTACACGCAGAACGGCCTGGGCGAGGAATACGAGTCCAAGTGGTGGCCGGAGCTGCAGAAGATGGTCGGCAAGGAGTACCTGGACCCGGAGGCCTCCCACCTGACGCACCGGCCGATTCCGACCTGTCTGCGCAATCACGCGCTGATCAGCGAGATCAACGCCGGACGTGGCCCGATCCACATGGTGACGATGCGCGCCTTCCAGGATCCGCATCTGGAGGAGGTCGGCTGGGAGAACTTCCTCGGCATGACCGTCGGGCAGGCCGTTCTGTGGGCCGCCACCGACGTCGACCCGAAGAACGAAAATCCTGAACTGACGACCTCCGAACCCTACGTGATGGGCTCGCACGCGACCGGTTCCGGCGCCTGGTGCTCCGGCCCCGAGGACATCTCGCCGCCCGAATACTTCTGGGGTTACAACCGCATGACCTCGGTCGCCGGTCTGTTCGGCGCCGGCGACGCGGTGGGCGGCACGCCGCACGCGTTCTCGTCGGGCTCGTTCACCGAAGGGCGGCTGGCGGCGAAGGCCGCGTGCAAGTACATCGACGACGGCAAGGCCGAAGGCATTGTCGTCTCGCAGAGCCAGATCGACCGCCTGAAGCAAGAGGTCTACAGGCCGCTGGAGCATTACCGGATCTACCGCAATGCGGTCGTCGCGGGCGACGTCAACCCGCACTACATCACGCCGAAGCAGGGACTGGACCGCCTGCAGAAACTGATGGACGAGTACTGCGGCGGGGTAACGGCCAATTACATGACCAACGAGAAGCTTTTGAACATCGGCCTGAAGAAGCTCAAGATCATGGAGGAGGATCTGGAGAAGCTCGCCGCCTCCGACCTGCACGAGCTGCTGCGCGCCTGGGAACTGAAGCAC